>LNFM01006232.1_pt1 | contig 19801 bp, 19 predicted proteins | sample 596031 | NCBI WGS metagenome assembly LNFM01 (sample SAMN04254537, study PRJNA301005) | activated carbon metagenome | isolation source: dual media filters at the Ann Arbor, Michigan drinking water treatment plant | place: USA: Ann Arbor | reverse complement strand
CCATTTACAATCCCAGTCACTTACTGGGCATTTTCTCAACGATCATACCCGATGCAATAACGGACATCAATATTTATAGGGGCGATATGCCCGCATCATTGGGCGGGCGTTTGTCATCGGTATTAGATATCCACACAAAAAAAGGAAATGACCGACACATGCAAATGTGGGGCAATGTTGGTTTGGCCTCTACCAAATTAGGTATTGAGGGACCCCTGAAAAAAGATGTCAGTTCATTTTTAGTTTCGGGTAGGTTTTCGCGGTTGCAATGGTTGTTTCAAAACATAGATCCAAATATTCAACAATTCCGGTTTCATGACCTTACCGGAAAAATGAATTTTAAACTGGATTCCAAAAACCGGATTTTCTTTTCCTTCTATACGGGAAGTGATAACTACTTTTCAGGAAACAACGGAATCAACTGGACCAACACAGCTGGCACCTTTCGGTGGAATCATCTTTTCTCAAACCGGTTATTTGTAAATACTACCCTGTCGGCCAGTGGGTATGATTATTATTTGTATACCAATGTGGCACGGCAACAACGCTGGAATTCACACATCGGCAATGTCAATCTCAAAACTGATTTCAGTTATTTCATAAAGCCACAAAACGAATTGATGTTTGGTTTAGGTCTCAACGGCTATAACTTCAATCCCGGAAACCTGGAAGATGGATTAACTAATCAGGTTGTGTCGAATCTTTCCGTTCGCAATTCCACAGAATTTGTTCTGTATGCTAATCATGAAGTTGATTTGAATAAAAGATGGGGGCTTAAATACGGTGTAAGGGTTTCAACATGGACTAATACGGGCGAAGCCTTTGAATTTAGGTTTGATGCCAACAGAAATCCAATTGACACACTGGTTTTTGAAAAAGGAGATCCCTATATCACTTATGTAAGAGCTGAGCCTCGCATCACCATCCAATATCTGATCAACGAAAATACTTCTCTCAAAGGCAGCTATGCACGCAATGTTCAAAACGTGCATCTTATTTCTAATTCAATCAGTCCGTTTACATCGCTGGATGTATGGCTCCCCAGTAGCTTTAATATACGACCGCAAATTTCAGATCAGTTTACGTTGGGTTCCTATCATCAGTTCGCTGAGGCCGGCATCTCCCTCGTTGCAGAAGGGTTCTATAAAAAAATGTACAATCAAATAGATTATGAGACCCATGCCGAAACATTATTGAATCCCTTCCTGGAGAGTGAACTTCGCTTTGGCACAGCCCAGGCTTATGGAATTGAGTTGCAGGCAAAAAAAGATGAAGGTCGCTTACGCGGAATGGTTGGCTATTCCTACGCGCGGGCCAAACGACAATTTGCAGATCTTAATCAGGGGCAATCCTTCAACGCTTTTTCCGACAGGCCACATCAATTTAACCTGACGGCTGCCTATGACGTAAACCTGCGTTGGACCGTAAACATGAATTGGAATTACCTTAGCGGAACTCCTTATTCATCTCCTGTTAGTTTCTACTCATACAATGGACTCGAAGTGCCAATCTATGGACAAAGGAATAATGACCGCTTACCGGACTATCACCGGCTTGATGTCTCAGCTTCCTTGAAATTGAACAAAAACACAGAAAAGAAATTTCAGCATAATTTAACTTTTTCAGTTTTCAATTTATACGGAAGAAAAAATCCTCTCTTTATCAATTATAATAAAACTCAATTGAGTGATCGTGATTTCAAAATTCCTTCAAACTTACTGGAGAGCGAACGCGCCATTTCTCAGTTTTATTTATTTCAGGTTACGCCTTCCATTTCATACAATTTTAAATGGCGATGAAGACACGTGCTATTTTCATTATCGTCATTTCTCTTTTCTTTGCCTGTGAAGAACGGATTGATATTCCCCTTCAATCAAAAGACACCGAACTGCTTGTGGTAGAAGGAGTGTTAACCAATGAGAATATCAACCATAAAGTAAAACTTACATTACCTTATCAATCAATAAATGGAAAAGGAGCTCCGGCCAGCGGTGCTGTGGTGCTTGTTGCTGAGGGAAACTCTAAGGTTTATACGCTCAGTGAACAACCTGCAGGGTCCGGAGAATATTACACGCCAATGTTTCGTGCCGTATTTGGCGAAGTATATACCTTGTATATCCTCTACCAGGGAAGGGAATACGTTGCGCAGGACAGCTCAGTACCTGTTGAACCGCTTACTCCGCTGGATTATCGAAGAGTCAATGATCAATATACATTAGTGATTAATGAAACCGGTGAAAATGCCAATTACATTGACCACTCCATTTCATGGAAAAATACACAGGCCTGCTTACCGGAAAGCAGTTGTGAAGGTCGGATCGTATTTTATGATTTGAAATCAATCGATGTGAATGAAATCGCTAAGCCTGGTAAAACGGAATTTTTATTTCCCGCAGGCACTACCATCATCCGAAAAAAATATTCAACAAGTGCTGCCTATCGTTCATTTCTCCGATCGGTACTTTCAGAAACGGAATGGCGCGGTGGTGTTTTTGATGTGGATCGTGTGAATGCTACAACCAATTTAAGTCCTGGAGCCATTGGCTTTTTTGCCGTTACTACGGTAGTCAGCGATACAACCCTTGTTGTTGAAAAGCCCTGATAAACCTCAATTTACCGATTTTAAAATTTTTTATATGGAGTCATAAGGGTGTGGTCCGCCACTTGTGTTTTAGTAGTTGAAAGGGAAGTTCTAGACCGCCCCGAAACAAAAACTGAAATAAACTAAAACACAAAAAATTATGAACTCAAAATTCATCTCTCGTCTGTTCACGGTTGGCATTATCTTTTCACTCGTACTTACTGCGTGCGAAAACAATGAAACCATTGACCCCCAACAGGATTTATTACCGCAGTCGTTTAGTGTAGATATCCCTGCCTCGCTGAGCAATCAAAATAGCATTTCTAATGGAAGGATCTCCGGAAAAATTAAAGAAGACACGTTGCAAGGCAATGACATCTACCTTCACCTTAACACCTTTATTGCCGTAGGCGAAGGTGCCGCAGAACTGGTTGAAGAGTTTATTACCGGCATCCGCAAACACAAAATTGACCGGATCCAATCCCTTACCTACACCAGTGATGACGACAATCGCACAAAAAATCTTATTGTGCTATCCAATGTTACGTTTGAAGACAAGGCGTGGGACTATCAACTCACTGTAACCGATGCGGATTCAGAAAATCAAGCTGATGGTGGCAAAGCGCTGCAGATCTTCTGGAATAAAAGTACGCTTGTAAAAGGTATCGCTATTGTTAAGCCTTACAATTGCGATCGTACCCATAATGCGAGCGCAAAAGATGCTGTCTTCCGTATTGACTATACAGAAGGTGGTGAGTTGGGTTATGATGCCCAAATGGAAGTAAACATTTCAGGATTGCCTCTTGAAAGCCCGTTTGAAAACCCCTACTCCGTAAGTACACTGCGCATGTTTGCTGGTAAAAAAGGAAATGTTGTAGATGTGTATGGAAACACCAACCATCCTAATGCAATTCTGTTCTCTGGCAATGTAGGCTTCAACTGGGCCTTCGTGGCTTCGGGTAATGATGCAAAAGATATCGCGGTTGCCGAAGTTGGATTGCCCCCTAGTGCCCTTAATGAGTCGGACCGTGAAGTATTATTGAAAGAGTATTCCGTTAAAAACGTTTTCACTAGTGAAATCAATTCTGTATGGCCGGGTATTAATCAGAACTTGCTGGCTGCATTTTTAACGAATACCTCCGCACCTGGTTATTTTGATAACAAGAAAGGATTTATTGCCGGAGGTACTTCACCGGGTGCAGATTGGGATGTATTGACTGCCCGTTTGAATTCCCTGAGCCCATACAATCCAAAAAACACCAGTGAGCTAGCCGTGACTTTTAAATAAAATAAATCTTAATCAGAATAAGCAAGACCTCTGGCGAAAGCCGGAGGTTTTTGTTTCTTTGCACCTCCAAATTTTAATTGAATAGTATGAGAGTTTTAATTTTAATTCTATTTCTTTTTGTTGTAGCCGGCACAACCGTTGCTGCTCAATCAAAAAAAGAACTTGCTGCCGAAGCCGCCCGGTTAAATACAGAATTGACAACACTTAAAGCGCAGATGGCAGAACTACAAAAGCCGAAAGTGGCAAACTTATCCGATGAACATAAAAAGGCAAGTTACAGTCTTGGTGTATTGGTGGCCACCAATTTGAAAAACCAGGGTGGCGATTCACTCGATGTGGAATCTCTTTATTTTGGAATTCAGGATGTTTTCCAGAAGAAAGAATTGATTATAAAAGAACAGGAATGTTCAATGATTGTACAAACTTATATGCAACAAGCTATGGAAACCAAAGTAACTAAAATGAAAGCAGAAGGCCAGGCATTTTTAGAATCCAATAAAGCTAAAGAAGGAGTTAAAGTCACCGCTTCAGGATTGCAGTACAAGGTGATTTCAGCCGGAAGTGGTAAAACTCCCTCGGCTTCAGATAATGTTACCGTGCATTATACCGGTAAGCTTGTTGATGGAACCCCGTTTGATAGCTCTGTTGAGCGTGGTCAACCGGCCACTTTCGGAGTTGGTCAGGTTATTTCTGGCTGGACAGAAGCTTTGCAACTTATGCGTGAGGGCGACAAATGGATTCTTTTTATTCCTTCGGAACTTGGCTATGGCGAACGTGGAGCGGGTGGTCAAATCCCACCTCATTCAACTCTGATTTTTGAAATAGAGCTGATTAAAGTTAACTAAGGCTTCGGGATACTGCCTCACAAAAGTGATGCTTCAAATTAAGCGGTGACATTCACCACAGCTTTACCTTTTACTTTACGATCTATAAGATCTTGCAGGGCTTTAGGGCTTTCTTCCAAGGAATAAATCTTATCTATGTGCTGCTGAATTTTGCCTTCTTTAATCCAGGTAATTAAGTCCGTAAAATTTTGCGCACTTTGTTTCGGTTCTCGTTCCGCAAAACTGCCCCAGAAAACTCCAACAACTGAAGCACCTTTTAATAACGGAAGGTTAGCTGGAAATGATGGTATCACACCCGATGAAAAACCTACCACCAGATATCTTCCTCTCCAGGATACAGAACGTAAAGCTTGTTCTGCAAGTGGCCCACCAATTGGATCATAAACAACGTCTACACCTTTATCATTTGTAATCTCCTTTATGCGAGCCCGCAAATCTTGTGTAGAATAATTGATCAAATGGTCCGCGCCTTTCTCTGTGCAAACCTCCAGTTTATTATCAGCAGATGCCGCTGCAATCACAGTGGCTCCCATAACTTTTCCCAATTCAACAGCAGCTAATCCCACGCCACCGGCAGCACCAAGCACCAATAAAGTTTCTCCGGGGTTAAGGGTAGCACGGTCTTTTAGCGCATGATACGAAGTGCCGTAGGTGTATAATGTACATGCAGCGTGCGTGAAATCCATTCCCTCGGGCATCTTAAAAACACGTGTTGATTTTACAGCCACGTATTCGGCAAAGCCGCCCCACCCACATAAGGCCACTACTTTATCTCCTTTCTTTAGATGTTTAACATTTTCTCCAGCTTCGGTAATCACACCTGAGACTTCTCCTCCGGGAGAAAAAGGTAAGGTGGGTTTGAATTGATATTTATTTTGAATGATAAGAACATCGGGAAAATTCACGCCACATGCTTTTACCTGAATCAAAACATCATTAGGATCAATAGAAGGCAACGCAGTTTCTTGAAACACCAACGTATCGGGTAAGCCATATTGATGGCATAGAATGGCTTTCATAATAAAGTGAACACTGCCTGAATTCTATTTCTTAAAGAGTTTTTTAAGGAGGCCACCTTTTTCGGATTTCGTTTTTAGTGTATCCAAAGCTGTGCGCAGATGTATCAGGAATACATCATCCTTTATAATATGATCCGTTACTTTCAATTTTTTAGTTTTGGCAATAAGCGATTCGTCTTTGCTGGCCGTAATATAAATTATCGGAATTCCTGAATCTTTTTTCCTGATTTCCTTGAGGTACTCCAAGCCTGTTTGGGTGGGATCATTTAAAAACTGATGATCCAGAATAATCAGATAGGGTTTTACAGAATCTAGTTCTTTGATTGCATCTCGTCCATTTTGAAATACCTGCGTTTTGAATTCATCCATTTGTTTAAAATGGCCTTTCATGAAATTCAGATAGACAGGATCGTCATCAATGATAAATACCAATTTTTCCATACTGTAATATTAAAAATTTGACTGGTTATTTTAACGAAAAGCATAAGTTAAAAAGCAACCATGTACCTTTTGGTCTGATTTCACTTAAGAATAACATTTTGAGAACGCAACCTTAATTATAAAATCGTTTGACTTTGGGGGCGTTCAATGGGTAGTCTTGCCGCAACCGATTCCAATACAAATTTGCTTACAAAAGCAATTTGCGGGGGCACAACACTCAATTGGTATTTAAAAAAGGAATGTGCTTAATTATCTGCCAGTTTAAAAATAATAGGTAGCACCATGCGTTGCCTTACCGGCCGGCCACGTTGTTTACCCGGGTTCCAGGGTGGAGAACTTTGAATGATTCGAACAGCTTCTTCATCGCAGCCGGCACCAATTCCCTTTACGGCAACTACCTCTGAAATCCTACCGTCTTTTCCAACAATAAATTCTACAAAGACTTTTCCCTCTACGCGCATTCTTCGGGCTTGAGCCGGGTATTTTATCTGTTCACTTATAAATTTATAAAATGCTGCAAGTCCATCTTTTGGTTCAGCTGTATTTTCAACAATGCTAAACACATGTTCCGTTTCTTCTAATTCAATCTTAGGTGCTTCAACTACTTCTACCGCCTGGATTTTTGTATCTTCCGTTACCTCAACATCAAAAATAAATTTAATTTCTTCTTCAATCTCTTGTTCGTCTGGAACCTCAACAAGTTGAGGTTGCTGAACAATAATTTCCGGTGTTGGTGGAATTTCAGTTGCCGGCACATCCATCGTTTCTTCAAATGTGTTTGTGCTGCGCGATACTAATTCTACAATTGGTCTTTCATATTGCTTCCATTCAAAAGCCCACAAAACTATGATGAGGGTTATGAATAAACTGATACTGAAAAAAAATACCTCCTTTTTATCCAGATCAGCCTGTTCGGTTTTTTTAATTTCCAGTGCCATAAGAGCTGATTTTTGTCTGATTCCAGTGTATAAGATTAGGATTCTTTTACCGGGAAATCCATGACATTGGTCAGGTTGTGGGTTGAGAATTAACAGACTTTTAGGGCCCTAGAAAATGAGCATCAGAAGGAATGCAAGGATGAGTAATAGCGCCACCCATTTAACAACCGGAGTAAATTCTGCGAATTCGTAGCCGCATATCGGGCACACCTTACTGTTGGCGTCTACATCCATCGCACAGGACGGGCATTCCTTGGTTTTCACCTACGTTAGTTGTTCAACCATTTTTTAAATCTGCCCCACCAGCCCGTTGGTATTTCTTCCAATTGGCGTTCTGAAAGTTGCTCTGTGGGTTCATCCATTAACTTCATTGCCTTAGTGGGTTGTCCTACCTTCACTTTCTTCAAGTAGTTCTCTCTGCGTCTTTCCTTCTCACGCTCAGCCGCTGCTGCTTTTTTAGCTTCGGCATCACGAGCCTCACGTTCTCGCTGCTGGGCTATGGGATTACGCCATGCCTGCTGGGTGGCAGCCTCTCTGGCTGGCTTGGATGGCTCTCTCTTTACCGGCCGGGGCTTTCGCTTTTCATCAAGGGCCGATGTTCCCTCGTCCTCAGCTTGTGGCTGAACAATCTTCTTCTTCGATTCAGGCAATTCTATTTTGCCTAACACTTTCAGACCAGAAAGTTCAACTTTAGGTGCCTTTATTACTTCGGGTTTTTCGACTTGTGTGTCGGTATTAGAAAGCGTTATTGGAACTTCCTCCTTGATCTCTTGCTTTATTACTTCTTCAACAACTTCCACAACTGGAACTGCGCTCTCTTCGGCTTCCGCTTTCAAGTTGGTCACTATTTCCTGCAATCGAGCCGGGGCAAAGTGATTGACGATATCTACAACCCTATCATCTTCAATCCGGGCGTTGGATCCCTCTTCTAAATAAATCCTTTGGGAGGATAAATAATCAACTATTTGTGAAGGTCGCAAAGCCAACTTTCTGGCTAACTGTCCAAGACGCATGTGTTTAGGTTTCAGAATGAAGTCGCAAATATACTGGCTTATAAATACTCAAAAAAACTAATGCTATTCAGGGCGTTGTCGCCATTTCTTCTTTTCGGCATGTTGCTTCTTTTCTTGCAATCGCGTTTGCTTTGCCGCTTTGCCGGGTTTTGTTGCTTTCCTTGCTTTTTTTGGAGTAAAGGCCTTGTTTAACAACTCCTCCAGTTTAAGAATCACCGCTTCTTTGTTTTGTAATTGCGAACGCTTGTCTTGCGAGGTGAGAATGAGGATGCCTTCTTTGGTTAGGCGGGTATGAAGTTTTTTACTAATCATCTCTCGTTGTGTATCGTCAATGACAGAGTGTAACACATCCCATTTCAACGTAACCTTTGTATTGACTTTGTTTACATTTTGTCCGCCAGGTCCACTACTGCGGGAAGTGGTAAACTCAAATTCTGGAGTGATTTCTTCAATTCGTGGAGCTGCAAGGTTCATAATTTTTTAAATAGAGAAGTTAAAGATATTGGTTCTTCAATTCTACTGATACAAATACCTTTGCTTATCTGCTAAAATTAGCGGAGATTGTCTATACCTAATCATCGCAGACGTGAAGAAGTTCTACTTTTTGATATTCTTCATCATTTTAATTAGCACAGCGCGTGGTAACTACATTCTCATACCCATGGATGAATACCAACGCAATCACCTTAAAGCGTATGGCCTTGCCTATTTTGCATTGCAACAGAATATTGCATTAGATTGGTTATTGAACTATAGAGGCGGAAGTTTTCTGATTGCCAATTCACCTGGAGCACAAAGTGAGTGTTCCATTCGGGGCATTTCCTTTGAGCTTATTTCATCAGCCAAAACGAATGCTATTCTGCAAGAAATTTCGAGCCCGGCTGTAAACATGAATGTAGTACGGTTAGAGACTGCACCAAAAATTGCAGTATACTCTCCGAAAAACGAACTAATCAATGACGACTCGGATGCTGTTATCCTTGCTCTTGATTACGCTGAAATTCCGTATACAATTCTCTATGATGATGATGTTTTAAAGGATGATTTGGTAAAGTATGATTGGTTGCACTTACATCATGAAGATTTTACAGGCCAACATGGGCGGTTCCTGCGCAGAGAGTCTGCTGTAATTCTGGCAAAAATTCAGGAGGCTACGGCCTCTCGGTTAGGATTTGCATCCGTTACCGAAATGAAACTTGCTGTTGCAAAAAAGATAAAAGGCTTTTGTGCTGGTGGCGGCTATCTCTTTGTAATGTGCTCCGGAGCTGAAACATTTGACATTGCGTTGGCCGCAGAAGGATCTGGCATATCGTTTCAGGATTTCCAGGTTGATGATGCTGGTGGTCTTGATTTCAGTAAATCGCTCGCCTTTGAAAATTTTATTCTGGAGCCACCCTCCAGTCGCAGATTTTCTGATATCAATACCGGGCGGCCCGATTTTTTCCAACCAAGCAGCGACTTTTTTCAATTGTTTGAATTCTCTGCCAAATGGGATATTGTTCCTTCCCTGCTCACACAAAATCATGAATATGTTATTAAAGAATTCAGTGGGCAAACGACTTCATTCAATGCTGCGTTGATCAAACCGGACGCTTTAGTATTAGGAGAAAATCAAAAGGCCGGCAATGTTCGGTATGTGTACGGAGAAATTGGTAGAGGCCATTGGACCTATTACAGCGGCCACGATCCGGAAGGTATGCCAGGCTGGCGAAGAATGAATACTGATCTGTCCATGCATCCACATTCGCCAGGGTACAGGCTAATTTTAAACAACGTACTTTTTCCCTCTGCAAAAAAGAAGAAACAAAAAACATGAAAAGTTTTAGATGGATAATTTTTGCACTTCTGGCAATAGGTGTTGGCCTATATCCCATTATTTACTTATTGATAAATGCGCGCTTCGGTTTACTTAGTTCCAAACCAGATGAACTTCTGCAAAGTCAACTATGGAACATTGCATTTTATCAGCATATATTTTTAGGTGGTGTCGCGCTGCTAACGGGGTGGTCGCAGTTTAACGAACGTTTTCGCAATCGTAATCTATCATTCCATCGTACACTAGGTAAAATCTATGTGCTTGTATGTTTGCTGAGTGGGGGTGCCGGTTTGTATCTGGCATTTTATGCTACCGGTGGTTGGGTTGCCGGTTTAGGATTTGGCGGGCTGGCGGTATCGTGGTTAGTAACAACATCAATGGCCTATATCTCCATTCGTAATAAAGAAATTGAAAAGCATCAACAGTGGATGATCCGTAGCTATGCCCTAACCTTTGCAGCTGTTACGTTGCGTATCTATTTGCCTCTCTCGCAAATAGCCCAGATTGATTTTATTTATGCCTATCGCGTAATTGCGTGGATATGTTGGATTCCTAATTTGCTTGTCGCTGAATGGATTATTCAAAAACAAACGATATCTAGCTAAAATAGATAGTCATGTTATTTTTTTCCCATGGCAACAAATGTCCAGACTGCGCCTGCCATATCGGCAACGCCAAATAAAATTAACGGGGCCGGGGCCCAGCCAATCAAAACAAAAACGACAAACCATACAAGAATAGCAGCCCTGGTATAAACGGACAAGGTGTAGAACAATGTGCTATTTGTGGGGGCCATAAAAACATAATATAAACCAATGTTAAATACCAGCACACCTATTACGTGTATCCAGACTTCATTTGTCTCAGGAAGTTGAAAGGTGGAAAGTAAAACATTAGGAAAGCCTGTTAACATAGCTCCTAAAATCAAAAGATAAAATCCAAAATAATAAACGGATTTGCCAGCTGCGGTCATAAGTGAGGGGTTTAGGATATAGTTACTAAGATAAGTAAACTTTTACACTCACTTTTTCAATGCTTCTTAACCCTTCATCCATTCATACACCTGATAGTGTTCTCCATTCATTCCCAGCTTTTCATATACACGTTGCGCAGGCAGATTAGTCTTATCTACATAGAGGCGAATACCGCGATAGCCAGATTCCGAGGTAACCAGTTGTTGGATATACTGATACAATTTTTTATACACGCCTTGACCCCGATAATTTTTTATAATGTAAACCGATTGTATCCAGATTACTGTTCCACATCGCCAATCACTCCACTCGTAGGTTGTCATCAGGCTTCCTATTATTTTCTTATCATCAACAGCAACATAGTAAGATCCCTTGGTTGAATCTTCAAACACAGCATGCACCCCTCGTGTAACCGTAGGATAATCCAGCGTAAGTCCCTCCGTCTCCATGGCCATGTTGAGTTGAAAGTCAATGATCGCGATAGCATCATCAAGAGTGGCTGGGCGCACAGTAATCATAATGCCTGCTTAATGTCGTTAATCAAATCATCAGCCTCCTCAATGCCAACCGATAAACGCAAAAGGTTATCAGAAATTCCAACCGCTTTACGCTCGGCCGCAGTGAGCTTTGCGTGCGAAGTTTTTACTGGTTGAGTTATAGTTGACTCTACACCGCCCAGGCTGATGGCACGCTTGATGTAGTTGAGTTTTTTGATAAACCGGGACGGATCAGTCTTTACCTCAAATGACAACATGCCTCCAAAGCCGCCCGGCATTTGCTTTTTGGCAATGGCATAACCGGGATGGTTTTTAAGTCCCGGATAAAACACTTTCCCAATCTTAGGTTCAGCGTCAAGAAATTTAGCAATCGCAAGCGCATTTTCATTTTGCTGACGAACCCTAAGCACAATAGTCTTTAAGCTGCGCTCAACCAAATAACAGGTTTGTGCATCCAGGCTCCCGCCAAAATGAAGAGCACTTTGTTTAATCTGTTCCGTTAATTTTTTTGACGAAACCATTGCGCCACAGCAAATATCACTATGCCCACCAATGTATTTTGTGCCGCTATGAGTTACAATATCAATTCCGTAATCGATCGGGTTTTGATTCACCGGACTTGCAAACGTATTGTCAATGATGGTGATGATGCCATGCTTGCGTGCGATTTTTGCAACACCCACCAGATCTGTAATTTTTAGTAGCGGATTAGAAGGCGTCTCAACATAAATAACTTTCGTGTTCTTGCGGATTGCTTTTTCAAAAGATTTGAGATCAGAAACATCAGACATTGAATACTCCATTCCATAACGCTCCAACTCATGTAATGCGGCATGGTGGGTACCTCCATACAAGTCGTGCTGAAATAAGATGTGGTCACCGGATTTTACCATGGCAAAAAGCGATGTCATGATAGCGGCCATTCCCGAGCTAAACACAAGACCATCTTCCCCATTTTCAAGGGCCACCAGTTTTTCTACTACGGCTTTTTGATTGGGTGTATTGTAATACCGTGGATAGCGAACCTCCGTTTCGTAATCGTAGGCAGCCGATGGGTAAATAGGCGTTATAACGCCTCCAAATAACGGATCCCCCACGGACCCTACGTGAACACTTTGTGTAAGCTTAGATGCTTTGGAATTCTTCATGTATGGTATTTAAATGCAATGGGCAAAAATATGTAGTTTGGATGATTCTAAATTTTATTTGGAGAAATTTAAATACATTGGTACAAAACCAATCAGAAAGCATTTCGAAGTGAATTCTCTTTCAGTATCGTTTGTCACAGAGGTCGCCATAGTAAGCTCATGCTTGTGGGTGGCTATCTGGCACAGGCCTCAGCTATTGAAGTTCTTTTTGAATGAAGCGAGGCAGAACCTATCGACATACGTGCTAATGGAATTGATTTTGAGATGCCCAAGGAAAAACAACAGAACATCAACCAATTTGGACTTGGGTTGTTTAATATTGAAAACAGGGTAGGCTTACTAAGGTATATGTATCTTTTGAAATGAATGTACTTATGGGAGCTATTGTAGAAATTGTTTTATCTCAACAGGGTTATGCAAAAAATTGATATTTGCGTTGTCGATGATCACCAGATTTTTCGCAAAGCTATGATGCGATTGCTGTCCACGTTCTCGCGCATTGGAGAGGTGACCGAAGCAGAAAATGGTAGCGCTTGTCTTCAAAAAGTAGCTGAACGTATGCCGCATGTGGTGCTGCTTGATTTAGATATGCCTGTGATGAATGGTATAGACTGTGCAAGTCAGCTCATTCAGAAATATCCTGATCTGAAAATTGTTATTCTCACCATGCATGATAGTGATAAATACATATTATATATGCTTGAGTTAGGTGTTAATTCTTTCTTGCTCAAGAATACCGATCCGGAGGAATTAGAGAAAGCGATTTGTGCCGTGATTGATAAAGATTTTTATCACAATGATTTGCTCGCCAATGTGCTGCGCAAGAGTATGAAAACAAGATTGCATAGCGAGAGACCCGAGTTCTCATTATTATCTGAACTTACACCGCGCGAACGCGATGTGCTGCGCATGATCTGTGAAGAGAAAACGTTGAAAGAAATTGCCGCCAGCTTATTCATCAGTGAGAAGACAGTTCAAACTCATAAGCTCAACCTACAGCACAAACTAAAGGTAAAAAGCACTGTAGGCCTTGTCAAATCAGCCTACGAGCTCGGTATTCTAACATAGGCCAACTAAGAAATTCCTTAATTTTCTAAGAATAAAAGAAGTGTCTCTAAGGTAATCCTTAGTTCTTTTCTTAAAATCTCATAAAAACACGGTTTTCAAAATTCATTTTTATCGAATTAGCCACCTCGACCAAATAAGCGCTGAGAAGGCAAACCTTTGACTTTAAAACATTGCGATATTGGCGCAAGGCACTTGCTCATGTTTAAGGTTAATTGTTTGGTCTAATGAAGGTACTGGTAGTTCATCGGCAAAAAGAGGTTACTCGCATCATCAAAAAGCAATTGAGTCCCTGGTTTGTTCATCAGGCCCATACGGGTTTAGAAGGTCTGATTCAAACACGACTGGAGCGTTTTGATTTGGTGATCAGTAGTCTTGAATTGCCGGTGGTTACCGGTATCGAAATGATCCGGTCTATCCGGCTTTGTTCATGTTATAAAGATGTGCCGGTTGTAATCATGGCACAAGGGTCTGAATCTCCTGCGCATGCTCGGCTTCTTAATCGGCTTAATGCCAACCTGCTTACTATGAAGGAGGTTTACGAGATGCGAAAACTAGAGGTTGATCCTGAAAATTATGTACGCTGATTTTCATTGTCACCCGGCCGCGTTAGCCTATGATAGCAGGCGTTTATTAACCGCTGAAGAAATAAGTTCATCACATCCGTGGGCCATACCCCAATCAGGTAAATTAAATCATACTAACTCCCTAAGTCGTCAGTATAGTCAAAGCGATTTAGCCAAATGTGTTCGGTCTGGCACCAAACTTTTATTTGCTTCACTATCGCCACCTGAAAAAGGATTTTTTCGAGGGGTAAAGGGTACACGCGTTGATAAAAAATTTATTCAACACCTGCATGAACACTGGCATGAACACGGAAGTGAAAAAGCCATTGCCTGGTTGGTGACAGAACTTAAAACTATACCCGGCTATTCCAATCTCAAACCATCAGACTTTGCATTCCTCCATAGCCGTTCGTTGAACTTAAAACTCAGTCAGGTTAAAAGAATTCAGCAAGGGGAGTATGACTACTTCGAAGAATTAAAAAACGAATATCGTTTCTTTCTTCGCAAGGCGGGACAGTTTACGGGAACCTCTGAAGAGCTTCAATTGGATGAATCGGGTGTAAAAAGAAAATGGTGGGGTTCGTATCACCTGGTTGGCCATGGCCACGAAGTAAATGTTAGTGCCGAACGTGATGAAATTATTATCGTACCTACTCTGGGCGGAATTCATTCATTGGGCATTGGCAATCCTGAAGATGAAGACTTGCGCCCAGGAGAGCACCCACGCGATATCAATCTGGAAAAAGTAAAACATCGCATTCGCCAATTAAAAGGGGAGGAATCATTACAAGATCCTACTTTACCAACCTGGAAACACGCTCCGTTTTACATCACTTTCTCGCAAAATTTTTATAACTCTCTATGCGGCCACACCAAAAATTTCCCCGCGCAGGCACGACTGTTGTTTGATCAGCAAAAAGGGCAAGACTTAGATATAACTCACTCCTGCATTGACATCTGGCGCGAGTTACTTGGCTTGGATACTGAACTACGGCCGAACGGCTCCAAGCGCATCCTCATCGATATCAACCATATGAGCGCGGCTGCACGTTTTACTTTTTACAAAGAAATTATTAAGCCCTTCAACAAAGAAAATCCACAAAATCCGTTGCCGGTTGTAGCGAGTCATGCCGGGTATGCAGGGCTGGATTCACTTGAAGATATGGTTCAAAACGCAGCCAGGAAAAAAGAAACAGATGACTTTTATTTGAAGGGGTTTCTTGCCTGGAGTATTAACTTATGCGATCAGGATGTTTTAGAAATCTTCCGAAGCCGGGGACTGTTGGGTATTTCCTTTGACAAAAAACTGCTGGGCACTGAGCCGCACGCTTGGCTGAACGGTATGAACTTTGGCCCACTGGATAGGCACCGTGCGTTGCGTATGTTTAGAAGAACTCTTGAACAATTTGTACGCATTCCCTTTGAATATAACCTGCACGAACCATTATCTATCTGGGACCGGATTTGTATGGGCACCGGATTTGATGGCGACACGCAACCCATGCCCCGCTATTCTTCCGTACTACAGTTTAGCTTATTTGAACAAGACCTAATTGATATTTTAGATAGCATGAAACGCGAAGAGCCCATGTTGTTCGGTAGCTTCCGTCCCGAAGAACTTGCGCGTAAGATTTGTTTTGAAAATGCCTATGCGTTTGTGCGCAAGCATTACTGAAGGCATTTGAAGTTATGTACCCTTCTTTTAATTTATTCGAATAGAAATTCGTTTCTACCCCATGATCATGGGGTTTAACCAAAACTAAAATTCAGGTAATTTCGAGATCAGGAGAGCTTAAACTTTCCCTTTACTTAAACCTGTATAATCATGAAAAAAGTGTTTACACTTTGCCTTTCGTTGTTTTCGTTGACTTTGCTTTCGCAGGATGTCAAACGATGTGAATCTTCAGAGCCCAGCTACTTGAACCGAATGCCAGGGTTTTACATCAGTGATTGTAAAAACAGTGAATACAATGATGTTGAATTTATCTATTATGTAAAGGGGAATGCGCTAAAAATTAATAAAGGAGGCAAATACTATGATCTCTACTACCGAATGAATGAGGGGGAAACAAGAAAATTCAGCGAGGCACAGATCATCCAAAATTATTTCAATGCTGTAGTGAAAATAAAGGGGAAAGCATTGGCTGATAAGAAAACAACCCTCACTGCCAGTATAAATGGCAATGAAGTATATATCCAACTTCATACCGCTGCCAATTCAGTTGATACCAAAAGTTACAGGATAGAAATTGTTGAAGTGACTCCGATGAATCAAGATATAGTACTTTCCCTTCAAGAAGCGATTGACAAAGAAGGCAAGGCGGCTCTCTATGGAATTCAATTTGATGTGGGGAAGTCTGACATCAAACCAGAATCGGCCGAAGCGTTAAAACAAATTACAGATTACCTGAATGCTAACCCTGCAGTAAAAATTATTGTAGTTGGTCACACTGATAACACAGGTAGTTATCCAACTAATATTACCCTATCGAAAGCACGGGCTGAAAGTGTTAAAGCATACCTGATTAAAACAGGCAAAATCGCAACTACACGATTATTATCTGAAGGAGCCGGACAATATTGCCCCGTAAGCACCAATGATACAGAAGAGGGTCGAAAACTGAATCGAAGAGTAGAGATTGTGAAACTATAAATCAAACACTATAAAATAATCGTAGGAATTTTGTTTATGTAAAGTGTCAGCGGAGGGATTCGAAACTACTTAAACCAAATCCCACTTCTTTCTATACTTCCTCGAAAGCAAGGCATTAGCCTCTTTGTCGTCAATGACTTTCTCTTTGCTTGCATTCCACGTAAGCGTGCGCCCAACACGCCAGGATGCAAGCGCCAAATGCATCGGCAAGGTCATGTCGCGTGCATAAACCAGATTGGATTCGGGTTGTGTGCGTGATTTAACTGCATCAATAAAGTTTTGCTGATGCCCGGGCGATCGAACTATTGTTTGCGGGATTTCCGGAATCTCGGAAACTGTCACTCCATTGATGGTAATGGACTTTGTGCTGTAATCACAAATAAGTGTACCCTTATCACCTTCAAAGTAAGCTCCGATATTACGCTCGGCTGCTCCGGGTACATCCGGTGCTTTTGTTGTCCAGAAAACTTTTAATCCCTCAAATTCAAAATCTGCATCCAGCCATTTAGGTGCATCGGCCTGACCATCGGTTTTCTCACCGCGGGCTGCAACACTTTTAAGTCCTTTTGGTTGGACGGCCCACCAAACCACATCAGCAATATGACACCAGAAGTCGGCAAACACACCCCCCGAATAATCCAGAAAATAACGATATGTGAAATGAGCGCGCTCTGGAACATACTCCGTAAAGGGAGCAGGACCCAGCCACATATCCCAATTTAATGCAGGCGGGGGCGTTTGCACTTTTGCTACGCCCAAACCCGGGGAAAAAGCATCCTTCCAGATGCGCACGGTGTGTACTTTACCAATAGCACCACTACGAATAATTTCTACCACGCGATGGTAGTTATCCCCGGCATGAATTTGCGTTCCCAACTGAAAAATGCGATTGTGTTTGTTCAGATTCTTCAACATCATCTGCCCTTCCTTCACATCATAAGAAAGCGGTTTCTCGCCATATACATCTTTACCCGCCTGAAAAGCAAGCGTAGCAATTTGCGCATGCCAATGATCGGGGGTTGCAATGGTTACGGCATCAATATCTTTTCTATCAAGAATGTGACGAAAGTCCTCGTACGTTTTTGCCTGCGTATCCGGGTGTAATCCCTTCAGAGTTTCCAATGTACTGCCAAGGTGATCTTTATCCACATCGCACAAGGCAACAATCTCGGCATCGGGTAATGCAGCAAACCAACTCATGTGCTGATTGCCCATGCCTCCTAACCCAATGTGTGCAATGCGCAGACGGTCGCTGGCTGGGGTGCGAGACAAAAAAGAAGGCAGGATGGTGAGACCCAATGCGCCTAATGCACTCTTCTTTATAAAATCCCGCCTGTTGATTGTATTGCTCATAGCTGCTGATTAATAATCGAATCTATTAAAAACTTCAGACTTTCTCATTACTATTCCAGCAGGGGTATTACCAGTGGTCAATATTTCGGTTTCCGGGTTACTGCTATTTGCTATCTTTAAATCACAACCTGAACGATCATGAAATTTCATCCAGTTGCTTACCGACTCTTTATCATTGTGATAGCAACCTTTTTATGGCAATGCACACCAACGGAAACTGACAAGCAGAATGTAAATTCTTCGCGTATAATCCTTGCTATTTTTGCCCACCCTGATGATGAGGCGACAGTCAGTCCGGTGCTGGCTAAGTATGCCGCGGAAGGTGTAAAAGTTTACCTCGCCATTGCAACCGATGGCCGGCTTGGAATTACGGATCACGCAAAAATTTCTGCCGGGGATAGTCTTGCGGCAACGCGCACCAAGGAACTTATCTGTGCTGCAGAAAAATTAGGTATCGAACCTCCTATCCAATTCGGTTTGCACGATCAATTAAAAATGGGCGAAGGATTTGGTCCGCTTCACGATCAACTTAATACGATGCGCGAAAAAGTAAAGGAGCTTTTCATTACACTAAAGCCAGATGTAGTAATAACATGGGGTGCTTCCGGCTGGACCGGCCATCACGATCATCGGCTGGTAAGCACGGTTGTTACCGAAGTGTTTCAGAGTCAGGCGTGGGACAAACCTACGCAGCTTTATTATTCTGCCATTCCAACTGGTAATCTTCCAGCGGAAAGCCCAATGCAATTGGCTACCGTGGATAGTAAGTTTTTAACCGTTCAGGTTCCCATCACAGAAGCCGACCATGAAAAAGCTAAGGCTTCATGGTTGTGTCATAAAAGTCAATACACACCTGAAGTAGTAGAAGGCATGAATCAACTTATCAAAGCATCGCTGAAAGGCACTGCCTATTTTCAACCGTTGGTTGTTACTTCAGAACAAAAACAATCTCTATTTTAACTAATCAATTCTTAATCTATACCTATGAAATTTATTACGTCCGTCCTTTTTTCGGTTCTTATCTTGTCAGGAGTTGCCTTCGCACAAAAAAAATCGACAGCTCCAGTCATAACACCAAACAAAAAATTAGTCATTCAGTCTGTCGATAATCATTCGGCCAAACTGATTGAGATCAGCGACAAGATTTGGGCGGCTGAAGAAACGGCTTTCAATGAAGTACAATCTTCAAAACTACTGGCCGACTATGCCGAAGCGAATGGTTTTAAAGTTGAACGTGGCGTTGCCGAAATGCCCACTGCTTTTGTTGCTACCTATGGAAGCGGCAGTCCGGTCATTGGAATTCTGGGTGAGTTCGATGCCTTGCCAGGCTTATCCCAAAATAAAGTTCCGACCAAGAGTCCGTTGCATGAAGGTAAACCCGGCCATGGTTGTGGGCACAATCTTTTTGGTACTGCTAGTTTAGGTGCGGCCATTTCGATAAAAGAAATGATCGAGCAAGGAAAAATAAAGGGCACAATTAAATTTTATGGAACACCTGCCGAAGAAAAATTCTTTGGCAAACTGTGGATGGTGCGGGCAGGATTATTCAACGGTGTGGATGCCGTGATGGATTGGCACCCGGGTGCAGAAACGAAGGCCGAGGT
>LNFM01006231.1_pt1 | contig 19801 bp, 12 predicted proteins | sample 596031 | NCBI WGS metagenome assembly LNFM01 (sample SAMN04254537, study PRJNA301005) | activated carbon metagenome | isolation source: dual media filters at the Ann Arbor, Michigan drinking water treatment plant | place: USA: Ann Arbor | reverse complement strand
GCCCGTTGGGACCACAATGCCTATGTTCCGCGAGACAAGAACCGATAGTTCGGAGAACAGGGCGTAGGTATTGACGTCTCCGGTTCCGGCGAGAGGGAAGCGCCCCCCATCGCCCTCGGCTAGTCGTGCGAAAAGGCTCGATGCCTCCGCGATGCGCTTCGATTGAACGAACTCGTCGAACAGAAACCGTTCAGCAGAGCCCTGAGGAGCAGCCTTCAGCATATCGATCAGTTTTTGCCGCGCAGCCTTGTTCGGCGCCTTGGCGATCTCGGGATCACGCGCGGAGAAGAACTCCTGCTCCTGGAGCTTGATCCGATCCCAAGGAGGGTTCCCTAGTGCCAGATCAAAGCCCGATTTGGCACCATCTGTTGGAGAGAACACCTGAGGGAACTCTAATGGCCAGTGGAAGGCACCGGCAGCTCTAGCTACCGCTGTCGCGCCGCTTTCGATCAAGCCAAGAGGTTTGCCGCCTTCGAGTTTATCCCAGATGTCTCTCGATGTCGGAATGAACGATGTGGCTTCGCCGACGTTGCGTGCAGGGGCTTCGGTCTTTGGAAGCAAGAAAGCCGCGACGTAGAGGTCGCACGCGGCTTCGATCCTTTGACGGTCTTCACCAGTGAGCAACCGCCGGAAAGCATCCGACTTACTATTCACGTCTTGAAGGTCGTCCTCATCAAGGTTTTCAAGGGCCTGCGCGGCCTCAATCAGTGACCGCGGGGGTTCAAAGAAGGCGAACTCACCTTGGTCACGAGCGTTACGCTCTGCCCTATTTCGCGCTCGCCAGGCTGATGCGGCATCATTGTCATCCCCTGTGAGTGCCTTGTAGGCATCATCCGGAATTCCAATTTGGAGTGCTCGGAGATCATAAACTCCGAGCAGACTGTCCCCACATCGCAGATGAGCATCGAGAAAGGATAGCGGCTTGCCGGGCTCAACGGTCTCTATCCAGAGCGCGACCTTCGCCAACTCGATCGCCATCGGATTCTTGTCGACACCGAAAAGCGTGCGGCGCGCGACCTCTCGCAGCCAATGGCGGTAGTCGGCCTGGCTGGGCGTGCCGGGGCTGGATAGCCGCGCGATACGAGATGCAAGCCGTCGAGCCGCAGCGAGAAGGAAGTGGCCCGAGCCGCACGCCGGGTCAATGATGCGAAGGCTCAGCAACGCCTCGATGGCTGCCTGATCGTCTTTGCCGGCGATCGTCTCCGCGATTAGCGGATCAAGAGTTTCATCGAGCAAGGACTGCACTAGAGGGTCAGGGGTATAGAAGCTAGCCGATGACTTCCGCGCATTGCCCTTGCCCTGCGAGTCATCAGCAAACGAGAAAGTTCTATCGCTCGCATTTACCTCGGGTACCAATTCCAGGAGACTCTCATAGACGGAGCCCAGTTCCTCGGTTTCCATGTCGCGCCAGTTGACGCGGGTGAGCGGCTGGCCTTCAGGTCGCATCCAGGCAAGGCGCCAAATGGCTGCCAGCAAGCGCCGATTCTGAATGCGGGATCCTCGAAGATGCGGGAGTTGACCTTGCGTGAAGAGCCCGCCGAGGGCGGGAAGGCCGAGCAGCGGTTCGCCTTCGGACAGCGCTCGGAAGGTCGCCTTGAGACCTTCCCATACGTCTGAATTTTTGTCCCAAGAGGTGCGGCGGGTGCAGCGCTCGCGCAGGCGTCCGACCGAATAGCCCTGCGCGTAGGTGCGGACCGCAGTCTGCGGAGCACCTAGCGTGTGAAGCAGGTCGCGATCCTCCGCCGCAAACAGAAAGATCAGACGATAGACGAGTCGCAGTAGCTCTTCGAAGTAGGCCTGCCGGGTAAGCTTGCCCTGGCTGAGAGCTGCCCGCAGCTCCGCGTTGGCAGGATGTTCGATGAATCCCTGGCCCAGCTCGATGAGGGCAGCTTCGACGCCGATCCTGAGCTTTTCGCGTGCGGCGGTTCCCTCGATGCGGCCGGCATCGCGCCAGTGCTCCAAGGCGCAGTCAGTTGGGGCTGCACCCGCCGCGCCGAACCGGCTTTGGTGGATCAGCAGCCAAAGAGCGGAGAAGTCCGGGAACAAGCTCTCGGCAAAGATCTTGGCGAGGTCGGCCTCGATCCAGGCCGGGCGTGTCAGGCTGACGTTGTCGCGCAAGAGTCGAAGGGTGAGGCCATCGGCGCAGATGCCCCAGACGGCATCGTCCTCTGCGTTGAGATATTCCTGCAGAAGAAGCGTAGCGGAGCGACGACGGGTGCCATCGCCAAATTGCGGTAGACTCTCGTCGATCCCGGTGCGGCGGACATCGTCAGCCGGGACAGGCGCGATGACGATCGGAACGCGTGCACCAAGCGCGGTGTGGCGGACCGGGAATTCCCGCTCGCCCTTGCTTATCGTCTTCTGGGCCTTGATAGTGTCAAAGCCAAAGCACTGCTTCAGGAGATCGAGCATGAATCGCTCGGACGCGGCGGGACTCTTGACTTTGGCGGCCTCGAACTGATGCCAGAGTGCCTCGGCGATGCGGAAATAGCGGGCGATCTCGTCGCGGATCTTTAGCCCCGGTGGGACCCCGTAGGCTTCTTCTGTCTGATCGGCAGCATCGAATGATGCGATGCGTGCGACGATGTCGGGCGTAAGCAGCGCACCGGTGATCTCGATTGCGGCGAAGTCGAGACGGGGCGTGCGAGGGGAGGAGCGGCGGCGGGTCGTGTTGCGTGCCATGGTCCCCCTCATAGCCTCGGCATCAGAACGTAGAGGCCGATGACATCGACCGGCGTGACGGCAGTAACCTCGACAGACGCGCGCGATCCGAGAGCCTTACGGACACGGGTGTGGTCCGAAGCCAACGCTGTGGCGCGTTCGGCTGCGAATGCTTCGAGCTGCGGCGTGAGGCGGCCAAGCGAAGCATGCGCTTCCTGCAGCTGTGCATCCCGGATTGCTTCGGCGACCGAGCCGCTATTGGTTTCGAAGAGTGCGAAGGCGCGGTCGCCATCGGCAAAGCGCTTGTTGCCGGCGAATGCAATGGCCGCCGCTTCTTCGGCCATGGCGAACTTCGGTCCGAGCTTACCTTTCGAGTCGATACGATGGCGGATACGAAGGAGCAGCAGTGTAGTGACCTCGTCGACACCATCGGCTTCCCAGACACCGCAGCGCGGAAGCGTGGAGGGCTCATTGCGCGGGGCAAATTTGTCGAGCGCCGTTTCGAGAAATGTCTCGGCGAGGATGCCAGGGAGCGGATGAGCACGATGGATCGACAGGTAGCCAGCCGGAGGTCGCGCCTCGAAGGCGATCCTAAGAGGCTTGGGAGACGCGCTCTCATCCAGAAGCCCTTCGGCCTGGAACCGCTCCTTGATGAGATCGGGCGCCAGATGCAACGGCGCGCGATAGGTGTGTGGTTTGTCCGGAACGAGCGCGGCATCGAGGCGCATGAGAGAACGGGAAACGAATCGCTCGGCGTCATCAAAGCCACCCAAGGCTTTGCGGGTTGCATCCCACTCAGGCAGCACCTCGTCGGGTTTTAGGGTGCGTTGCGCGAAGATGGTTCGCGACCGCTTCTCGGCTTCGGATGCGTTTGTCCAGGCCAGCTCAAGATCCCGGGCCGCTTGGGTATCATCGACCGAAAGATCGAGCGTTAGCTGTGCTTCATTGTGCACCTTGAGCAGTAACGCCGACATGAGCGCCTTGGTGAGGCTTCCGCCCTGATCGGGCATGGGAACACGAACGCCGGTCTGCTTCTCGATCGCTTGGGCCTTGCGCAAGATGACGTCGAGGACAGCCCCATCGACCGGGTTGTTCTCGCCGTAGATGAGGACACTGCTGACTTCCGTGCTCTTCTGGCCGAAACGGTCGACGCGGCCTTCCCTCTGCTGATGGCGGGTTGGGTTCCATGAGAGATCATAGTGGATGACGGCGTCGAAGTAGGTCTGGAGGTTGACGCCCTCCGAAAGGCAGTCAGTTGCAACGAGGATACGCTTCTCGTGCCCCCCGAGCGCCTCGACGCGGGCTTCGCGCTCGTCCGACGGGAGGGCGCCGGTGATGACCTCGATGCTGTGGTGCTTGAACTCAGCCGGCAATGCAGCTCCGATGGCTTCGGCTGTTGCGATGTAGCGGCAAAAAACGATTGGAGAAGCGCCGTCCTTGATCAGACGCTTCAGAGTGGTCAGGAGTGTCCCATGCTTGGGATCAGATTTGGTATCCTTTGCCAATGCCTCGGCCGTAGCGACGAGCTTGGCGAGCCTCGGATCATCGATGGCCATGGCCGGTTCGCGATCATCCTCGGCGGCCTCTTCGTCGTCGAGCGCGATAGCGGCTAGCTCGTCGACGTCTTCCTCGACGACTTCGGCCGCCGCGCGAGTGCGCAAGGCGCGGAGCGCTGCCGCAGGGCTGGAGCCTACGCAGCGCATAAGGGCGAGTGTTCCCCAGAAGGCAAGGCGGCGTTTCTGATCGCCCTCTTCGGCCTCGACGATGTCAGAGCAATATCTGAGGACGTCGCGGAAGAAGGATTCATAGGTACCGGTCAGTCGGTATTTGATCTCGGCGGTCTTCTTCTCGGGGAAGAGGCCGGGCTCCTTCCAGTCTTTGATATCCTCGCGGCGACGTTGGACGAAGTATCCCGCGAGTCGCTCGCGCAGGTTTCTGTGCGCGTCTCCGGCCGTCGTCGTCAGTTGGGCAAAATCGGGGTGAAGCAGACCGAGCAGATTGTGGAACGCTTCCTCGTCGCCGGAATGCGGTGTCGCTGTGAGCATCAGAAGGTGACGCTCACCGTCCTGGGCAAGCTTGCGCAGCAGCTCGAAACGACGGTGCCTTGAGCGACCGCCGGAAACGGCGGCGTGTGCTTCGTCAACAACCACCATCTCGGGACAGGCACGCAAGAAGTCGTCGAGGCGCCGATCGCTCTTGATGAAATCCAGGCTGACCACAGTGAAGGGATAGGCGTCGAACACGCTCGTCGTGCTCGGCAAATCCCGCTCCAACCTGGCGGCTTCCGATGCTGTGACAGGAGTGGCTGATAGCGAGAATTTAGATTCAAGCTCGGCAGTCCACTGGTCCACAAGATGCGGAGGGCAAAGAACGGCAAAGCGCTCGATCTCACCGCGATCGATAAATTCTCGGACGATCATGCCTGCTTCGATCGTCTTTCCGATACCGACGTCGTCTGCGATCAGCAAGCGCGCAACATCCTGGCGAAGGGCCATCATCAATGGCGCGAGCTGGTAAGCTCTCGGCTCAAAATTCAGTCTGCCGGCGCTGCGGAACGGACCGGCGCCGCGTCTCAATGATAGACGCAACGCATCACGCAGCAGAAGAGCGGCTTCCCTCGCACCGGCACGCGCGGTTTCCGGAGGGTCGAAGGAAGCGTAGGTGACGGGCTCGGCCTCAAGTTCGGGCAGTATGGTCTCGACATCCTCCTCCGATCCGGTGAGAGGACGCAATCTCAACGCATCGCCGGCTGTCAGGACGATCCATTCGCGCCCTCTGGCGCGAACGAGTTCTCCGGGAGAAAATGTCTGCATGGAAGTCATTCCGACGTTCCCTTTAGGACTGCCTCGAGTTCAGCGATAGCGCGCTTGCGAGAGTCGGGATCTGCCGAGAGGACGATGAGCAGTACCCCTTTTGCTTTGAGAGCAGCGCTCAACTCGCTGGACGCCAATTCGTTTTCAACAGCGGCGACACGAAATTTGCGCCAGATCAACTGCAAGGTGGCACCGCCGACAACTAAGGGTTCGGCGTCCGGCGCGGGGCAGTTCCGGAGTTCGTCTCCATATTGGCGCGACGATGCTGTGCTTGCAGTTCGCGCGTTCATTAGGCGGATCAAGAGATCGAGAGCTTGCTCATCCTGCCGGTCAATCTGTTCGTGGTCCGGCTGGTTAAAGTATGAAAGCAGACAACGATAGCAGCCGGCAACGCAACGGGCGTCGTCAGCGTCAACCAACGCTCCCGGCCCGGTCCCGCGAGCAGCGCCGATACTCGCATCCGTGTAATGCATGACGGATAGCGCTTCACGGGCGACGGCATTGAAGGCGCCTTGTTCGTTGATGAGACGCGAGAGCGCCCCTGCTCCACCTTCTGCCGCTTCGTAGAAGAATAGGGCGTTGCGACTGTCTTTGCTTGGCGTCGGCTCCACCAGGATCTCGCCCTCTTCGAGCTGGAAGACCGTCTCGATGCCACGTGCTAACGCATGTTGTAGCGTCGTCATGACGACGTCGGATCGGTCTCCGAGAGCGATCAACCATGGTGCTGGAAACCGCACCAAGAGCGCATTCTTTCGGTCCTCGACAACTGGCGTGATTTTTTGTCTGGCCTTTGTGGGGTTCGCAGCCTCGTCTTCGTCCTGGGTCCCGGGCGCGCCGGCCCAGTAACCGCTCTTGGGATCAATCCAGAATCCGATGTCACTCAGATCCTTACGGCGGCGTAGACCCTTGTTGATCCGGCGTACGGATGCAGCAGGTGCGAACGTGGCAATTACGATGTCCCCGAGATCATCGGAGAGCACCCGAGCGCCGACGCCCGTGGCATGGCGGAATGAAAAGGTGGTTTGTAGTTCGAACCCTTGGCGCCTGCGATCCTCGTCGTTTGCCGTTATGCGCTCGGCCTGCCGGGTTCCGACATTGTCGATCCTGTGAAGCTTCTGGATCAGATCCGCTCCGCTCAAGGGTTGGCGACAAACGTGACACTCCTCGGGGGGCTCGCCGTCGTGGCCCGCGCCACAAGCCGGGCAGATGGCAACCGAGAATGTCGGGAGCTGCCCTTCCGGACCTCCTCCGGCTTCCTTTAGCAAAGCCCTGTCAACGCGGTATGCCCTGCCTTCGTGATAAACGAGGCTCTGGGGACCGAACTCAGAAATGGCAAGGAACCTTGCCCGCTGAATGTAACGCTGGCCTTTGCCACCCTGGCCGCCGGGCACAAACGCCATGAGCGGCAGCCTCGGGAAGTTATACCCGGGAAGGAACCCTTCTGTGGCCAGGTATCTGTAAACATAGAAATCGGAGCCTTGAGTCTCGTGTCGCCCGAGAAGCAGCTTGATCTGGGTGTTGCCGGCAGCTTGTCGGGCCTCGGCAGCACGCCTCTCGGTCGGCGATATGGAATAGTCCTTCAAGGTGGTCGCGGCGTCCTCGACTTGTCGCTCCGCCGCCGCCAAGAGGTCGCGCCAACGATTGAAGGCCGCTTCAAAATTCTGTGGTGCAGCAGATACGACCTGTGACGCGCGGTCGCCTGCTGTCGAGAACCAATCAGGCGGCACGCTTCCGTAATCAGCGCTAAGAGCTTGAAGCACGGCAGTGACACGTTCCGTAGAGGCGTTACTCGCTTCATCGGAAGTGATCTTTGTCCGATATTCCGGCAGAAGTGGTTTTTGCGTGCCAGCCATATCGAGATTGTCTGCGATCGAGGCCTTGAGCGCGAGACCCGTGGCGGCCAGCCACTCGGCATGCAGGTGGCTCTCAACCAAGTCGGGGTTGGTGAGATCGATTGACGGCGGCTTGACGACGCCATCTACCATGGCCTTGGGGTCGCGGAAGAAGTACTGATCGTGGGGGCTCTGCGCAGCGCAATAGGCGACCACAAGCGCTGCCTGTCCGCTGCGACCGGCCCGGCCGCTGCGTTGCGCATAGTTCGCTGGTGTCGGCGGAACATTGCGCAAATAGACCATGTTCATCTCGGAAATGTCGACGCCAAGCTCCATGGTCGGCGAGCAGAATAGTGTTGGAAGGAAGCGGCTATCTTCGCGGAGTTCCCTTAGCCGCTCCGTTTTTGCGTTCAGTTGGCCGCGATCTTCATCTCCATAGCGGAATCGCGCTTCGCGGAGCTCCCGCAGATCGCTCTCGACCTGGGCAGTGTGCTCGCGGCCTTCGAGGCCGAAAAGTGCTTCGCCTCCTTCGGCAAGCAGGGATGCGATTTCTTGGTACAGGCCCTTGAAGAACCTGTTGTCCCTTTCGGGTACCCGCCCGGAGTCCTGTGTGCGTCGAAATGCGATCGATGACGCTACGAGGCGCCATGCATCCCCCTCTATAGGCGCAGCGACCTGTGTCGCTATGCCGTAGGTCGATGCGGCGCTCAGGATGCAATCAATGATGTCGGTTACTTCCTTGGAGTTTGGCCTCTCGGCACCGAACCGGAGCAAGCGAAGCTCCCGTCCGACAGAGCTTTGCGGACTACCTCGAAGTATCAATTCCTCATCGCCCTGCTTCATCTCCTTTCGCCTCGGAGAGCGAGGCATGAAAGCCGTCGACGCGTGGAACTTCTCCTCTTCCAGGCTCCAGGGTGACTTGATCAGGCTGCGCATGCGCCCAGCAAGGCTTTCAAGCTTCACGCGATCAAGAGAGTCGCATTCGATCGCAAGGCCCTTCCGCATTGCGTCAAACAGGATGAGAGCTGCCTCTTTGCGTTGATCAGGGGACGCCTTCGAGAGGATCTTGGATGCAGCGAAGAGGAGGTCATCGGCAACCATTTCGTCGAGGGAGAGGTAGCATGCTTCGATCAGACCGAGTTGCTCGAGGTTCGGGTTCGTGTAGCGCCAGCCCCGTCGCTGATCGACCCAGAACCGGTGTGCAAGAACATCTCGAATGCAGCGTTCAGCGGTCAGGAGGTTTGCGCCTCTGAGTTCCGGCTCGATCAGCCACTCGCCGCGACGCGCTTGGTGGCGCCCCAGGAAGCCTAGTGCAGCTTGAATGGCTGCGCCGATCTGATCATCCGGAATGCCCTCTTCGGTATCAGGGACCGCTGACAGAATCGCGCCGCGAAGGAGGGTAACAAAGATGAAATCATTGAAGTGACCGGCCTGCAGGGCGGCGTCCTGTCGATTGTCGGTGAAGGCAAGCAACTTTCGCGTAGCCTTGCGCATGACGGAGTCCGGCGCATTCATCCAACGCAAGATAGTTGCTATGATAATAGTTGTGGCAGAGCTCCTCCCTTCGGCGCTGAGGGATGCCAGCCTGTTGATGTCACGCGTCGAGTCGCTGTGCGCTTCTCCGCAGGCCGGGCAGAACTTGAAACGGCCGGGCATGAACCAGCACCGCCGCCCTCCGGCATCGCAGCGGCCATCGGGCGTGACTGCGTAAAGTTCTGCTCTGGACTTGCGATAGGTGGATTTGAGGCGCAGGTCGCCTGACGCTGACAGCTCCAGCCACAAGTCAGGATAGTCCTCGTCTCGACCGTTGAACTCAAAGGAACCGTCGACCGGCTCCGGCATGAGAAAACCCCATCTCCCGGTCGCCGCGTCCGACTCGGTGTCGGAATCGAGCGGCAAGTCATCGATCTCACGCTTTTCGAAGTACTGCTGACCGTCGGCCTCGCGCATCGTGACCGGGTGATGCTCCTGGCCGCACTTGCGGCAGAAGTGAGCAGCGTACAGGCGCTTTTCGGGATGCACCGGATCGTAGATCTGGCCGTCGAACGTGATCGTGCGATCTCCTGCAGGATCAAGTGTCGTATAAAGGCGCCCCGCGCCTGATATGAACTGGTGAAGCTTGAAGGCGAAGAGAGGCTCGTCTGATCCACTCGGTACGTGGCGGTTCTTTTCGGACAGACTGAATGCGAGCAGCGCCGTCTTCAGCGCATCGGCACACTGCTCTTCATCTCGTCCGGCCTCTTGAGCCAGACGAATCGAAGCTTCTTTTATGGATTGGGGCTTGGCGCGAACCGGTTTGCTGTCATCGTATCTCAGGCCGAGACGCGTTTCGATCCAGATCGCAAGCTCATCATCCGCAAGAGCGTCGTTGGATTTTCCGTCATAAGCCCCGGTGGTGGCCGCTCGGTCGACGGCTCTCCCCAATGCTGGCAGACCCTGGTCCGCGCTGCGGGAAGGATCTGTGGCCCTCCTTAGCGTTTCGGTGATCACGGAGTCGCGCTGAATGGAGGTGCCGAACAGTTTGGATGCGACTTCTGCCACGACCTGATTGCGATCACCGCCAGCATCGTCGCTCGCCATCGTCGCCGAGGTTCCAATGCAGACCGGCGGCCGAGCCGGATCCCCCACGCGCGCGCGAAGGCGGCGCATGAGCATTGCCACGTCGGCTCCTTGCCGGCCTCGATACGTGTGCAGCTCGTCGAGTACAATGAAGCGCAAACCCTGGCAGTTCTCGATGACGCTTTGGTCTAGCTCTGACTGGCGCGTCATGAGCAGTTCAAGCATCATGAAGTTGGTCAGGATAATATCAGGAGGATTATTCTTGATCCTCTGTCGCTCGTCTTCGCTCTCCTGGCCAGTATATCGTGCGAATGTTATTTTCGTCGCGCCGTGGTCGGCTTCCAAAAACTTCTTCAGTTCCTCTCTCTGGCTATTTGCCAGTGCGTTCATCGGATAGATGACAATGGCGCGAGTATGCTGACGTTCACCGGCTTTCTTCGCCTTCACGATCGCGTCAATGATTGGGATGAAGAAGCATAGGGATTTTCCCGAGCCGGTGCCAGTGGTCACAACATAGCTCTTGCCATCCAGGGCCGCTCCGATCGCCTGCTCCTGGTGGCGACGAAGTCTCAGACTCTGGTCAGCATCATCCGACTTTGATCGCGGATTTCGGAAGATGCGAGCTGTGTCCGGATCGAGGCCATCCGCTCCCACAAGGTCCCTAAGGGTACCGCCGCTCTCGTAGTGCGGGTTAAGCTGAATCAGCGGCTCAGGCCAGAATTGCCGGCCAGCATAAAGCGCATTGACTTTCGCTTGAATCTCTTGCGAGCGGATGCGCGTAAACGAGCGTGCAAACGCCTTGTATTGATCAAGAAGTTCTTCATCGAGAGCGAAGATGTCCATGGGAATAGATGACCTCAACGGGCCCCCTTTGTCAGAGGTTTAAGAGCTAGACGAATCGGGAGACCGACCCGCGTCGGCAATGCCGCTATCTCCTCGCCGGCCTGCTCGGCGGCCGTGCGCACGTCATGCGCTGTCTGCAGGTCCATCCAGAATTCTGGTCCGGTGCCAAACCAGTGAGCCAGACGCAGAGCAGTATCGCCGGTGATGGCGCGTTTGCCATGGATGATTTGGGAGATTCGGTTCGGAGGGACGTTGATCTGACGGGCGAGTTCGGTTGGCGTTATGCCGAGAGCCTTAAGCTCCTCGGCGAGTACCTTGCCTGGATGAACGGACGGACGTGACATGGTCGCAGCCCCCATCTGCTGCGGTACTGACCGTGCCGAACTTGACGCATAACGTCAATCGTCAACGGCAACCGTTGTGGATAACTCTCGAGTGAAGTGCCGCCGGCGACAGAAGGAGAGGGTTGAGGGCGCTTGGGTCATACCATAGGTGGTTTTGAAATGGTCGGCGGCTCTGATGCGACGCGCGCAATCATCACTTAGCATGATCGCTTCCCGTTGCCTGGCAATTATTGTCGAGATCCGCACCTTAGCCCGTCTTGGAGAAATTGGACATTTTAAGTTTGCGCTAATATGTGGAAGTTTGATAATTTACATTATGGAAAGAAAAATCGATTTTGTCGCATAATATCATGAAGCTAAATTCAAGCAGTCACCGGCCGAATGTCGTCTCAATAGATGCCGGCCATTGTCTCGAAGTATGTCGTATGGACAGGATTTGAATCTCTGCGACCAGCGCGCGGTAGATTACAATGTATGGATAATCAATGATCACGAGTTCTCGCGTACCCGAAACTCGCCCCAGGCGGCCGGCTTCGGGGAACGTCGACAGGTGAGATATAGCTGAGCAGATCCTGAGATCTAGCGCGTCGGCAGCTGCCGGATTAATGGCGTGGACATCGGCGATCAGTTGGGCAAAGTCCGTGCTTGCGTCAGCCAACCAAACTATTTTCACTGCGAGCGTTCCATGCGCCTCTTCGCAGCGCCAGCTACCACTTCCTCGTGTGATACGAATGGCCCTCCAGAATCGGCCTTCGCAACAGCGGCTTCTACCGAGGCAATGAACCACTCTTGATAGGACACGTAGTGCAGCATTGCTTCATTGGCGATATATGATCGCGACCGATCCATAGACTTGGCAACCGCATCAATTCGCGCAATCAGGTCCTCCGAAACACTGAGAGAAATATTCATAACAACTCCTATTAAGGGATATTATATTATATTGATTGTTATTGAACAAGCGAAATCCAGCGTGGAGATATCCACAATTCCATAATTACGGTTATGCGGATTTGCGGAAATATGGCACGCTATGGAAATGATCATTGGAATACTCAATAAAAAAGGTGGCGTCGAAAAAACGACGCTGAGCATTAATCTGGCAGCACTTCAGGATCGCCATGATCTGCTCTTCCGAGAACCTGCTCTTGCGCATCGTCCGTCTCCTCAATGGGCGACAGTTGCCCGCGAGATCATCGAGGCATGGCGGATCGACTACAACCACGCGCGGCCGCACACGAGCCTTCAAGGGCTTACGCCGGCCGAGTTTGCAATAACATGCGCTCGCCTCGCGAGTTCAGAAGAGCCCAATCATGACGCCGGGGTGTCCGGCCGAACAGGGGCAACTCCAGAGGTCTACGCCATCCATAATAGCCCCAACCTCCTGGAAGGGGAAGTATGTAGGTAACGAAGCAAGTGACCGAAGCCACAGAAAATAGCATTGAAAATCAAACGGGCGCACTTCAGATCGAAGTGACGCCCGAGATGGTCGACGCAGGTTTTGAAGTGTACGCTGGCGCGCATCCAGGCACGTATGTCGAATCCGTTGATCGGATAACGGTGTCCAACATTTATCGCGCTATGATTTTAGCGCGATCTGGACGGATGAGTGACGCTCTAGGGCGCGAGATTGAGTCCTGACTGCTTCGTTGTGACTTCTGATGGAGCCAACTGTCACGGGTTTGGCAAGTCGCGTTTCTGGCGGCTTCTTCATGTTGATCGTGTGAGCGACAGTTAAGCCTTCTGGAATTACCCAGACGGCATGGACCCATTCATTTCTGGTTTTTGACAGTGCCGATAGGCGGGATACGGCATCTATGATCTCGTCCCGGCCGGGTAGTGGTTGGTGGCTGTGTACTTCGTTCATCACTGACACGAGGGCCTTGACCCTAGGGTCGAATGTTGGGATGGCGTAATACAGTGAGGCCGCTTCGTTGAAGTGCAGCTTGGTCGCCGTCACGTAGGTCTTGATGAGAGCCGTTTCTGCGCGTGCCCACGCGACCAGCATGCTGCCCAGCTCTGCGGCGAGTTCGGGCTGGTGGTCAAGGCTATCGAGGTCGACGAATTTCATGGCAAAGGCTCCAAAGAAGAAACCAGAGATCGAAGACGTCCCGACCGAGGACGACATCAAACGTGGCGACGAGATCCTGAAGCGGATGCTCCAGTCGAAGCCGAAGCCGCACAAGGACATGGTCGGGAAGGGGAAGAAGGCGGAAAGGAAGCCTAAGAAGGGCTAGCCCTCGTGGCCCTCCGCAACAGAGCCAAGCAATGCAATCCCCGCTGTGACGAGGCCAATAACAACGACCATGGACGCAAAACCAAATCCGGGGATCGAGGATGCTTCCCTGACTGCGTCGGAGAAGACCAGCGCCGCGACGACCGGCCCAATGAAGCAGGCCCACGCCAATATCTTGGCCGTCCCTCGATAGGGTCTGTAGCGCCTTACTGCCGAGCGGACGACACGAAAGATGAGCGTGACATAGATCGCCCAAGCAGCCAGCGCGATCCACATGAGAGGGTTGTCAAACGACATGTGTGGGCGCCCAACTAGAGAGATTTGCGACGACGCATACGGTGAAGAGCATGAATGGCACCGCCGAGAACAAGCCCCCACATCGCGGCCAAGGCAATCACAATGGCTTGGTCTGCTTGGGAGCCTCGGACATATCCGCCATAGACCGCGATAGCCGGAAGTACGGATAGGCCGATGGCCCCTCCGACGATGCTTGCTAGGGGCCGTTTACGCAAGAGGATGGGGACGACGATGCCGGGCAAGCCAATTCCTAGCGCCTCGCCGAGGCGCGCTCCTAGATACAATGACAAGCTCATGTCTTCTCCGTGGGTGCGTCGCTTGGAAAGTCTCAAGATCGCTGCGCAAATTGGCAGACAGCCCTATGAAATCGCCACTATCGCTTTGGACGTCGAGACGTATTTGCGAACGGGGGTCTGGGGTGATTTGACGAGGATGGCGTCCGGGAGGGTGGTTTGGACAGAGCCGCCAAGCATTCCCAGTAAGTCTGGAGCAAGTAGTCTCGATCAACCGTCTTCCAAGCGCGGCCCTCGATCTCGCAAATGACGATCTCTGCCATTCGCAATGCGGCCATCTCTTTGCTACCACTCATGTCTGTTTCTCCGCAGTCGTCTGATTCGTCGCAGAACCAGTCTACTCGGAGTCACGGCGGGCTCGTCGTTTCCTCCAAGCGAGGAAGCGGCGAGTCTTCTGCTTAAGCGTTCGCGGCTTCGTCAGTCCGCCGATAGGTGAGCCTCTTGCCTTTGGCGCCTTTCAGGATTGCGACGGCACGCTCGAAGTCGTTCACGTCGAGCGCCTGACGGTGGTTCCAGCGGAAACAGAACTCGTCGACGTAGCGCTGCAAGTGCTGCTCGGAAACACAGTGGAAACTGCCCATCAGGCCGCGCTTGAGGATGGCAAAGAACGACTCGACGGTCTGCGTATGAGTCTGGCCGTCCTTGGACACGTACTCATCTGCGGAGTGGTTGACCGAGGCATGCTTGGCGAACTCCCGACCGAGCCAGTGGTAGACGATGGCGTCGTCGGTGTTCAGTGTGCTCTTGCGGCTGGCGTGCGTAACGAGGACATCGCGGACGGACTTGGATGTCACGTCGGCAATGTGCTTGGCGTGGGCCTTACCGCCGCGCTCGACGAGGGCGATGACGGGCTTCTTTTTCGGTACGGGCTTGCCGTTGTGGACGTTCTTGGCCTTGCCTCCAACGAAGGTCTCGTCTGCCTCGACCGTCTTGCCTTCACCGCCGATCGGGCCGGTGTCGGAAACCGGATCAGGAGACATCGCCTCGCGCAGTCGGTGCATGATGAACCAAGCGGTCTTGTAGGTCACGCCGAGCATGCGTTCGATCTGCTTGGCTGACATGCCCTTCTTCGATGCTGCCATGAGGTGCGAGGCCAGCACCCACTTGTGCAGCCCGATCTTGGAGCGCTCGAACACGGTCCCGACCGTCACCGTGAACTGGTGGCGGCACTCGGGGCGGTTGCACTGATAGAGGCCCTTCCGATGCTTCGCGCCATGGAGCGCGGTGGCATCCTGAGACTTGCAGTAAGGACAAACCGGACCCATCGGCCACAGCGTCTCCTCAAGGTGAGCGCGGGCCGCGTCCTCGTCGTTATAGATCGGATTGGTAATGTCGAACTTCATGACGCCCCCCTCTCAGAAGATCAGCGATCAGGATTGGGATTTGGCCGTTCGTCGAGTGCGCGAGAAATATCCTCCCGCCAAAGGGCCAAGGTCGTGGCCGATATGGTTGCGACTGTGGCTCGCCGGTCATCTGCGATCAGGCAAACATTCACAATGCTATCCGACAGCCATTCGACCTCAAGTCGCTGGGCCGTCTGATAATGCCTGAGTTCTTTGTATTCGATTGCCATGACTGGGTGCCTCTTGACGTCCAGTCATGGATATGGGTGCCAACCGCCGCTTTGTCAAGTATACACTTCCCCCTGGAAGGACATTTCGGTGTGAGAGCGCGGTGACATGGCGTCGGCGCACGTGATCTCAAAATAATTGGCCGTTATGGCTTCAGCACCTCGACGCGGGCTGTCGGACAGAATGTCCCCCAAAGACAGGTGCGCCTCTCTGGAGATGTCAGGGACGAGGAGCGGGACAGTTCTCCCTCAGAATGCATCACCTCCAGCGACCGAGGCGCGACCTGGCCTGCATCAACAACTTAGATGCTAAGGAACACATTGAGTCTAGCCGTCGCTAAGCTGTCCCTCACGAGGGCGCCGCCAGCAAACCCCAGTATCGGAAAGACCTGAGGTCACGCAGCTTCCGCCGTTTCCGATCGTCCGATCGCGATTGCAATTAATTGCACGCGATCGCCGTCAGGCAGACGAGCCGGCTGCAGGCAGACGGCACCAGGCCCAGCAACCCAGGAGTGCAATTCCATGGACCCGGGAGTGCGGCATCACTGGCCGGCAACGCAGCGAAGTCGAGCTGACGTGCGGTCGCGGGTGATGACACCGCCAGTCGTTCATCAAATCAGACCCGGTTCGAATAGAGTTCATGCACGTTTAAACCTCGACTCCAGTTCGACTCCGAGGTTTCTCCGGTTGCCAAATCAGCGGACAAAGGAGACCTGGGACTCTCGGCTACTATTCCAAGGTGCTGTAGTAGATTCCCCGATGATGAAGTCGCGATGCTGGGACTTCTAACAGCTTGCGAGCAGCTAGATCGCGGGCTGGTCCCTGGTTGTTCCAGGCCAGGTCTCTTCCCGTGGACCCATTCCTATAAACTTGGAAGCTCACGCAGCTTTCCGGGATGCCTGCGCCGTGCGTCAGCTCAAGCTATGCAATCACAGATGCCAACCGTACCGTATGCATTGAACGGCAACACTCGAGGGTGCCGTCAAGATGGACAGTTCTGCACTTAGACGCAGTTTCGGCCAGGCAGGTGTCGTAACTCCTGTCAATTTCGGGCGTTGTGAGACCCCAGTCTGGTGCGGCGCCACACGATGACCGAAAGGTACTTGCCGTCTTTCGGCTCTTTGCTAAAGTGCAGCAATATCCAAGGTGCGAGTTGTCGTCGCCACGTATCCAGATTTGGCCCGCTTGACAGCGTACAGAGAGTTTTCCCATGCGCTTCCTCATCGACAAGATCAGGTATTTTACTTTCGTCATTTGCGTCTTTTTGTTTGCCGAACTCGCCCATGCACAGACGCCTGGACTTACCGAAGTTCAGCAGAAGCTCGCGTCGTCGCCTGCGGGCTCTAGCGTCCGTATAATTGGACGCGCTAGGCCGGCAGCTTCGCAGATCGATGCACTCGGACGAGCGAACGCCATGAGAGAGGCTGCACAGCAAGCGATATCAAAAATTCGCCAATTGGGCGTTCCCTCGGCAGATCACATCGGTGGGACCGATTTAGTGGTCCTGCAAGTCACTGAGGCTCAGTTGGCTAAGATCGAGCAGGAGCAGCTATTTAGCGCCTACGAACTCGATACCGACGTGCATCCAAATCTCCTGACAGTTGTTCCAGCCATTGGCGCGGACACCTTGCACGTCAACAATGCGCGAGGTTTAGGATCACTCGTCGTGATTGTTGACACAGGGGTTGACCGTAATCATCCTTTCCTAGCTAACAGAGTTGTCGACGAGGCATGTTTCTCCACCAATGATCCAGGACGGCAAGTTACGTCAACGTGCTCTGGCGGAGCAACCGTCCTGACCGGTGCCGGGACTGCGCCTCCGTGTTCCGTACAGGGATGCGATCACGGGACGCATGTCAGTGGCATCGCTGCGGGAAACGTTGTGAACAGAACAGGGATCGCCCCTGACGCTTCAATTGCGGCCATTCAAGCTTTCTCCGTGTTCGCCCAGGCAGACGACTGCAAGCCCAGACCCGCGCCTTGCCCGAAAACCTTTTCGAGCGACCAGATCCGCGCATTGGTCCATGTTCGCGATGTTCTCGCGCCACGCTACGCCGTCAGCGCAGTTAACATGAGCTTGGGAGGCGGCAATTTCACCGCGTATTGTGCGTCGGACGCCAGAGCAGGAATCATTTCAGAGCTGAGACAGCTTGGGATCGCGACGATAGTGTCATCAGGCAACGATGGATTTACGAACGCGGTCGGCTCCCCCGCTTGCATCGAGTCGGCTCTTACAGTCGGCGCGACGCTGAATACCAATCCTGCGTCTTCGACGGTTTGGACCAACTCCAATTCGTCCGAGGGAATTGATCTTCTGGCGCCCGGAGCTAATGTGGTCTCATCAGTGCCCAATGGCGGCTACGCAACCTTTAGTGGGACATCTATGGCCGCCCCGGCCGTTTCTGGTTTGATTGCTGCATTGCGCAGCGCATTCTACGTTAATGCGGATACAGCCGAAGCCACATTGAAGTCGACGGGGGTCGCCGTAACAGACACGCGCAATAGTATCCAGCGTCCTCGAATTAACGCGCAAGCCGCCTACAACTCGCTAGAGGCGGCTAGACCGGCGGACGCCTTCATTTGGATGAAGGACACATGGAGTGACAGCGGCCTAGAGCCAGATCCGGCTACTGCCGGGCAGCCGATGTCTGGTTCGCCGTTCATCTGGGTGCGCAACCAAGATGACGGCGCGGTCCCACTGAACCACCATCAACATCAAAATCCGGAGTTTGGACAGCCAAACTTTATTTACGTGAAACTTCTTAATACAGGACGTGCTTCGGGCTCTGGGACGATCTCGCTGTTTGTTTCCAACGCTTCTCCTAACCCGAACGTCCCTTCAGCCTGGACCAGACTAGTCGACGCCCCATTGACGATTGCGCCGCGACTGGAAGCCGTTTATAAATTTCCTTGGCTGAACGTTCCTGTGCCCGGCCATTATTGCTTGATGGCGAAGTTCACTCCCTCCGGAGGCGACACATCTCTGCAGTTTGACAACGTCGATGCAGCCGTTCGCAGTAGTAGAGGCCTCATCTGGAAGAACATCAATATTGTTGATCTTGCAGCGAACACAGCAGTCAACACGAAATTCGAATGGCGAAAGGGGACCTCGGGCTCCCAAAGCAACTTCGCTTTTGAAGTCAAAGGAAGCCGAGGGCGGAATAGTGTTTTGCGAGTTCGGCTTCCCAAGGATCTCGCCTCTCTCCTTCGAGAGGAGCCGACTCTTTTTGGCGTCACCTTCGAAGAAGAAGGTGAGTTTGTCGACACAACTATCGTGCTGTCCGATGGAGTCTATTACTTCCCACTCCCCGAGAAAGCTGCGCCGCCCTCCGTCGAGGTGCCGCTTAGCTTTAGGAAAGTAGAGAGGGTGTCTGAAAGAATGAACGTAACGCTCTTCCAAGTTGAGGACATACACGAACATAAGCGGAAGGGTGTTGGCGTAATCGGCACCGTTACCTATCAGATACAGTAATTTGTCCCAGGCCTCGCTGCGCCGAGTAAAGGTTTCGACGTGGTGAGACGAGACCCTTCTCTCATCCAGTCAGAGGGAGAGTCCTGGGTTAATGTTTTGCCCGTTGCCGGTCGTCGGGGCAACGGCGAGGCTGTACCGTAACTCCTCCAGTTTGCGGTTGGCGAGAGCCGAATGCGGGCGCACGCGATTGTAATCGTCGCGCAAGGCGGCTAGCAGATGGCGTGCTTCGGCAAGCGACGAAAACAGCATCTCGTTGAGCAGTTCGTCGCGTAGCCGGCTCTCCACGAATGCGTTCTGCGGCGGCATGCCGGACAGGGTGTAGTGCCAGGCGACGCGCATCTCCTTGCTCCACTTCAGCATGGCCATGCTGGTCAGCTCCGTGACGTTGAACACAGTTCGAATTGGCCAGAAGTCCTCAATGATCGCCGAGTTCTCCTTGATCACGCTCGTCCTTGTGCGACGCTGATGGTGGGTCCGGCACGAAAGCCGTCCTCCCGGGTCAAAAGCGATGGAGGACAACATGAATTCAACCGCCTCTCCTGGGGAAAAGCTCGTGTCGCTGGCGAGCGCCGTAGCGGCATTTCGGTTCCCAGTTCCTACGCCTCTCGATATCTCACCCTGGCTCGCCATGAGCCTCCTCCAGAAGGCAATCCGGCGAAACCGGCTCGACCATGCCCAGCGCGCTGCAGCCACCCTCCTCAGGATCAGTCCTGATCGCCTCTGGAGGCGGCTGGGCGTTATTGTGGTCGAAGACATCGGGCTGGGCGTCTTAGCGGTGGTGGACGAGGTAGCTTCCGCACTGCCCAGCAAGCGTGTGCGGCTGGACCTCGGGGGCGAGTGGGCCGTTGCGAGTTACCTCGTGGCCAGACTTGCGCGGGCAC
>LNFM01006230.1_pt1 | contig 19802 bp, 21 predicted proteins | sample 596031 | NCBI WGS metagenome assembly LNFM01 (sample SAMN04254537, study PRJNA301005) | activated carbon metagenome | isolation source: dual media filters at the Ann Arbor, Michigan drinking water treatment plant | place: USA: Ann Arbor | reverse complement strand
GTTCGCTTTGCCAATAATTCGGATTACCATCTCACAGAGAAGGGTGATGTTTGGTTGTATAAGAAACTGATGATGAAAGCGCCCAAAGGTTCGCCTGAGCCAAATTTGAATTTCTTTAGTATCGGTGGAGAAACACCCCTTCCGCTCACAATGGAGAACCTGAAGAAAGCTTTTCCGGATAATCATAAATTTCACGATGCCCTGACCGCTCAATTTAAGAACGACTCGGAACTAGCTGCGTTTGACAGCTTTCATAAAAAGTCGAAGCTCAATCATTTGCTGGAGATGTCCCGAAACTAACATAACATTCAATTATCATTAAACTCTACGAAAACAATGAAAACAAACTTGATCTTATTATTTCTAATGCTACTAACGATAACTTCTTCACAATTAGAAGCTCAGGAACTTCCACCCAAGCACAGAGGAATGCATCCGGTCTTAAAAGCAGATGGAAAGGTATACGATGAGAATGGAAAGCAACTCGGCTACATTACCAAGAAGGGCAAAGTATGCGATGTGACCGGAAAAGTAATTGGTATTATTTCAAAATCGGGTGAGGTTACAACGGGTAATGGGAAAGGGATAATTGGCACGATGCAGAAAGATGGCAGTTTCAAATCCAACAAGGGGTACGTGGTAACCGATGAAGATGGAGTGCTCAAAGTACAGGGAAAGGAAGTTGCCAAAGTAGAACACGGATATAAGTACAGAAAAGACCACGGCTGCGTAGTTCATTGCTTCTTCAGTTCAGAAAGCGAAGACGCCAAAGAAATCGATAAGAATATCCAGCAATAAACTGGTGCAAAAGGAGCAAAAGCCTGTCAGTTGGCGGGCTTTTCTCGTTTCTAAAGCTGCCATAATTTTATAACTTTATAGCAGATATGCCGGATTCCTGATTTCTGTCATGAATTCAAGCAACTAAAGTCATAGGGTGCTGCTTGGCTTAATAGTTAGTTTGTCATAACAATTGAGCAATGATACGTTTCTCAGCCATACGAAAGTTCAAATGCCCGCTCGCGCTTTGCGTGATCGTATCATTTGCTTTAGTAGTTGGATGTGACCTTTTGTGCGACCTTGGCATTATTTCATTTTCGTCCTCCACGCCTACCGTTGTAACCACTACTTCCCATAATCATGAAAATGAGCAGGGGCACCATGGAAGTTCAGCAACTGCAGGTCATGATCACAATTCCCACAGTCATACAGGTGACAAGCACGACCATGGTAGTGAAGCAGAAGATTGCTGCGATGACATCACCCAGCAGTTCTATTCATCTCTGGTCAGTTCCTCAGGCGCATCTCTTGGTTCGCTGATTCATGCCGAGGCATTTAAATTAATCAGCGCATTTACACTTCCGGGTATCTTCAAAGTTGAATTCTTTAAAGGGTTACAGATTGTTTCTAAGTATGACCACCATTCCAATGGCCCACCTGGCGGAAAGGTCGGACAACGTATCTGTATTCTTTTCTGCACTTTCCTTATTTAAGTCATTCGACTCATTGCCTCTACTTGCTAAATCGGTAGCAAGCACTGCGTGCATTGTATCCTTTCTCCCAACTTCCGAGAGGATAGCAAATACTTTCTACGTCTTTCTTTAGCCATTAAACCCATCGGGTTGAACTATGAAAATATTCAAGTTGCATATTAAAAACATGCTTTGCGACCGCTGCATTTACGTGGTGCGGCAGATTTTAAATCAGTTCAATGTCGTGCGCGTAAAAATCGAGCTTGGCCAGGTTTCATTCTTATCCGCAAATGAGCATATCATACCCTTGTTGGAGAAGAGACTCAATGAATTCAACCTGCAAATCATTCATTCTAAGGATGAACAGATTATTGAATCTATTAAACTGGAAGTAAAGCGATACCTCGATGAGATCGAACAGCATGATAAGGCTGGCAAGTTTTCAGACTTTGTGGAAAGGCGCTTGTCGAAGAATTACTATAACCTGAGCAAGTTATTCAGTCGTACTGAAAAAATGACAATTGAGGCCTATTTGATTCGGCAACGCATTGAACGTGTGAAGGGACTGCTCCGGGAAGACCAACTCACACTAAATGAAATAGCAGATCGCCTGCACTACACCAACGTGCAGCATCTTTCATCACAATTTAGGAAGGTCACCGGTTTTTCGGTACGCGAATATAAAAAGCTGCAACGCACGGAACATTCTCACAAATCACTGATGGAGGTCCTTGCTGAAATTCACACCAAGGGATTTGTCAATGCCTTTGACATACACAAGAATAAAATAATTGTAGCAGGCAATTCAAAGAGCGTAAAGGATGTGACGATAAAAGAAGTTTATCGCTTTGACGAAACACCAAATTCGTTGGGAGACAACGCCCTTTACACCATTGAGGATGACCGGGGTAATAAGGGCTATTTGATTTGTCAACACTAACGGAAAGTATCAGGGCAATTAAGTATAAAAAATAGCCAGAATAATTTGCCACAAGGCAAGCGGACAAAACGAATTTTAAAGTACAGCAATCTATGGTAGAAAAAATAATCAGTTGGGCAATTCACAATCGATTCATGGTTTTGATCGGCATCGTGATGATTACTATTGGAGGAATTTATTCTATCAGGGAAACTCCTGTTGATGCAATTCCTGACCTGTCCGAAAACCAGGTCATCGTATTTACGGAATGGATGGGGCGGAATCCGCAGATCATCGAAGACCAAATCACCTATCCGCTGGTAACAAACCTTCAAGGTATTCCCAAAATAAAAACCATTCGTGCAGCATCTATGTTCGGCATGAGTTTCATCTTCGTCATTTTCGAGGATGATGCGGAGATATATTGGTCGCGCACCCGCGTATTAGAGCGATTGAATTACGCACAGAAATTTCTGCCACCCGGCATTACGCCCACCCTTGGCCCCGATGGCACCGGTATCGGTCATGTTTTCTGGTACACTTTAAAGGGAGATGGCTACAATCTCGGTGAACTGCGCGCCCTGCAGGACTGGTACGTAAAATTTGCCCTCCAAAATGTGGCAGGTGTAAGTGAGGTTGCTTCCTATGGTGGATTTCAAAAGCAGTATCAGGTAGCCATTGATCCGCATAAGCTCATCTATTATGGAGTACCCCTGATGGACGTAGCGAAAGCGGTTGTCAATAATAACCGTGATGTCGGTGGTAGTCTCTTTGAAATGAACGACATGGGTTACATGATCCGTGGACTTGGGTACATCAAGACACCAGAAGATATTGAGAATATTTCTGTAGGAACGTACCGCTCTATCCCTATACGACTAAAAGATGTTGCGCATATCCAGATGGGCGGTGAACTAAGATTGGGAATCATCGAAGAAAACGGAGAAGGTGAAGCGGTTGGTGGTATTGTCGTGATGCGCTATGGAGAGAATGCCAAAGACGTTATAGAGCGCGTAAAGGTGAGAATAGAGGAATTTAAAAAGGGCCTTCCGGAAGGAGTTGAATTTCATGTTGCCTATGACCGCAGCGGACTTATAGATGATTCCATTAACACATTGTCCGAAGCTTTGTGGCAGGAAATACTGATTGTATCTGTAGTCGTTGTACTCTTTCTCTTCCACGTACGCAGCGGCCTTGTCGCCATTGCTTCTATTTTGCTTTCCGTGCTGATAGGGTTTATCCTGATGAAGGTTTTCGGAGTAACGTCTAACATTATGTCGTTGGGGGGAATCGCCCTTGCGATAGGTGATGTCGTTGACCCGGGAATTGTCATGGCCGAAAATGCATACCGTTCGCTGACTAATCGGGTACTACAAAAAAACACAAGCGATGAAAACAACTGAAAAACAACGTATAGGGCACACCAAAGAAATTTCTGATGAAGAACGTGTGACCATTATAGAAGAATCATCTAAAACAGTTGGGCGATCTATTTTCTTCTCGGTGATCATTATGATCGTCTCTTTTGCTCCGGTTCTTTTTCTCACAGGCCAGGAAAGCAAATTATTTTCTCCGTTAGTATTGACGAAAACATTTTCGTTGCTGGGTGCCGCCTTATTGGCCATTACCGTATCGCCCATGCTGGCGAGGATATTTGTAAAAGGACGGTTAGTGCCGGAGAGCCGTAATCCGGTATCGAACTTCTTTGTTAGAATTTATACACCGGTTATACGCCTTTGCCAGCGATTTAAATATGTAACTCTTGCAATCTGTTTTGTACTGGTTGCTGGCAGCACTCCTTTTGTACTCAATCTTGGCACAGAGTTCATGCCACCATTGGATGAAGGTTCCCTATTGATGATGCCTGTCACTTTACCCGATGTTTCCAACGCTGAGGCTAAACGAATAATACAAATACAGGATCGCATATTGAAGAGCATCCCTGAAGTAGAAAATGTACTGGGCAAGGCAGGACGTGCTTATACGGCTACGGACAACTCTCCCATGGCGATGATTGAAACCATTGTGGTGCTCAAACCAAAATCAAAATGGAGAGAAGGAATGACGAAAGAAAAACTCATCGCGGAGATGGACCAGCGTGTCAGTATCCCGGGAGTGGTGGTCGGATGGACACAGCCCATCATAAACCGGATTAACATGCTTTCTACAGGTATCCGTACCGATGTTGGAGTGAAAGTGTTCGGATCAAACCTCGACTCGCTATTCATCCTCACAGCAGAAATTGAAAAAGCGTTAAGGGGAATTGACGGACTAACCGATCTCTACCTAGAGCAACTCACCGGGGGAAAATACCTTAATATTAAAATCAACCGCGAAGCTATTGCCCGCTATGCGCTCAGTATAGAAGATGTAAACATGGTCATTGAAACTGCCTTGGGTGGCATGATCCTCACGAACACAGTTGAAGGACGTGAGCGTTTCACCATTACAGTCAGACTTGCACAAGATTATCGAAATGATCTTGATGAGATCAAGCGCGTGCCTGTACAAACATCTTCGTACGGTGTTGTTCCCCTGTCTGCACTGGCAGACATTACGGTAGAGGAAGGACCACCTATGATCAATTCGGAGAATACAAGACTTCGCGGAACGGTGTTGTTCAATGTGCGGGGCCGTGATATGGGAAGTGTTGTAAATGAGGCCAAAGAAAAAATCGATGAGCAATTTAAAAAACTCCCAAAGGGCTACTACATCCAGTGGAGCGGTCAATACGAAAACCAGGTACGTGCCGAAAAACGATTAATGATCATCATTCCTATTACCCTGCTGGTTATCGGTATCATCCTTTACATCACGTTCCACACATTTCGAGAAGTAATTATTGTATTTGTTGGCATACCTGTGGCTTTGGTGGGAGGAGTTTACTCGCTATACTTCTTTAACGTCAACTTCTCTGTGGCCGTAGCGGTAGGATTTATTGCCTTGTTCGGAGTAGCTGTAGAGACAGGTGTTTTGATGATTGCTTACATGAATGATTCTATCAAACGATTGGTGGGTAGTAAGAAAGAAACCAACCAGTCCATTGAAAAAGAAGACTTGCACAATGCCATTTTCGAAGGCGCTGTACCTCGCGTAAGACCGTTGCTGATGACCGTATTGGCCAACATCCTGGGATTAATCCCGATACTCATCTCTACAGGCACAGGCAGTGATGTGATGAAGCCCATTGCCATACCCTTTGTGTTCGGTCTGGTCTCTTCTACCATTTTTGTGCTTGTCGTACTGCCGGTATTCTATCAGGTGGTCAGAGAATATGAATTGAAAAAAACCGGAACACTTAAGGTATTAGACATCGAAGAATAACATCATGGGAAAAATCACTTTATATATAATGGTCATCTTATCCATACTCGCTTACGGGTGTAAAAAAGAATCGCATGATGAGCACGGCAAACAAGGATCTCAACCTGGTGATGATGCAAGTCAAAAAGCTCTTTCTATTTCAGCGGAACCAACTAACCGGAAAGTTATTTCAAGCCAGGCGTTAGTAAAGCCAGTAAAGCAACTTCAATCAAGTCCGGTAAACGCCTATGGATTTATTGCCCTTGATGAACGCAGGAGCAACCAGGTATCTGCACGGGTAGGTGGTCGCATCGAAAGGCTTTATGTGAAATATGAAAATCAATTTGTGCGAAAAGGTGATAAAATACTTGACCTATACAGCCCTGATCTTAATACGTATCAGGAAGAACTTTTGTACGCACACAAAGTTGACCCGGATGGTGAACTTCCAAAGCATGCTGCCCATAAACTTAAACTTCTGGGAATAACCGAAGCTCAAATAAAGCAGATTGTAGAATCAGGCAAGGCTTCCTTGACGCTTTCCATCTACAGCGCCTATGACGGATACATTTTTTATTCGCCATCAACCCAAATCTCCCCTACAGGAGCGACAATGGCTTCTTCAGGTGGAAATAGAATGGGCGGTGGTATGGGGTCAACGTCCCAACAACAGTCAAATTCATCTTCCATGTCCGCAGCGTCTGGACCGGTTCGCGAAGGAGCATATGTTTCAGCAGGGCAAACACTTTTTTGGATCAATGACCTTCGTGAGGTATGGGGTATTTTGTCGGTGGACAATCTTCATCAGGATGAAATAGCACTGAATGACAGTGTAACATTGATAAGTGAGTTAGTTCCTGATAAACCAATTAGGACTATTGTGCGATACATCGAGCCACAATATGCAACAGGTCAGAAGTTCATTCAGGTAAGATTGTATCTGTCAAATACTGATAGAAACCTCCGTATCAATTCACTATTAGAAGCTACCATCTATCCAAGAACAAAAGAGTCGTTGACATTGCCTGCAACGAGCATTCTGTACTTAGGTGGAAGGCAGGCCGTATGGAAAAAAGTCGGGCAAACCGAAGAGGGTACTCACATTTTGGAAATTCAGTTCGTGAGGCTTGGTCCGGTTTCGCAAGGACGGGTAACCGTGTTGAGCGGATTGGAGGCTGACGATGAAGTGGCGTTAGATGCCGGGTACTTGATGGATCGTGAAAGTTTGGTTAAACCCGAGTGAGTTATGCAAAGAAATACGATTTATATAACCCTATTAATTCTCCTTCTCTCAGCATCCTGCGAAAAGAAATCAGAACAAGCGCACGAAGGACATAGCGATGAGCATGAGGCGATGCTCACCTTAACAGAACAGGAAAGAGTCGTGGCTAACATTCAGATTGACACTGCGCAAATCAAAACAATCTTTGAAGAAACAACACTGATTGGCACCGCTGCGGTTGATGAAAGAAATATCAATATAGTCAGTTCCCGTGTAAAGGGCAGAATCGACAAACTATTTGTGCGCAACCCTGGCACCTATGTAAAAACCGGAGATCCCCTATACAGTATCTATAGTGAAGAACTTCTGTCATACGAAAATGAATACCTCCTCGCCATCAATGAAAATAAAAAAGCAACAACTCAAAAAGAGATTACCCAAAGAATGGTCGAAGCAGCCCGGAGACGCCTTGAGCTTTGGACGCTGACGGAAAAACAAATCAACGAGCTTGAAAAAACGAAAAGCATTTCTCCACTGATTACCTTCTACTCCAACCGCAGCGGGTTCTTGTCTGAATTGCTTGTGCGCGAAGGTGAGTACACTGAGATCGGTAGCCCCATGTTCAGGCTGGCAGACTTAAATAGCTTATGGATCGAAGCGCAATTATACAGCAGTGAGATCAATTACCTGAAACAGTCACCGACTCTTGAAGTGGAATTTGAAGCTTTTCCGGGTGAACGCATCAAAGGTGAGATTGTGTACGATAACCCACGATTGGAGGACAATACGAAGATCAATCTGGTACGCATCAAAGTTAACAATCAGAAAGGAAATTATAAGCCTGGCTTGATGGCCTATGTCTACTTAAAACGCAACAGAAAAGAGACCCTGGTAATACCGAAATCAGCTCTACTGTTGGAAAATTTTACTACAGTTTGGATTGAAACACCTGATGGCATGTTCGAACAACGCATGGTTGAAACTGGTATCAGCAACAAACGCGAAGTAGAAATCATAAGTGGATTAATGGCAGGCGACCGCGTAGTAACATCTGGTGCCTATTTATTAAACAGTGCATGGAAAGTAAAACAAGGTGGCGGTGCGATGGAGGGGATGGATATGTGATAGATCCGCCATCTTTTTTTGATGAAGCATTTGAAAGCATATGAACAATAAATCTGAAGTCTCAACTAACGTAACAAGTTATGAAAAAGGCAATTAAACTTTTTGTGCTGGGGGGTGCCCTTCTCCTTTTTGGTGCCTGTGAAAACGATAAGTTCGAAGAAGAACTTCCCGTTGTAAAGGACAATGTTTCGTTCGCGTTGGATATCCAGCCGATTCTAAACGTACAATGTGCAGGTTGTCATAATCCTGCTATTGCAGAGCCTGATTTACGAGAGGGCTTTGCGTACAGTTCATTGATGGAAGGTGATGAGGAAGGAATTATTCCAGGTGATTCAGAAGGAAGTGAGTTGATGGAAATGCTGGAAAGGAATAGCGAAGACGGCAATAATATGCCTCCATCTACACCACTATCTCCATTAAACGTTGCACTAATTCGGAAATGGATCGATGAAGGAGCAAAAAATAATTAACTGACTTAAATATCTACAATCATGAAACGCAACCATACATTTCTTATCCTGCTTCTTTCATTGTTGAACGTCAACTTGTTTGCACAAGAAGCTGATTCACTCTCAGAAAAAAAAGACAAACCTCAGCGTGCTGCCTTCCAGGGTGCCTGGTTGATTGATAACGTTACAGGTGTTCTTAATCCGAAGAAAACTCTGCAGTTCGATATTCAGCACCGGTTTGGTGTAATAAAGAGCGGCAACAAAGACCTGGCCGGCATATGGGGCCCATCCAACATACGAATAGCGCTTGCCTACTCCATCTCAAACAACGTAACACTGGGTTTTGGAACCACCAAAGATTATCGCTTGCAGGATTTTAATATTAAAGTCGGCTTGCTTCGTCAAACCCGTTCTGGAAAAATTCCGGTGAGTTTAACCTTCTATGGCAATACCGCGATTGATGCGCGGGAATCCTCCTTCTTTCCAAAAAACTCCGACCGCCTTTCTTACTTCAGTCAGTTGTTAATTATGAGACGATTTAGTCAATCGATTTCTCTTCAGGTGGCTCCGAGTTTTTCTCACTATAATATTGTTGAGCCGGATCAGTCAAACAATTTATTCGCCATTGCACTCGGTGGTAAAGCAAATATCAGCGAAACGACCGCTATACTGATTGACTACAATCAACCGCTGGGTGAATTCTCGAACAACCCAGGCCTTGCGGTGGGAATTGAAATGGCCACAAGTTCACACATCTTCCAGGTGTTTGTGGGCAACTATAATCGCATTCTGCCACAGGCAAATTATTTTCTTAACGAAAACAAATTGTCGGAAAAGGAATTCCTTATCGGGTTCAATATTAATCGGCTATGGAACTTCTAAAATTAATGATGTATGAAATCCGAGTCTAAAAACATTCCCTTCTCGCGCAGAAAATTTTTAGGGTTCAGCCTTGCCCTTCCTTTTTTGCCTGCGGCAAGTCCGCTGGCCAAAACAACGGTTGATGAAAAAATTAAAGAAGATGAATTCATCACCATGCTTACATCCGATGGCAAGGCAGTGAAGGTAAGAAGGGATGCCATTAAAAATGCAAAAGTCATCGAAAAGAAAATGTCTAATCAATCACTGTTAAGCTGGCTGAAACCAAAGGGCTTTACAAAATAAAAGGACCATGGAACCTGAAAAAGATAACCCGCAAAAGTCCAGACGCAGCTTCGTAGAGCAGGGCCTTAAATTTGGTTTGCTCACAGCTGCAAGCGGTGCATTGCTTGCAAAAGTATTTGGCAAATCAGAAAGTCTCGACTCTGAAGAAACTATAGAGGTGATGTCAACTGACGGAACGCTGATGCAGGTGCCAGCATCGGCTGTGGAGCATGCCCATGAAAGTAAATCGGCTTACAATCCGCGGGAAGGCTTTCCCAATCGGAAGTTTGTGATGGTAGTAGACCTTGCCAAATGCCGCAATGCGAAAAAGTGTCAAAGCTCGTGCAACAAAAACCATTACATCACAGGAGAAAATGCGTGGATTAAAATTTACAAGATGCAGGACTCTGAAAAGTCTGCACCCTATTGGCAACCTACCTTATGTCAGCATTGCGATGAGCCTGCCTGTGTGAAGGTTTGCCCGGTCGATGCCACGTTCAAGCGAAGAGATGGTATTGTGTTGATTGACAATAACCGGTGTATTGGCTGTAGATTTTGCATGGCAGCTTGCCCGTATTCTGTTAGGGTATTCAACTGGTCAGACACCTGGCAGGGCGATGCAGTGGAACAAACAGCTTATACACCTGACTATGCCGGAGTACCCAGTCAAAAAGGTACGGTAGATAAATGTGATTTCTGCCCCCACATGATTGACAAAGGTGAGTTACCTCATTGTGTGAGTGCCTGCCCGAATGATGTATTCAGTTTTGGCGATATGTATGAAGATGCGGTGACCAACGGCAGCGGCCAATCCTTCAAGCTGAGTAAACTTTTAAAAGACAGAGCCGGCTACCGGTTGATGGAGAGTTTGGGCACAGAACCCAGCGTGTACTACCTGCCTCCAAGCGACCGGATTGTGGACTTTGAGGAAGGCTTAGAGAATTACACGGAGTTTCAATCAGTAGATAAACCACAAGAGCCATGAATACTGCCTACGAAAAAATGATAAATGACCTGGCACCAAAAAAATTTAGTTGGAAGGGGAACGCGTGGGTCGCTTTTCTTGTGCTCATTATCCTTACAGGAATCTATTCGTATGTTCAGCAACTAAAGCATGGCTTGGTTATAACGGGCATGAGAGACTATGCGCTATGGGGAATTTACATTTCCAATTTTGTCTTCTTTGTTGCCGTGAGCCTCGTGGGATCGTTGATCACAGCCATTCTGCGACTGTCTGATGTACATTGGAGCACACCGCTTACGCGCATTGCAGAGATCATCGCTGTCGCTGCCATCATTATGGCGGGCATTACCATCATCATTGACATGGGCCGGCCGGACAGGCTATACAATTTATTTCTTCACGGGAGACTTCAATCAGTCATTATCTGGGATGTTATTGTGATCAGCACCTACCTGGTTATAAGTGTTTTGTTTTTGTATTACCCATTACTGCCCGATTTCAGTATTCTGAAGAAATACTTTCAGGGAGATAAAAAGGTAAGCAAACGGTATGGTAACCTTTCTCTTAACTGGGTCGGTAATGTTCGTCAAACGCGGATTTATTCCAGGTCAATCACTGTCCTCTCAGTGTTGATCATACCTGTGGCGATTGCTATACACACCGTTACAGCCTGGCTATTTGAAACTACGTATCGCCCCGGTTGGGACAGCACGAACTTCGGTCCCTATTTCGTTGCCGGTGCTTTTGTGGCGGGATCAGGCGCAGTGGTGGTTGTCATGTACGTGCTTCGCAGAACGTATAAACTTGAGAACTACATCACCGACAGCCATTTCGATAAGATGGGAAAAATACTCGTCATGCTCTGTCTGGTGTACTTATACTTCAACATCAATGAGTACCTGATGCCGATCTATAAATCAACGGAAGAAGAAGAAGTGCACCTTCGAAGCCTGTTCACCGGAGAATATGCATGGTTGTTTTGGACAGCCATACTCGGAGGACTGGTGATACCTATTGTAGTACTCCTTTTTCCTAAAGGAAGAAAACCATTGCCATTATTCCTTGTCTCACTGGCGGTGGTCTTGGCCGCATGGTGGAAGCGTTACCTTATTGTAATACCTACTCTTAGTCATCCTTTCCTGCCCATTGAAGGCGTACCAGAGGCGTGGCGTCACTATTCGCCCACCTGGATGGAGTGGACGATTACAGCAGCAACATTAGCGAGCGCCCTATTAATTATTACGCTCTTGGTAAGGTTTCTCCCCATTATCCCAATTTATGAAACAGCCGAAGAGAGAGGGTTATTAGAAGATCAATCCGTAAACAAATCGCTATGAAATTAATTCTGAGAATTTCGGCTCTTCTGCTACTGCTCACACCTGCATTTGGTCAAGTCGATAAAACCAAAGCAAGAGTATCGGTGCAGTACAACAAAATCATGAATCAGGAATCATTCATAAGTATTGAAGCTAAGTATAAAGGTGAAAATGGTATTGAGCCTGCCACCCAGGTGGAGTTTCGAGTGTATCAAAGAATTGCAGAAGATTCACTGCTTCATCTAGGCACGATAGCTACTAATCATAGCGGGATTGCAAAATTTCCCCTGGCTAACCATCAGGATTCCACTACATCATTGAGTGGTGATTTTTCATTCGTTGTGAAAATTGAAAATGATCCTAAGTTTTCAGATGCTGAAACAGAGTTTACTATTTCTGACGCTAACCTGGTGGCACGTCTGAAAACCGTTGATAGCGTAAATCAAATTACGGCTACACTTACCGATGCATCGGGTCAACCCGTGGCAGGCCATTCACTAAGAGTTCAACTACAAAGGATGTTTGGTCCTCTTTCAATCGGAGACGAAACTTATGAGACCGATGAAAATGGAACTATCACCGTACTGGTTGAAGAACCGATGCCGGGAATAAATGGAGTATTAACATTTGAAGTGGTTTTGAATGAAAGCGATGAATACGGAACAGTGAAAGCCATCATCGATGCACCAATTGGCATACCCATCACGGATCATTCAACTTTTGATAAAAGAACCATGTGGTCACCACCTTCGAAAACACCTTACTACCTACTGATTTTTCCAAACCTGATCATTCTCGGTGTATGGGTACCCATACTCATGTTCATCATTAACCTATTTAGAATTTCAAGAGCTAAAGTTGATTCGTAAAACATAACCCTGATAACTATGAAAAAGCAAACCATCATTCTTCTCTTCGCCTCTTCTGTTGCGTTGTACTCATTCATGCTGGTTGACCAGTCTAAAGAATGGGTAGTGCCGGAAACTGCGAAAAAAGTAAAAAACCCAACCGACAAATCAGGTAAAGAAGACCTTGCCATAGGCAAATCCTTATACGCTAAACATTGCCAATCCTGCCACGGCAAAGAGGGCTACGGTGATGGCCCAAAGGCTAAGGAATTGAAAGGCGAAGTCGGAGACTTCTCAACCGCAGAATTCCAGAGCCAGACTGATGGCGCCTTGTTTTACAAAATGACCATTGGCCGTGATGACATGCCTGCCTTTGACAAAAAGATTCCAGATGCTGAAGACCGGTGGCTGATTGTAAACTATATCAGGACGCTCAAACAATAAAAGAGTTGTTATGAAAACGATTTCCATCTCAGATCATGTCTACAAACATCTCGACTACATGTTTTGCAAAGCGGCAAAAGAATACCGTCCTGAATTTAGTCCGACTGACTGGGATAATTTGAACAATCGACTCAATCAAATGGAAAAGACAAACAAAATATCACGGGCAGTTATGGCAGACAAGTTTATTGACCTTGCCAATGAATTTACATCGACCGAACCTAAGGAGCGTGTGGGTGCTGCGATCATGTTCGCGGCAGCACGATACAACGCATTTGAGGCATTCTCTAAATCGAGCAACCTCTCGCGCGATAAAGACGATGCTGTAAACTGGTACACACGTGAATACAGGAGAATGTTAGAAGCGAATATGGATGACCTGAATGAGACTAAAGGAAAATGAATTTCAAATCAAGCAATGTCACTAATCGAATAAAAAAATCTACTAAAATGAAAACTTATTTTTTAACTCTGATTTTATGTGCGGTGGTTTTACCACTATTTTCTCAACAAGATTCAACAAAAACACAAGCCGTTAGCAGTGCAATTTATACTTGTCCGATGCATCCGGAAATCGCCTTAAGCATGCCGGGGAAATGCCCGAAATGTGGGATGGATCTGGTACAAAAAACATCAACGACAGCGGAGCATAAAATGGAAATGATGATGTGCCCCATGCACGGAATGGTAGATATGAACCATAAACATGATAAAGGAAAAAGAGATAATCATAAAATGACGAAAGGTATGGGTGTTGCAATGGGCGCAATGATGTTGATTCTGATAATAATAGCAGGTTCCCGTTAACAACTAAAATATTTCTGAATACAGTCGACAAACTGATCCTTACAAACAAATTGAATCAAACTAACCAGTAAAGAATATGAAAAAGATAAGAGGAGTCGTGATGATGATGTTGATCTCTTCGATTGGGATCGCGCAGGATAAAGTTCCAAACAAATTAAGAGTTGGATTATACGCTAATGCCGGGACAAGTTCGCTGGTACAAGGCATGGGCATGAATATGAACATGTACGGCAGCGGTTATAGTGGAATGAACGGCAACATGACCATGTACAACTATGCAGGTTCATGGGGCGGTGGTTTGAGCCTCACCGTACCACTGCATCAACGGTGGTCATTTGTTGGCAATGTCGGTTATATGAATCGCGGGGCTAATTATGGTGAGATGAACTCTACGTACAACGATCGCTATCGTCTTTCCTATCTCGATCTATGGGCGATGGGCCAATATAATAGCCTGCCGAAAGGGCCGGTCAAGTTCACCGCAGTACTGGGCTTGACAGAAAGCACCTTACTTTCTGCGAAAGACGAACCCTCTGGGTCAACCCAGGAAATGATGGACAATGTAAATCGTGTTGACATCGGCATGGTAGTGGGTCCAGGTTTAGAATTTGGTCTGAAGAAAGGGGCAATTCAAACGCGGCTTCTTTACACGTATGGATTTATGAATGTATTCAGCGGCATGTACTACGACAGTGGCATGCAATCCAACAACGCAGCTTTTCTCTTGCAGGTTGGCTACATCTTCAGCAAACCATGAAATCTGTATTGTTTTTCTGTTGTCTGCTAAATCTATGCAACGCAGTCTATGCCCAGCAGGACAGCAGCGGGGTTTATCTGACGATAACAGATTATCAGAATAAGAAATTGACGTATCCCATCAATTGCCGCACGCAAAAACATAAGATCAAGCAAACCAGTTTTAGTGATCAAAAATTTGTCAAGGTAATTCACAACGACTCGGTGATCACACTTTTAAAGAGTGAGGTATTTGGCTACCGGGATTGCAAGGGTTTATCTCATCGTTTTATTGATAAGTTGAACTACACCATACTAAATCCCGCTGAATACATTATCCTTTACAAGCATGAGATCAGGGCGCACAAGCGAAGTGAACTGCACTACATGTTCAGCCGTGGAATAGAAGGTCATGTGTATAAACTCACAAAGGAAAATCTGAAACAAGCATTTTCAGATCAACTTGAATTTCAAAAAAAGATTGACGAAGTATTTGGGAGAGATCCGGAATTAATTCGGTACGACAAAACAACAAAGACCTACTTGATCAACTGGCTATACGGGCGGGTCAAAACGTAGAGACACAATTGCAGGGATGTTCTCAGGACTGAAAATAAGCGATGATAATTATGGTGAAAACATCAAGACATATCGGCAAACTACATTGGCACAGCTTCTTCGTACTGGCATTGGCGTGCAGTCTCCTTATAAGTTGTGCATCCAACTACCAAATTGATACCTATCAGGTCGCTCCAAAACAAAATTATCCTTATTCGTCCTTCTCCATGATGATAACTCCTGATTCGGGGAAACAACACTTCAGCCTCCTTCAGTCCATTGGCAGTGGCTTTTCCTCTAACTTGAAAACCATGGGGTTGAAAAATGATTCTCTCCAACCCGAACTCATATTTATTTTACGTTGGGAAGAACACCTGGTGGGCCGGTTTTCATCGCGCTCAAGCAACGAAACCAGTTCAACCTACAGTATTACCAATCCCTTCTACTCGCCTTTTGAAAATACATCCGACAGGCTAAAAGATAATTCCTCCTCTCCTCACAGAATTCGCTACTACGACAAAGAGTTTTTCATTAGGACGCAGGCCATAGATGCCACCCGAAATGAGTTGATCTGGTCAGTTAAGATTTACCCGCACAAAAAGGATGGATTGTCTCCAGAAAGTATTCCAAAAGTTGTGCGGGAGTTAGCGGATTCTTTTGAAAGAGTACAATTCAATATTGATAAAATCAATCAGCCATGACCGCTACTATTATTAAAGCTTCCGGTGAAAGTGAAGCATTTCAAAAAGACAAGTTGCTACAATCGCTCATGCGGGCTGGTGCCTCTACTATTTTGGCAGAGAAGGTAGCATCAGAAGTCGCAAAAGGCCTCCGAAACGGAATGTCTACCAAACACATTTATAAAAAAGCCCATGAATTGTTAAGGCGAGCTTCCCGACCGGTAGCGGGGCGTTATCATCTCAAGAGCGGCATTATGGAACTTGGCCCGTCAGGCTTTCCCTTCGAATTATATGTATCGGAAATTCTTAAGCAAAATGCCTTCGTTGTTCAAGTGGGACAAATTGTGGAAGGTCATTGTGTCAACCACGAAGTGGATGTAATCGCTCAGAAAGATGATCGTCATTTCATGATTGAATGCAAGTATCACAACAGCCCTGGTATGGTCTGCGATGTTAAGATTCCACTTTACATACAGGCGCGTTTTCAAGATGTGGAGGCACGCTGGAAATTAATACCGGGTCATGGAGAAAAATTCCATCAGGGTTGGGTGGTGACCAACACTCGATTCACCGCAGACGCAATCAAGTATGGGACATGCTCCGGGCTGAATCTCGTAAGTCTTGATTTTCCTCAAGGCGAAAGTCTGCGTGATATGATTGAGGAAACCGGTCTTTATCCACTGACATGCCTTACCACACTCACACAACCAGAAAAGAAATCATTACTCGAAAAGAAAATTGTCTTGTGCCGCGAGATATGCCACGATCCCGGATATCTCCGACAGATAAACATACCTGCTTCCAGAATAAAGGAAGTTCTCGAAGAAGGCCATCAACTATGTCATAAACTTTTGCAACATGATCAACACTGACATTTTTAAACAACCTGTTCATAGCAGACCCATGGAGGAAGTTCTGCAATCACTTGAAGCAGATGGAACTCTTGGCCTTGGCCCGGGAGCTGTTGCTCAGAGGCTGCAACAATTTGGAAACAATTCGATTACGCATGAGAAAAAGAAAAGTTTATGGTTGGTCTTTCTCCGGCAGTTCAATAGCCCCATCGTCTATCTGCTCATCTTGGCGGCTGGTCTGTCATTTTTCTTTCAGGAGTGGCTCGATGGCTTTGCAATCCTGGTGGTGATTTTTATCAATGCAATAATTGGTTTCTACATGGAGTTTCAGGCCGAAAGATCCATGGAAGCCCTGAAGAAGTTATCCGTTCTTCCTGCTAAAGTCATTCGCAATGGAGAATTAAGTGAGATCAATGCAGAGGAACTGGTGCCTGGGGATTTAGTATTCCTTGAAGCTGGCGATATGGTTCCGGCTGACGGACGAATTTTTCGTTCTTCGCAGTTGCAGATTGATGAATCAGCGCTTACTGGCGAATCTATTCCAGTAGAAAAAAAAATTTCCCAACTCAAGGAAGACACAACTCTGGCTGAACGCAACAACATGCTTTACAAGGGCACCTTTGTCACAAAGGGAAATGCCTATGGAATAATAACTGGCACGGGTATGGAAACTGAACTCGGCAAGATCGCAAGTCTTGTGCAATCGGCTGAGCAGGCTGCTACACCGCTGGAGAAAAAACTGGAACAATTTAGCAAAAAATTAATCAAGATAACGGTTGGATTGGTGGTCGTCATCTTTATCGCTGGGATTATAAATGGCCAGAAGATTCTTGAAATGCTGGAGACATCTATTGCGCTCGCAGTTGCTGCGGTACCGGAAGGATTACCCATCGTAGCGACACTCGCCCTGGCCCAAGGTATGCTTAGAATGGCCAGGCATAATGTAATCGTGAAAAAACTTTCGGCTGTAGAAACGCTTGGAGGCACCAACGTGATATGCACTGACAAAACCGGAACACTAACCCAAAATAAAATTGAAGTCAATCTGATCCTAACTCCATCAGGAAAATTTGACGTTAGCAATTCCAAAAAGGTCACCGTCAACGATCAATCATTTCAACGTGTTGTTAATACCGCTGTCTTATGCAATACTGCCTCGATCACGAATGATGGCAAAGAGACAGGTGACCCACTCGAAGTGGGTTTATTGAAATTTGCAGTGGCTCAAGGTACCGTAATCGAACTGTTACGAAAAGAAAACCCCACGATCAAAGAGGAACCCTTTTCATCGGAAACAAAAGTAATGGGCACTCTTCACCGTGAGGCTAATGGAAATCAAATAATCTATGCCAAAGGTGCTGCGGAAGAGCTAATTAATCGGTGTACCCGTATTATTAATGGCACCGGGGAAGATGAATTTAATGCTGTGCTGAGAGCCAATTGGCTAACGGAGTCTGAAAAACTTTCAGCTTCAGGACTGCGAGTGATTGCGGCTGCCTCGAAAAGAACTGATTCAACGGATGATGAACTTTCAGCGGACTTAACGTTCGCGGGTCTTATTGGTATGATCGACCCGCCCCGCCCTGAAGTTTATGATGCCATCCACGAATGTAAAACGGCAGGGATAAAAGTAATTATGATTACAGGAGACCATCCTTCCACTGCACAAAATATTGGCAAGCAACTTGGTATCATCCAGGATGAGAAGCAAGCTGCAATGGTTGGTAGAGAGATGAATGATTATGAGCATCTCACTGAAGAGGAGAAAGACCGCTGGGTAAACACAGCAGTTTTTGCCCGCGTAAGCCCAAAACAAAAGCTAGACCTCGTAAGTGTTTTACAGGATCGCAAATACATCGTTGGTATGACGGGGGATGGCGTGAATGACGCACCTGCACTCAAAAAATCGGATATAGGGATAGCGATGGGACAACGCGGCACACAAGTAGCGCAGGAAGTAGCCGACATGGTTTTGAAAGACGACTCGTTTTCATCGATTGTACTGGCCATCCGTCAGGGTCGCATCATCTTCGATAACATCAGGAAGTTTGTCATCTTCCTTTTGTCGTGCAATCTGAGCGAACTCTTTGTAATCGCAGTAGCCGCTATACTGAACCTGCATTTTCAACTCTTTCCATTACAAATACTTTATATAAACATTATTACAGACGTACTCCCGGCATTAGCCCTCGGAGTAACCGCAGGAAGTTCTTCCATAATGAACCAGCCACCACGTAGTACGGAGGAGCCCATTATCGACAACAGACGATGGACATCTATCATATTCTATTCCGTGGTCATCACGATCACTACATTGGGAGCTGTGTTTATCAGCCATTTTACAGTACATAAAACAGAGACCTGGAATCCGGAACTGTGCAATAATATCTTATTCTTCACGCTTATCTTCTCACAGATACTTCACGTATTTAATATGAATGCCACAGGATCGAATTTCTTTAAGAGTGAGGTGATGAAAAACAGGTATGTATGGTATGCAGTTATCGCGTGCGTTGTTCTGCTTACGATATCTTATAAGGTAACTATTATTCGGGATGCCCTGGACATCTTCCCGATGTCAAAGGAAGACTGGTTGATCTCCATTGGCATGAGTCTCGCTTCGCTAATAATTATTCAAATTTTCAAAGCATTTAAAATTGTACGGCAATGAATGAAAATATAAGTATTCGTTTTCTGGGAGGTGCGGGAACCGTAACAGGTTCGAAATATCTTTTACGCGCATCTGAAAAATACATCCTAATCGATTGCGGCCTTTTTCAAGGCTTGAAAAAATTGAGATTGACCAACTGGAAACCATTTCCTGTTGACCCTAAGTCAATCGACCTGGTTTTGCTTACGCATGGCCATCTTGATCATGTTGGTTATTTACCTCGATTAGCGAAAGAGGGTTTCGGGGGTGAAATATGGGCGACAGCACCCACATTAGAAATCGCAAAAGTCATACTGGA
>LNFM01006228.1_pt1 | contig 19803 bp, 20 predicted proteins | sample 596031 | NCBI WGS metagenome assembly LNFM01 (sample SAMN04254537, study PRJNA301005) | activated carbon metagenome | isolation source: dual media filters at the Ann Arbor, Michigan drinking water treatment plant | place: USA: Ann Arbor | reverse complement strand
ATTGAAATAAGTCATTGTTTTAAATGGATTTTTGCAGGAATTGCTACGTTGCAGGGTCCTGTAGTTAGGATGACACTTTATTTTCCTCCCACACTTGTTCTATTGATTCGGAGTTCGCCATGAAAAATTTGTCAGGAACACATTTTCGCGCCAGCCCCGCAGGGGTAAGGCGCATGGATACGCCTTACAAAAGATTGCTCGCATCCCTCGCCCTGGCCACCCTCATCACCACGCCAGCCTGGGCGGCTATCCAGACCGTCACCTTAGAAGTGCCCGGCATGACCTGCGCCGCTTGCCCGTTTACGGTGAAGAAGGCACTGACCAAGGTCGAGGGCGTGACCAAGGCCGAGGTGAGTTATGAGAACCGTGAAGCCATTGTCACCTTCGACGATGCCAAGACCAGCGTTGAAGCGCTCACCCAGGCCAGCGAAAACGCGGGCTATCCCGCCTCGCTCAAGGAGTGACCATGCATAACCCCGAGGACTTGGCAGCACTGCATATCGCCATAATTGGCAGCGGCGCTGCCGCCATGGCGGCGGCCCTCAAAGCGGTGGAAGGTGGTGCCCGCGTCACCCTGATCGAGCGCGGCGTCATCGGCGGCACCTGCGTCAACATCGGCTGCGTGCCGTCGAAGATCATGATTCGTGCCGCGCATGTGGCCCATCTGCGCCGCGGGAGTCCGTTTGATGGCGGATTGTCCGCCACCATGCCGACGATCCTGCGCGAACGGCTGCTCGCGCAGCAACAAGGTCGGGTGGACGAACTGCGCCATGCCAAGTACGAAAACATCCTGCGGAGCACCCCAGCCATCAACGTGCTGCGCGGTACCGCCCGTTTCAGGGATAGCCACACGCTCAGCGTGGAACTGGCCGAGGGTGGTGAGCACATCGTGGCGTTTGATCGCTGCTTGGTTGCTACCGGCGCAAGCGCGACTGTTCCGGCGATTCCGGGGCTGAAAGACACGCCCTACTGGACCTCTACCGAGGCCCTGGTAAGCGACAGCATCCCCAGACGCTTGGCCGTGATCGGCTCCTCGGTGGTAGCACTGGAGTTGGCTCAGGCCTTTGCCCGCTTAGGTAGCCAGGTGTCGATCCTGGCGCGCCGCACCCTGCTCTTCCGCGCAGACCCGGCCATCGGCGAAGCGCTTACGGCGGCCTTGCGTATGGAGGGTATCGAAGTGCTGGAGCAAACGCAGGCCAGCCAGGTGTCCCATGTCGAGGGTGAATTCGTCCTGAGCACCAACCAGGGTGAACTGCGGGCCAAGCAACTGCTGGTTGCCACCGGCCGTACGCCTAACACTCAAGGTCTGAACCTTGAGGCAGCCGGCGTGAAGCTGGACGAGCGCGGCGGCATCTGGATCGACTCCAGCATGCGCACCAGTGCCCCCAATATCTATGCGGCGGGCGACTGCACCGACCAGCCGCAGTTCGTCTATGTGGCGGCGGCGGCCGGCAGCCGTGCGGCGATCAATATGCTTGGCGGCGAGACGACGCTCAGCCTGGATGTCATGCCGGCCGTGGTGTTCACCGACCCACAGGTGGCCACTGTCGGCTACAGCGAAGCCCAAGCACAGCACGCCGGCCTCGAAACCGATAGCCGTACCCTTACCCTGGATAACGTGCCACGTGCGCTGGCCAACTTCGACACCCGCGGTTTCATCAAGCTAGTCGCAGAAGCAGGCTCCGGCCGGCTGCTAGGTGTGCAAGCGGTGGCGGCGGATGCGGGCGAGCTGATCCAGAGCGCCGCATTTGCCATTCGGGCGCGGATGACGGTGCAGGAGCTGGCCGACCAGCTATTCCCCTATCTGACTATGGTCGAGGGATTGAAGTTGGCAGCGCAGACCTTCACCAAGGACGTGAAACAACTGTCCTGCTGTGCCGGCTGACCGAAAGAAAGAGCCAATTGCACCTGAAGTCAAAGGTCGAGCGCCCAACAGGGCGCTTGACCTTTCCAATCAGCTCAAAGAGCACTGAGTCGGCGCCGATGCATCAGTCGGTATGCCGCGGGCAACACGAACAGCGATAGCAGCGGCGCACTGAGCATGCCGCCGACCATGGGCGCGGCGATGCGGCTCATCACTTCGCTGCCAGTGCCGCCACCGAGAAGGATCGGCAGCAGGCCGGCGATGATCACTGCTACGGTCATCGCCTTGGGCCGTACACGCAGCACGGCGCCTTCGCGGATCGCCTCTAGCAGTGCGGCCTCGTCGCTACGTCCATCATCCTGTCGTTCGTTCCAGGCGTTTTTCAGGTAGAGCAACATGATCACGCCGAACTCTGCTGCCACACCGGCTAGGGCGATAAAGCCGACCCCGGTGGCCACCGACAGGTGAAAACCAAGCAAATAGAGGAACCAGACGCCGCCGACCAATGCAAAGGGCAGGGTGGCCATGATCAACAGGGCCTCACTGAGGCGACCAAAGCACAGGTAAAGCAACACGAAGATGATCAGCAGGGTGGCCGGCACCACCAGCTTGAGCCGTGCGTTGGCCCGTTCGAGAAACTCGAACTGCCCCGAATAGCTGAGGCTGATGCCCGGCTGCAGGGTGACCTGCTCGTCGATGGCGGCTCGCAGGTCGGCCACCACCGAGGCCAGGTCGCGGTCACGCACATCCACATAGACCCAGCCCGAGGGCCGCGCGTTCTCGCTCTTGAGCATCGGCGGGCCGTCACTGACCCTGATCCGTGCCACCGTACCCAGGGTGATCTGGCTGCCCTGGGGGGTGTAGATCGGCAGCTGTTCGAGCCCGCCAAGCGAGTCGCGCCATTCCCGCGGATAACGCACGCTGATGGGGAAACGCGCCAGGCCTTCGACGGTCTCGCCAATATTCTCGCCGCCGATGGCGCTGGAAACGATCGCCTGCACGTCGGCGATATTCAGGCCGTAGCGCGCCGCTGCCGTCCGGTCGATGTCGACATCGATATAGCGCCCGCCGGTCAGGCGTTCGGCCAGGGCGGAACTCACCCCGGGCACGTCTTTGGCGACCTTCTCGATGGCCTGGGTGGTCGCATCGATTTGCGCCAGATCGGCGCCGGCGACCTTGACCCCAATCGGGCTCTTGATCCCGGTGGCGAGCATGTCGATGCGGTTGCGGATTGGCGGAATCCAGATATTGGTCAACCCGGGCACCTGCACCACCCGGTCCAGTTCCTCCACCAGCTTGTCCGAGGTCATGCCGGCGCGCCACTGCTCGCGCGGCTTGAACTGAATGGTGGTCTCGAACATCTCCAGCGGCGCCGGGTCGGTGGCGGTTTCGGCGCGGCCGGCCTTGCCGAACACATGGGCAACTTCCGGTACGGTCTTGATCATCCGGTCGGTCTGCTGCAGCAGTTGCGCGGCCTTTTGCGCCGACAAGCCGGGCAGGGCCGACGGCATATAGAGCAGGTCGCCCTCATCCAGCGGCGGGAGGAACTCGCCGCCTAGCTTCGACAGTGGCCACAACGTGCTGAGAAACATCAGCAACGCGATCGCCAGAGTGGTCTTCGGCCACGCCAATACTGCATCCAGCGCCGGCTGGTAGATGCGGATCAGCCCGCGGTTCAATGGATTGCGCGCCTCATCGGGAATCCGCCCGCGAATCCAATAGCCCATCAGCACCGGCACCAGGGTCACCGATAGTCCCGCGGCCGCGGCCATGGCATAGGTCTTGGTGAAGGCCAGGGGGCCGAACAGCCGGCCTTCCTGGGCCTGCAGGGTGAACACCGGGATAAACGACAGGGTGATGATCAAAAGGCAGAAGAACAGCGCCGGGCCAACTTCCACCGCAGCGTCGGTGATCACCCGCCAATGGCTTTCGCCCTTGAGTTCTTCGCCGGGATGCTTCTGGTGCCAGGCTTCGATCTTCTTGTGCGCGTTCTCGATCATCACCACCGCCGCATCGACCATGGCACCGATGGCGATGGCGATGCCGCCGAGCGACATGATGTTGGCGTTGATGCCCTGCTGCTGCATCACGGCGAAGGCGATCAGCACGCCGACCGGCAAGGACACGATCGCCACCAGCGAGGAACGCAGATGCCAGAGGAAGGCCGCGCAAACCAGCGCGACCACGATAAATTCCTCCACCAGCTTCTCGCCGAGGTTGCGCACCGCACGATCTATCAGCTTGCTGCGGTCGTAGGTGGTGACGATCTCCACCCCTTCCGGCAGGCTGCTTTTCAGCTCCTCAAGCTTGGCCTTGACCGCATCAATGGTGCTGCGCGCGTTCTTGCCGCTGCGCAGGATCACCACGCCGCCGACCACCTCGCCCTCGCCATCCAACTCGGCGATGCCGCGACGCATTTCCGGGCCCAGCTGGATATGCGCCACCTCGCCCAGGGTCACAGGCACGCCGCCGGCAGACAAGCGCAAGGGGATGGCGCGAAAGTCGTTGAGGCTTTGCAGGTAGCCGGAAGCACGCACCATAAACTCGGTTTCCGCCAGCTCCAGCACCGCGCCGCCGGTTTCCTGGTTGGCCCGGCCGATGGCGTCCGTCACCTCGGCCTGGGTGATGCCCAGGCTAGCAAGCTTGATCGGGTCGAGCTGCACCTGGTACTGCTTGACCATGCCGCCGATGGTCGCCACCTCGGCGACGTTGGCCAGGGTCTTCAGTTCGAACTTGAGGAACCAGTCCTGCAGCGCACGCAACTGCGCCAGGTCATGCTTACCGGTGCGGTCGACCAGGGCGTACTGGTAAATCCAGCCGACCCCGGTGGCGTCCGGCCCCAGCGCCGGTTTGGCGCTTGCCGGCAAACGGCTCTGGACCTGGCTAAGGTATTCCAGCACCCGTGAGCGCGCCCAGTAGAGATCGGTGTCGTCCTCGAACAGCACATAGACGAAGCTGTCGCCGAAGAACGAATAGCCCCGCACGGTCTTCGCCCCTGGCACCGAAAGCATGGTGGTGGCCAGCGGGTAGGTCACCTGGTTCTCGACGATCTGCGGCGCCTGGCCCAGATAGGGCGTACGGATGATCACCTGCACATCGGACAGGTCCGGCAATGCATCGATGGGCGTGTTTTGCAGCGACCAAATGCCCCAGGCGGTGGCGAACAGGGTCGCCAGCAGCACCAGGAAGCGATTGGCCACCGACCAGCGGATCAACGCGGCGATCATGGCTGCACCTCCTGATGGCCGTCATGGTCGCTGCTTGCCTGGGGCACGGGCGCCAGACGCTCGATGCGTTCGATCTGCATGCCGTCGTCATCGGCGCGCACCCCGACCCGCACCCGGTCGCCGGGTTTGAAGCCCTTCAGCAGCGCCACATCGGCGACCGGAAACAGCATGCTCATGCCCGGCATGCCCAGGGTCTTGAACGGGCCATGGGTGAGCATCACGCCATCGTCCTCGATGGAGTCGATCTGTCCTTCGGCTTCATGCAGGGTCGGCTTGAGCCTGACCTCCGCTGCCGGCGCACCCAGCTCCTGGGCCAGGATGCCGCGCAGGCTGGCTTCGGAGTCGAGCAGGAACTGCCCGGAGGCGACCACCTGTTGGCCTTCCTCCAGCCCTTCGAGAATCTGTGTACTCCCCGCCGCCTCCTGGCCCAGGCGCACCTCCACCGGGCGGTAGCGCCCTTCGCCCTCGGCCAGCATCACCAGGGCGCGGCGGCCACTGCGAATAACCGCCTCGCTCGGCACCAACAGCACATCGCCCTGTGCCGGCCGGACCAACCGTACCTGGGCGGTCAAGCCCGGACGCAGGCGACCGTCGGGGTTATCCAGCACCACTCGCACGCGCAGGGTGCGGCTGTCCAGATTGGCCTGGGGCAGAACGGCTTCGATGCTGCCGCTGAGCACTTCGCCGGGAAACGCCGGCAGGCGCGCCTCGACCGCCTGGCCTGGGCGCAGGCCCAGGGTTTCGGCCTCGGGCACTGCCACATCCAGCCAGACGCTGCGCAGACCATTGATGATAGCCAGGGTGTCACCTGCCATCAGGTTCATGCCCTCGCGCACATCGAGTTGTTGCAGCACGCCGGCAATCGGGCTGGTCACCGTCCATAGCGCCTGGACCTTGCCGCTGCGCTCGAACCTTGTAATCAGCTCCGCCGGCATGCCGGCCAGCCGCAGACGCTGGCGTGCTGCGGCCAGCAAGACAGGGTCGCCGGTATTGCGCAGGGCCAGATACTCTTCCTGGGCACGAACCCACTCGGGCACTAGCAGGTCGGCCAGGGGCGCGCCGGCTGCGAGCAGATCCTCCGGCGCACGGGCATAGACGCGCTCAACGAAACCGCCCGTACGTGCCTGCACCACGGCAATATCACGAGTATTGAAAGTCAGGTTGCCGACCGCTTCCAGGCTATTGACCAACGCCCCGCGGGTCACCGGAGCCAGGCGCATGCCCAAGTTTTGGGTGATGCTCCCATCGATGCTGACTGCTGCGCTGTCGCCCCCCTCGTCGGCATAGCGCGGTACCAATTGCATGTCCATAAAGGGCGATTTGCCCGGCTGGTCGAACTTATGCTGCGGCAGCATGGGGTCGTACCAATACAGCACCTTGCGTTCGTCGGCCTTACTGACCTGGGTTGGTGCTTGAGTGGTCTCGGATGCGTGGTTCATTGATTCATGGGCGAACCAGTAGCCAACTGTCACGCCGATGCCCAATACCAAAATGGCCGGCAACGCGCTTCGCCAACTTCGAGTCTTCATTGGCTCCTGTCTCCATAAGCAAAATACAGGCGAGCGCTTGTTTGTGCGCGTTGCTGCTGCAGGTCAATGTGCTTCAGGCGCGCTTCGATCAGCTCCCGGCGGGCGGCCACCAGTGTCATCAGATCGCCGGCACCGGCACGGTAGTCAGCCATGGCCAGTTGCACCTTTTCTTCGGCCAGCGGCACCAGGGTCTGTTGGCTGCGAGCAAGTGCTCGATCCAGGCGGCGATACTCGGCCAGGTCGTCATCGAGTTCTTGCAGGCGCTCGCGTGTCACGGCCTCACGCTCAGCCTCAAGGCGCAGCATTTCGGCGCGTTTGGCCGCGATCTTCGGGTCTTGGCGACTGCCGGCGAATAGCGGCAGGTCAAAGGTCAGCTGTGCCGACAGCATGTCGCCAAAAGCATCGCCGCGCTTCTGATAGGCCAGCTCCCAGCTCCAGTCCGATTTCTTTTCCGCTTCGGCCAAGCGCACCTGGGCCTCTGCTTCATCGGTCATTGGCTCGAAGATCTGAAGTTCAGGGTGGCGCTGCAGGTTGTGACGAATATGCGGGGCGTCCACCGACCAACTCGGCCAAGTGCCTGAGAGCGGCTCGCCGGCTGCCGCGCCGAGCCAGCGTCGCAAGGCTGCCCGGGCTTGCTCACGATTGCGCTCAAGCTCATCTTCCTGCTCGGCTAACAGTGCGGCTTCCTGCCTGGGCGCAAGGCTGTCGATTGTCATGCCGCGCCCGCCGGCAATCTGGGCCTGTACGGCCTTGGCCAGCAGGTGATTCTCCTCATACAGCGATTGGAAAAGTTGCAGCTTCTGTTCGATGGCGAAGCTGCCAATCCATGCCAGCGCGGTTTCCCGGCGTACCTTGAGGCGTTCGACCCGCGCCAGTGCGTCGGCGCTGTCGATGCCAGCCCGGGCGGCTTCGACCCGAGCCCGGCGTTTGTCACGGTTGGGCACCTCCTGCATGACTCCGACCATTTGCATGGTCATAAAATCACGCGTAAGGCTGCCACGAGCGTCGCCCTCAATCGGAAAGTTCTGGATACCCAGCAGTAGCTTTGGGTCCGGCAATTCACCGGCGGGAATGGCGGCCTGAACGGCTGCATCTCGGTTGGCTGCTTGGGCAGACAGTGATGGTGCCTCGCGCTCAGCCAGCAGCAGGGCTTGATCCAGGGTAAGGGCGCTGGCCAAGCCAGGTAAGGCCAGTGTGCACAGCGCAAGGGCGGCCAAGCATAAGCGGCGCGCACTGCAGTAGTGTCGGATACTCATTTCACGATTCCTGTCGATGGTCCTGCGCGCGCCCAGGCGGGCACACGCATATCGTCTCGCCATCTAACAGGGCGAAACGGAACTTAAGTCAGCACTGGAATCAAACGCGGGGTGGGCGCCACACCCCGGAAGGGGACATGGTGGGAAGGAAGTCGCTGGCGAAGGACATTACGGTGGGATGAGCGGGCAGTACTAGCGTCTTGATGACCGAGACCTGCAGCATGCTGCTGCTCTTACACTCTTGCCCGGTCTTACAGACTTTACCGTCTGACATTTGTGGTTGTTGATCTTCGCAGCATGAGGCATGCATATCCTCCATCGACATACCCTGCTGCTCCATCGGACAAGGCGGCGATAGGGCGATGAGACCCGCCATGCCATTGATGGGAAGGGTCAGGCTGAGCAGTAACAGCAGCAAGTGCAGACGTCGTTTCATGTTTTTGAGTCTAGTGCAGGCTCGGGAAGGGGGGCAATTGACTTGTGGTCAGTGCGGCTAATGGCCACGCGTGAGTCAGTCATAAACCTAAAGTGGTACGCAGATTCAGCAAGGTCATAAATAGCAGAAGCAGCACCCCGATACTGAAAACCTTGCGCCGCCAGAGGACGACATTGGCGCCCAGATGGATGCCGGCATGCACCAGACGCGTGGCGATATAAGTCCAGGCCACCATCAGTACCAGCCAGTCGACCCTGTCCAGCGCCCAAGCCATCAGACTCAGTACATAGAACAGGACCGGGGTTTGGAACTGGTTCTCGATGTTGTTGGTCACCTTGAGCACGTAATCCGGCCAGGCATCCTTGTGCAGGGCGCGCCGGTTCTCGTCGACCTGGTTCAAGCTGCTGGCGCGTGCCTTGACCTGGCCCAGGCGGATAAATAGCAGCAAGGTCAGCATGACCTGAGCCGCGACGGGAAGGAAAATCAGATCACGTTCCATGGGGCTTTACCTTGCTGCTGAGTAGGCGGGGGTCTGCGAGGCCTGCAGGGCTGCTGACTGGGGCTTTTGGTAACGAGCATCGGCGAGTTGGGTGGGGGCAGGGAAGAGGGCCGCCACCTCCAGATAAGCCGTTATATCCAGTGATATTCCGGACTTGAAGTTCCCTGAAGTGAGTTCATCGGTCTGCGGGACGGCCTCAGCAATCAGAACCCCGTTCTGTTGCCAGATCCGAATACTGATGGCGCTGGCCTGGCTTCTGGTTTGCCAGGCCTGGCTTCTGGAGGCGGGCAAAGGACCGAAGCGTTCGGGATCATAGTGTGTCTGATACTGAGTCAGGCGTTGGCCTTTTGCCGTTTGATAAATTAGTTGGGTGGCCAGCACACCCTGCAAGGTGCAGTAGCGGGCGCCCTGAAGCGTCACGGTGATTTCCTCGGGCGCAGTCTCCTGCAATGCAAAATCGATACGATTGAGCTTTGCATGGAGTTGGGCAAAGGAGTCAGTCTGGATGTCCAGCAGATAAATGCGCGTATGGTTGGTGAGCACCTCTTCGCTGATTCGTTCGCCGACCTGGCTGAACGGTGCAGATTGATGGTGCTGGACGAAAAAAGGGGTCACCACCAGGAGGCTAATGCAGGCCGCCGCCGCGAGTTTGGCACGCCAACCAGTACGTACAGCACGGGGCGGGGCCAGCTTGCGCTGCAGGCGCGCGAACTGCTGCTCATCCAGTTGTTGGCGGTTGAGCATCTCGGCAAGCTGCTGCCTGAGTGGGTCTATATCGCTCATGCGTCCCCCTGTAGACAGGTGGAGGAAGTGGCTGGCTGCGATAGGCTGAGCTTGCTGCGCAGCCGGTGCAGCCTGGACAGAATGGTACCTCTGGGCTCGCCAAGCTGCAGGGCAATTTCACTGGCTGAAAGCCCCTCGGCAGCCCAGAGGAAAACCACCTCTCGTTCAGCCGGATTGAGTGAACCCCATACCGCTTCCAGTCTGCGCTGATCAATCAAACCCGCCTCCAGCGACGGCCCCTGATCCTGCATCTCATCAGGAAATTCCAGGGACTCAAAAGGCAGTCGTTGCAAGCGCCGTTGCTGATCGAGAAACAGGTTGCGGGCCACACGGCGCATCCATGCCTGCGGACATTGAATGTTCTGTGCGCAGGCTTTCAGATAGCGTTCTACCGCGTTGTGCAACAGGTCTTCGGCATCGGCGGGCTGTCCACAGAGCGCGAGGCAATAGCGGTACAGGCGGTCCCATTCTGCACGGTTAAGGTTCATTGGGCCTCTATAGCGTCAGTGCCCATTCAGGCAGAATGCCGAGCGCAAACTCTTCCAGCACTTTGTCCATGCCGCTGAAGACCATACCGCCCAATAGCAGCAGCAAGCTTCCCAGAACAACCTTTCCTCGCCCGGCATTGTTCAGCAGCCCTGGTCGCCAGCGGTTCAGTACTTTTCCGGAGAGCATGGCGGCCATCAGCAATACGCCCGCCGTTCCTATACCAAATACCAGCATGACGACGAAGGCCATGCCCATGTCCTGACCCATGGAGGCCAGGGCAATAGCGGCTCCCAGGGTCGGCCCCACGCAGGGCAGCCAGACCAGCCCGAGCACAGCCCCCAGGAAGAACTGGCCCAGCCCCGAGTTAGGCTGATAACCGCTGGTATCGACGCGACTGCTGAGCAGTGACAAGCTCAGGGTTAGCCAATCCCCCAGGGGTTTGACGACCAGGGTAAGGCCCATCAGCAGCAAGAGGGCGGCGGCGAAGTAGCGAAATATGACCGGATCAATGCCCAGGTTGAGCAGCACGAAACTGACCAGTGTTCCGGCAACGGCGAACGACAGGCTAAGACCCAGCGCCAGGTACAGGGCATCGGATTTACGCCCGTTGCTGGAAGCCATCACCACCGGAACCAGAGGCCAGACGCAGGGCGAGAGAATACTCAGCATTCCGGCCAGCAGTGCTAAGGGGATCGAAACAAGCTCAATGCTCATCGGCTGGCCAGGGCCTGCTCGATGGCGGCAGTGATCACCTCATCACGGGTCTCAGCCACACTGAACCAGAGTTGCTGGTTGTTTTTGTAAAGCAGCAGGGTGGACTGGCGCGGCGCACGGAAGTGGGTGACTAAATCCTTCTGAGTGTCGAAGTCGACCCTGAGCACATGCAGTTCATTGTCCGGATTGTTGCCCAGCCAGGCCTTGATGATCGCCTCCTGCTTTTTGCAGGTGGGGCACCAGTCGGCCGCGACATCGACCAGGACGGTTTTGCCGTCAGCTTGCAGGGCGTCAAAGCGCTCCTGGGTAAAAGCCTCACCGGCAAAGGCATGAGCAACCAGTGACAGGCTGAGCAGCAGGGCAGACATCAGTGATTTCATTGAGCATTCCTTGGAAGTAGGTAATAGGGCAGCGCAGAACCGTTGGATAGCGCCGTCGAGTTAATGACGACTGAGCGCTTTGATTGATTGCATGGCGCGTGAGATTTTTTAGGCCACTCAATGATCTGCGGCAGGTTTTGTCTGTAGGAAAACCAGTCCCAACAGCACAAACACAATGCCAAAGGCGAACAGGCCAAGGTTGATGCCCAGGACGAGCTTTTCCGAACCGTCGGACAGCACCATCGAACCGCCGTAGAGGTGGCGCGCAAAGTAGGCGAAGAGAAAGCCGCCGGTGACCAGCATGCTCAGCAGGCTGGCAAGGCGTATCTGTTGGCGCCGCCAGGTCAGCCAGAGTGCCAGCAGCGCCAGGGCTGAGTTGGTCGCCAGTTGCCAGACTTCGTGCAGCCGAGCGTGGGCTTCCCACTGCGGGTTGAAGACATGGGTCTGGTTGATTTCCAGCAGGGGGACGCCAAGGCCATAGAGCAGGGCGCCGATGGTGATAATGAGTTTTGCCAGCATGGTGGAAGATCCTGCACATAGGGCGTTAGGAATAGGGCCGCTGGTTTGCTTTGGCTACGCGGGCGTTAAGCACCGATAAATTCAGTCAGCGCAGCCTTGACCTCTGGAGCATTGAGAATTCGGGTGTGGCCGTAGCCCTGGGTTTTGAGTAGCTGCGCTGTGGGCATCAACCCGCTCAGCTTGTCGCCTTCCTGGTGACTGACGATGCGATCATCCTGGTCGAAGATCAGCAGGGTCTTCGCATCCAGTCCGCGGTAAAACGCACCGGCCTGCATATCGTCCCAGGATGCGCCCAACTGCTCGGCTATCAGTGCCTGGTAATGCTGGATGACTGCCGGTCGAGGAGCCAGCTTGCGGCGGATCACCTCGATGGGCGGAAAAGGGTGGGAGGGCGCGCAGATACAGGCATAGCGGTTGGCTTCTACTTCGCCGGCGTGGCGGGCAGCCATCATGGCCAGGGCGCCAGCCGAGTGGCCGATCAGGGTATGGATGTCTTGCTCCAGTGATCTGAGCAACTGCAGCAGGTCGCTGCGGAAGAATTGCCATTGCGTGCGTGTGCCGGGGGAGTCGCCGTGACCTGTGATGTCGAGGGCTACGGCGCGATAACCTTGCTCGGCAATGTGACTGCCTAGGGGTGCCATTTGCGCTGCTCGTCCATTCCAGCCATGTACCAGCAATACCAGCGGCCCTTCCCCCCAGCACCAGGCAATATGGCTGGCCTGTGTGCCATAGCGCAGGGGCTGCGCCTGATTGATGGCGTCGCGCTGTACCTGATCCAGAGGCGGGCGCTGTGTCCGCGATGCCAGGGCATCGACCAGGCGCAACGCCAGTGAGTCGGGAGTCATGTTGAGTGTCAGTTTGGCCAAGTCGAGTAGCATGATGTTGTCCACGCCGTCCGTTGTGATGATGCCGGTAGCACCCGAGGTTGCTCGGGTGCTACGCCGCTGATGGGCTTATTTCTGTGTCCAGGCACGTGCGCTGAACATTTCATCCAGCGGCGTGTGGAACAGGTGGTTGGCGTAGTTGCTGAGGGTTTTTACCGCCAGGGCCAGAACAATCTCCAGAATCTGGCGCTCGCTGTAGCCGGCAGCGAGGAAGGTTTCGACCGCCGCCTTGGTTGGCAGCCCACGGGTATGAAACAGGGTGCGGGTGAACTCGGCGAGGGCGGCGAGCTTGGTGTCGGCGATAGGATTACCGTCACGGATAGCGTTGGTCACGTCTGCATCAAGGCCTGATTTCATGTCGGCCAGAAAGCTGTGGGCCGAGACGCAATATTCACAGCCGTTCTCGCGGCTGATGACCAGAAAGATCACTTCCTGCTCGGCCGGAGTAAAACCGGACTCCGCGCGAAAGGCCGCGTAGCCATCCAGATAGGTCTCCAGCAGCCCCGGAGAGTGGACCATGTTGGCGTACATGTTGGGGATAAAGCCGACCTGCGCCTTGGCCTTCTGCAGCACCTCGGCACCGCGGGGTGTGCTGGTGTCGAGGCTGAGGGCGGGCAGGGTAAGGGGGTATTCGCTGAGCATGGCATAGTTCCTCTTTATCTGGACTGTTTGGTCTTTAAATCTGTGCTGCCTTGCCTGTCACCTTCAGCAGGCGGCAGAACAAGGCAACACAGGGGCTGACTGATTCTGGACTGATTGGTTCGGATGTCAATCTGCATTGCCTCCTCGTCGAGCCAATCAGCATCTGTAGTGGCTGAAGCTGGAGTTCGGATGCAACAGGGGAGGTTTTGTTACAGCTTGAAGGGTGTGAGTGTTGAATTAAATAATGATCGGTCCATAATGCGCGTTATGAATCGTGGACGCCCAAGAACATTCGACCCTGACCAGGTACTGGAAAATGCCATGCAGCTTTTCTGGAGTCAGGGCTATGAGGCCACCAGTCTGCAGGATCTGCTCTTGGCCACCGGGCTGTCCAAGAGCAGCCTATATGAAAGCTTCGGCAACAAGCAGAGCCTGTTTGAAGCCGCCTTCACCCGCTATTTCGACAGCCGTTCCCAGCAGATGCGTGAGCGGCTGCAACAGGCCGAGTCGCCTCTGGGCTTTATCCGCGGTTGCCTGCTCTCGGTGCTCGAAGACGCTCAGCAGCAGACCCCGCGTGGCTGCATGCTGGTCAATGTGGCCAATGAATTTTCCACTGGTGACCCGGCCGTACAGCCGTTGATCGAGCTGGCGACACGACGCTTTCGCCAGGTATTCGAGCAGGCCTTCACCCAAGCCCAGGCCTGTGGCGAGTTATCGACTAGCCAGTCCCCTGTGGCGCTAGCGTTGTTTATGCACTGCGCCATGAGCGGTTTGCGTACCCAGGCCAAGTCAGGTATCGCCCGCAATGAACTGCTTAGCGTTATCGATCTGGTCATGACGAACCTGCGCTGATTTTTTTTGCCTATTTTTGGACTTTTCAGTCCGCAAGCTAATGCCATCCTTGGCATAATCCGGAGCCTGCCCATGAACAGCGCTGTTGCCTTCGACATCTACGGAACCCTGATCGATACCCAGGCCGTGCTGACGCGACTGACCGAGTTGGTGGGTGACAAGGCTCCGGCAATTTCCAGGGCCTGGCGAAAAAAGCAGCTTGAGTACAGTTTTCGCCGCGGCTTGATGGGCGATTACTGCGATTTTTCCGTCTGTACACGCCAGGCCCTGGTCTTTAGCTGCCGCGAGCAGGGGGTAGAGGCCACGGACGAACTGGTTGTAAGCGCCATGCAGGCCTATGCCGACCTTGATGCCTTTGCCGATGTACCCGCCGGGTTGGCGGAATTGCACGGTCAGGGCTTGCAGTTGCATGCCTTCTCCAATGGCAGCCGCGCGGCCGTGCAGCGTCTGCTGAAGCGAGCGGGTATTGCGCATTACTTCAGCTCCGTGGTGAGCGTCGAAGATGTGCGCTCATTCAAGCCAGACCCTGCGGTTTATCAGCACCTTCTGCACAGTTGTGGCGTATCCGCTGCCCAGCTGTGCCTGGTATCGAGTAATCCGTTCGATGTGCTCGGCGCCGCCCATGCCGGTTTGCGCAGCGCCTGGCTCAGGCGCGATCCAGCCAGTCTGTTCGATCCCTGGGAAAGGCAACCGGACATCATTCTTGATGGCTTTGCCGAGATGACAAAGCGCTTGCCAGCACTCTTTCAGCAAACCTCAGCACGACCCTTGGCGTAACGAATGAGTCTCTCGCGTCTCAAAAGAGCAGTATCCCAGGAGCTTGAACCGCCATGCATGCCACCTTACCCCTGCTCAACGCGCTGAGTTTTCCGGCCATTACCCGCGCTCCGTTGCAAGCGCTGCAGGTCAACCTGACCTACCGTTGCAACCAGCGCTGCCTGCACTGTCATGTCAATGCCGGGCCAACCCGTACCGAAGCCATGACCGATGAGAACCTGGCGTTGCTGCATCAGGTGATCGATGCCCATGCGTTACAGACCCTGGATCTGACCGGCGGCGCGCCCGAGATGCATCCGCGTTTTCGCGAGATTGTCCGCCATGCCCGCCGCGAAGGGTTGCGGGTGATCGACCGCTGCAACCTGACCATTCTCAGTGAGCCGGGCTATGAAGATCTGGCCGAGTTTCTTGCCGAACAAGGCGTGGAAGTCAGCGCTTCCTTGCCCTGTTACTCACGTGACAACGTTGATAAGCAGCGCGGCGATGGTGTATTCGACGCCAGTATCGAGGGCCTGCTGCAACTTAACCGCTTGGGCTATGGTCGCGAGGGCAGCGGCCTGCTGCTCAATCTGGTGTACAACCCGCAGGGGGCGAGCCTGCCGCCCGCGCAGGCGCAGCTCGAAGCCGACTACAAGGCCCACCTGGCAGTGGATTTCGGCATCCACTTCAATCACCTGTTGTGCATCACCAACCAGCCGATTGCCCGCTTCGGCAGCACCCTGGTGAGCAAGGGCACCTTCAACAGCTATATGCAGTTACTGCGCGACAGCTACCGCCCGGAAAACCTCGATGCGGTGATGTGCAAGCAGCTGGTCAGTGTCGACTGGCAGGGCTATCTGTATGACTGCGACTTCAATCAGATGCTGGAGCTGCCTCTGGCCCTGCCTGAGGTGATCGGTCGCGACCGCCCTCATCTACGCGATCTGCTCGGCTCATCGAGTCTGGCAGGCAACCCCATCGTTACCCGCGACCATTGCTATGCCTGTACGGCCGGGCAGGGCTCCAGTTGTGCTGGCGCACTGGATAACCATTAAGGAGAGGTTTGTCATGGACAAGCGTAAAGCGGCCCTGTTGGCCATTGTTCTGCTCGCGATAGCGGGTTTCTTTCTGTTCGACCTTGGCCAGTACCTGAATCTGGCGAACCTCAAGGCTCAGCAAGCTGCCTTGGCTGCCCAGGTATCGGCCAATCCGCTGCTGGTAGGTGGAGTGTTTTTCCTCTTGTACGTTGGGGTAACGGCCCTGTCCTTGCCCGGTGCAGCCTTGATGACCCTGGTGGCCGGGGCCTTGTTTGGTCTGCTGGGCGGCACTCTGTTGGTGTCCTTCGCCTCTACCCTGGGCGCGACCCTGGCCATGCTGATCAGCCGCTTCTTGTTGCGCGATTGGGTGCAAGCCAAATTCAGCCAGCGTTTAGCCGCTATCGATCAGGGTATCGAGCGGGAAGGGGCCTCCTACCTGTTTGCCCTGCGCCTGGTGCCGGTCTTCCCGTTCTTTCTGATCAATCTGGCCATGGGCCTGACCAAGCTGCCGGCGCGCACCTACTGGTGGGTCAGCCAGCTGGGCATGTTGCCCGGCACCCTGGTGTTCGTGAATGCGGGGCGTGAGCTGGGCCAGCTGGACTCGCTGGGCGGCATTCTTTCTCCGGGCCTGCTGGGGGCTTTTGTCCTGCTCGGCCTGCTGCCGATTGTCTCGCGCAAGCTGCTGGAGTTGGTCAAGGCGCGCAAGGTGTATGCCGGCTGGGTCAAGCCCAAGGTATTCGACCGCAATATGGTGGTGATCGGTGCCGGCTCCGGCGGCCTGGTGTCGGCCTATATCGCCTCCGCCGTGAAGGCCAAGGTCACCCTGATCGAGAAACACAAGATGGGCGGCGACTGCCTGAATACCGGTTGTGTACCGTCCAAGGCCCTGCTGCGCTCAGCCAAGCTGGCCAATGAAATGAAGAAGGCGGAAAAGCTCGGCTTCAAACCGATCAAGGCCGAGGTTGACTTCGCCGCGGTGATGCAGCGTGTGCAGCGGGTGGTGGCGGATGTCGAACCCCATGACTCGGTCGAGCGCTACACCGGTCTGGGTGTGGAAGTGATCGAGGGTGAAGCGAAGATCACTTCGCCGTGGACGGTGGAGGTCAACGGCCAGACGCTAAGGACCCGCTCCATCGTGATCGCCACTGGCGCACGCCCGCTGGTGCCGAAGATTCCGGGCATCGAACAGGTGGAGCCGCTGACCTCGGATAACGTCTGGAATCTGCGCGAACAACCCAAGCGCCTGCTGGTACTGGGCGGTGGGCCGATTGGTTGCGAGCTGGCTCAGGCCTTCCAGCGCCTGGGCAGCGCGGTAACCCAGGTGGAAATGACCGAGCGCCTGCTGGTGCGTGAAGACCCGGAGGCCAGCGAGGCGGTGATGGCCAGCCTGCGTCAGGATGGCGTGGATCTGCGCCTGCGGCACAAGGCCGTGCGCTTTGAAGTGGTCGAGGGCCAGCGGCAGCTGGTCTGTCTCAACCTGACCGATGACAGCGAAGTGCGCATCGCTTTCGATCAGGTGCTGCTGGCCCTGGGCCGGGTGGCCAACGTCAAGGGTTTTGGGGCCGAAGAGTTACAGCTGGCCGTGCGCCCCAATGGCACCCTGGAAGTTGATGAATACCTGGCCACGCGCTTCCCCAATATCTTCGCTGTGGGCGATGTGACTGGCCCTTATCAGTTCACCCACACCTCGGCGCATCAGGCCTGGTTTGCCGCGGTCAATGGCCTGTTCGGCACCTTCAAACGCTTCAAGGTGGATTACCGGGTGATCCCCTGGGCCACCTTTACCGACCCGGAAGTGGCACGTGTCGGGCTCAACGAACAGGACGCCAAAGAGCAGGGCATTGCCTATGAAGTCAGCCGCTTCGGTATCGACGATCTGGACCGCGCCATCGCCGACGAAGCCGCCCATGGCTATATCAAGGTGCTGACCGAACCGGGCAAGGACCGCATTCTGGGTGTGACCATTGTCGGCGAACATGCCGGTGAGCTGATTGCCGAGTACGTGGCGGCGATGAAGCAGGGCTATGGCCTGAACAAGGTGCTCGGCACCATTCATATCTACCCAACCATGGCCGAAGCCAACAAGTATGTGGCTGGCGAATGGAAGCGTGCCCATGCCCCGCAGGGGGTATTGAACTGGGTGGCACGTTTCCATCACTGGCGTTTGGGTGAGAGCAAAACCGACTCTCAGACTGAGCTCAAGGTGAGCGAGAAAGCGCTTTGAACGGTCAATTCGACCTGTTGCTTGCGGGGGCAGGCCATGCCCATCTAGGCGTGCTGCGCTTGTGGATGAGTGGCCAACGACCCAAAGGGCGCATCGGCCTGATAAGTCCGGGGCCATATGCCTGGTACTCGGGCATGTTGCCAGGCCTGCTGGCCGGCCGTTACCGCGCCGAACAATGCCGCATACCTCTGCAGGCTCTCTGCGCTGCTGCCGGTGTCGAGCTGCTGCAGGGACAGGTCGAAAGGTTGGATTCGTCCGCCAGGTGCGTCGAACTGGCTGATGGCAGGCAGTATTCGGCCACCTGGCTGTCACTCAATCTCGGCTCCATACCCAAGGCGCCGCAAGTGGGTGAGAGCTTGCTGGATATCCTGCCGGTCAAGCCATTCGACAGCTTTCTGCAGGGCTGGCAACGCTGGCAACAGGCCCCCCAGGCATTGGCCATTCTGGGCGGCGGCGCTGCGGGTGTAGAGCTGGCGTTGGCCGTGGCACTTCAGGTGCCACAGCTGACCTTGTTAAGTAGCGCCAGGGTCTTGGCAGGTCATCCCCGTGCGCTGCGCCAGCGTGCCTTGCGCCATTTGGCAGACGCCGGTGTCAGGGTCGAGGAGGGCGTGGTCGTCGACTCGGTTCATGGCGATGCCCTGGTTGCCGGTGATCGGCTTGTCTGGTGCGGTACCCGCGTAATTCTGGCCACTGGCGCCAGCGCTTTACCCTGGCTTGGCCTGTCTGGCCTGGACTGCGACGAGCGCGGGTTCGTGCGCGTCGGTCAGACATTGCAGAGTCTTTCACACCCCCATGTATTTGCCGCCGGTGATTGTGCCAGCCTGACAGCAACTCCCCGTAGCGGTGTTTATGCCGTACGCCAGGGCCCTGTATTGGCGGCCAACCTGGGCGCTGCACTGTCCGGCCAGCCACTGACGCGCTTTCAACCACAACGTCGCGCCCTGGCGTTATTGGCCGACGGCCAAGGTGGTGCCCTACTCAGTTGGTCTGGCATGACGGCAGAAGGCGCCTTGCTGGGACGCTGGAAAGACCGTCTCGATCGCCGCTTTATCGACCGCCACCACGGCGCGCCGTAATCCCCACCACTGCTCAACCATGTGGGTTGGGCTAACCCTATGCCGGCTTGAAGGTCGGCCGTTAAAGGAGACATTGCATGAAAAACTGGACCCTGCTGTTGCTGCGCATTTCGCTTGGTTGGCTACTGGTGATCTGGGGCGCGGACAAGGTGTTCAATGTCGAGCACGGTATGGCGGTGGCCAACAAGTTCTACTTCGGCTTTCTCGCCGTCGAGAGCGCGCTGCAGGTGGCCGGTGTGCTGCAGATATTGGTCGGCCTGGCCGTTGTTGTGGGCTTTGCCCGGCGCTGGGCGTACCCGCTGCAGGTACTGCTCAACGCTGCGTCTCTGATGGCGGTGATGCAGTCGGTGATTGATCCCTGGAGCTGGATATTCGAGGGCAGCAATGCCTTGTTCTATCCCTCGCTGATCATCTTTGCCGCCAGCCTGTTGCTGATTGCCTATCGTGATGAAGACAAGTGGGTACTCGGCAAAAAATACTGAGTTGTAACAAAGCACTGGATACCGACTCGAAGTAGGTCAGCAAGATGTGGCTGGCATTGGCACCCTGAATTCAACCCATAAGTGCAACGCTCACCCCTGCATACACTTCGTACGGTGTCTTCCAGCCCAGGCGTTTGCGTGGGCGTAAATTGAT
>LNFM01006227.1_pt1 | contig 19806 bp, 13 predicted proteins | sample 596031 | NCBI WGS metagenome assembly LNFM01 (sample SAMN04254537, study PRJNA301005) | activated carbon metagenome | isolation source: dual media filters at the Ann Arbor, Michigan drinking water treatment plant | place: USA: Ann Arbor | reverse complement strand
GGTTGGTTGCGGGGGCAGGATTTGAACCTACGACCTTCAGGTTATGAGCCTGACGAGCTACCGGGCTGCTCCACCCCGCGTCACCGACGGAGCCGAGACGAGACGTGATCTTTGTGGGATCAGGATCGTCTGGGATAACGACGTGGCCCCGATCGCCACTGCCGATGCAAAAGCCGCCCGGGTGGGCGGCGCGCTGGGGTCCGTATAGCACGTTTTTTGCCTCTGTGAAGGCCGGTCTGCACGGCGCGGCGCCGTGGGGGCGCGACAGTTGAGCCCGGTCTAAATTTTCTGGCGATGACCATGGGGCGGGCGCCGGGCAGACGCGGCTTTTCGGCGCTGCTGGCCTGCGCTAGAACTGCCCGGACCCGCCGAACCATCGGCGTAGTTCTCCGTATTCCTCATTGGTCGTGTCCTTCTCGACGGCCAGAGCATCTTGGGACCTTGCAGATAATGGCGAAAGACGTCGCGGGCGCACCCGCCGGGGTTCGGCCTCAGCCGGCCGCGCAGCGCTTAGAGGAGGCTTTTGTTCTCCTCGACAACAGTTCGGGTCGGGGTCCGCCTTCGCAACTCTATACGTCGCCCAAAGAGATCATTGTCGCGGAGACGTCGGACGAGGTGACGGGTGCATTTGCCCGTCTCGAGAGTGCGCGTGCGGCTGGTCTTTACGCTGCGGGTTTCTTCTCGTTCGAGCTTGGCTACGTGCTGGAGCCAAAGCTTTTGCCTCTGATGCCGGCTGAGCGGAAGGTGCCGTTGTTGTGGTTCGGACTCTATGATGCGCCGAAGCTTTTAACGGAGGCGGAGGTCGATCATTGGCTGTCCACGCACACGAAAAGCGGGAGCTATCAGTTCAGCAACGTTTCGCGGGCGTGGACCAAGGAGGAGTACGTCGCGCGGTTTGAGAAGGTCCAGGAGAAGATACGGGCCGGGGATATCTATCAGCTCAATTTGACGTTCAAGGCGCGGTTCCGGCTGTCGGGGTCGCCGCTGACATTCTATCGAGATTTGCGGCAGCGGCAGCGCGTTGCGTATGGCGGGATCGTCGACACGGGCGAGGTGACGGTGCTGACGGCCAGCCCGGAGCTCTTCGTGGAGATGAAGGGGCGGATGATTGAGACGCGGCCGATGAAAGGCACGTCGCCGCGTGGGGGAACGCCGGAAGCCGATGCGCAGGCGCGGCATGTGCTGTCCACCGACGCGAAGCAGCGGGCGGAAAATTTGATGATTGTCGATTTGATGCGCAACGATATCGGCCGCATGTCTGAGATCGGCAGCGTTCACGTTACGGATCTTTTCACGGTCGAGACGTACCGGACCTTGCACCAGATGACGTCGGGTGTGCGGGCGACGCTTCTCGACGGCATCACGCTGCTCGACCTGTGGCGCGCGATTTTCCCGCCGGGTTCGGTGATCGGGGCGCCGAAGATCCGCGCGCAGGAATTGATCGCGGAATATGAAACTGAGCCGCGCGGCGTTTACTGCGGGGCGATCGGATCGATCTCGCCGGACGGGCAAGCGCTGTTCAACGTGGCGATCCGCTCGCCAATTATTTTCCGCGATGGATCGGGGGAGATGGGGATCGGGTCGGGCGTTGTGTACGACAGCGTTGGGGCGAAGGAATACGACGAATGTCTTCTGAAGCTGAAGTTTCTGACCGATCCGCCGAAGACGTTCGAGCTCATTGAGACATTGCTGTGGGAGCAAGAGACGGGTTTCTGGTTGATCGACCGGCACTTCGAGCGGTTGGCTGCTTCGGCGAGGTATTTTTCATTCAAGTTTGATGAAGCGGCGGCGCGGACGGCGCTGGAGCGGGAGGCGGCGTCGGCAGGGCGCGAGCAGGTGCGACTGCGCGTGCGACTGTTGCTGGCGGAGGATGGGCGGGTGACGGTGACTTCGGCGCCGATGCCGGCACCGGGGCCTGATGTCGTCATGCGCTATGTGGTTTCGCCGACGCGGCTCGACAGTTCGGATGCGTTCCTGTTTCACAAGACGACGCGGCGCGAACTCTACGATCAGGAATGGAAACACTACTCAGACACGGTGGGTGCGGACGAGGTGGTCTATCTCAACGAACGCGGCGAGTTGGCTGAGGGAAGCCGGACCAATATTTTCGTCGACAGAGGGGATGGTGTGCTGGTCACCCCGCCGCTTCCGGCTGGATTGCTGCCCGGCGTGCTCAGGGCGGAGCTGCTGGCAACCGGACGGGCGATCGAGGGGATCTTGTTGGTCGACGATTTGGGAACGGCCAACGCTGTCTATCTGGGCAATTCAGTGCGCGGGTTGATGAGGGCGGCGCCGCTGGCTTGAGGCCGGGCACTCGCGCTAGTTGGGCTGAGCCGGCGACGTGACGACCGGAGGTGCCGCGGCAATTTCCGTCTCATCCTTAGACGCCAGAAACACAACGATCGCGGCAAGCGTGATCGCGCTGGCAAGAAGGATCTCGCGCGTGAATTTGCGAACGCGCTCGATTGAGTTGGGTGTGAGTGTCGACTGCTTCATGCCGCCATTAGTGGCGCGGACTTTTCCGGCCAACCAGCGTGCTGTCTGTCGCGCGACAGTAGCGCACACATGTCCTTGATAGGACGCAAAGAATTATGTTGCGCCGCAGCATTGTTGCGCATTGCGATGGACCGCTTCGGCGGTGGGTGGCTCGTGTTTAGAGGCCGCGCATTGTGCAGCCGAGGATGAGGACGAACTGCGCCAACAGCAGCGCCCAGAATCCGTTGTCGCCCGAGAGGCCGGGGACTTCTGCTTTGAAAAAGATTGTGAACAGTACTGCCACGGTCAGGATCACTGAGATCATGAACGTCAGGATGCCTGGTGCCTTCAAGCCCATTTTGGTCTCCCCCTGCGGCCGGACTTTTAGCGCCTTTGCCATTGTCGCCCCTACGGCCGGTGATCTTGCTGCGGTGCTTATAGCAGCACAGTCGCGGGGCTGACACGGGCGTTAGAACAACACTGTGGACGAAAACGACAGATGACGGCTTGGTTGCGCGCGTGACTAAGGGACGTGCTCAGGTCTTGACGGGCTGTGGTGTTGAGGAGGGGCCATTCTTCCCGATTTCATTGCTGGACCCTGGTCCAGGTTGGCGGGGGCGGGGACCGCGGACGAGGCGTCGTAGGATCAAAATAAGAACAAGGGCTGCGAGCCCGGTGAGGACAACTAAAATGGGGTGCCGGTGCCATAGGATCTCGGGGTGAATCTGGCGCTCCCAGGCGAGGCGAACATCGTTCTGGAGTGCTTCGGGCGTGTCGCCGCCGGTGGTGCGCAGGAGGATTTCGAGGGCGGCGCCTTGGTCGCGGCTGGCGAGAACGGCGTCGCGGGCCCGGGGACTTGTCAGGGCTTTGAGTGAGGCTGGTTCGGCGGCGACGCGGTCGAGGAGGCGCTGGCGGGTTTCGGAGGTCAGCCCGGTCAGGTAGCCGGCAAAAACGACAAGCTCTCCTTCGTTGAGGCTGCGCGCTGCCGTGGTCAGGACTTTCTGGTCGAGGTCGAAGAGGAGGTCGCGGGTGACGGGGGTGACGACGGCCAAACGCTTGACGGCGACGGGATCGTCGAGCGCGACGAGGCGTTCGAGTGATTGGGTGGTGAAGTCGCTGGGGTTGGCGCGCTGAAAGAGTTCGAACTCGAGCACCTTATCAATCCGGGTTCCCGCGACCGCGCTCCAGGCGAGCGCCTGTTCAAGGGAGCGGGTCTGGCGGGCGATCTCCATGGCCGGTTCGGGGAGTTTGTTGACCGCGAGGTCGAGCGTTCCGTCTGTCAGACGGCGGAGAACGCCCGACTCACCTTCGACCGGCATGAGGAGGGCGGTCACCTCATCGACGCGGGGCAGCGCTTCGGGCCGGACGCGGTCGAGGAAGGCGCGAAAACCGGGTTGCTTCTCGGCCAGATCGAGGACGATGGCGTGGGCAGCGCGGTATTCTTTCCAGATGTCGACGATCTTGTCGGAGGCATGGCGGGCGATCTCAATGACGTGCTCGCCGATCTGGCTGGAGATGCCGGCGGCGAGTTCGACTTGCACGCTCTTTTTGCTTTCGTCGGATTTCAGTTCGGTCGCGATGATCGGCAGGACGCCATAGCGCAGGTCCCAGACATCTTTCGCAATGAGGACGAGGCCGACGCCGCCGGCGACGACGGACACGAGCCGTGACAGAACGCTGCCAACAAGCCGGGTGCCCAGCCGGCCTGCCATATTCCCGAGCTGGCGGCGCATGACGAGAATAGCCGCGCCCGTGATGCCACCGGCGGTCTGGTTCAGTACGCCGCCAGCGGTGACGTCGCCACGGGCGGTCTCGGAGCCGACTTCGAATTCCTTGCCCGCTGTGCCGGTGACAACGCCGGCAACGGTGGAGCCATAGCGGGGACCGAGGAACGCCTTCATGCATTCGATGGCGGGGCCGGCGGCATCTGATGTGGCGAGTTCAATGCGGCCCGCGATGCTGCGGCCGACGCCGGTGGCGAGATCTTCGATGGCGGTCTTCATACCATCGGATCGGTAGACGCGTTCTGTGAGTGCGATCGTGAGTTCTTTGGCCTTGTTCTCGCTGCCCAGCGATTGCAGGAGGCTGCCCCAGCTTTGTTCGTCTTTGACGGTTTCAAAGGCCTTGTCGACTTCCCGATCCAAGACCGTGCCAACACCGAGGCGGCGCCATTCGTCAGCGACGGCGGCGGTATAGTCGATCTCGGAGGTGCCGCGGGTGAGGGTTGCGGTGGTGATCTCGAGGACGGCTTTGCGGAAGTCGTCTTCGCTTGTCGTTTGACAGGCCGCGTAGTTGCCAGCAGGGGATAGCGGAGCGGCGAACGCCGGGGCAACGAGGCCTGCGACCAGCGAAATGATCGCCAAAGCTGCGACCGCATTGCGTCGTTTGATCAACGCCACTGCACTCCTCAAGCGCGCCCGTCGCGGGCCTTTCGTTGTTGCTTAAGTATAGCGTCTGTTGCGGCGGCTGATAGGCCAACTTGATTGCGACGCGAGAAACACTTGGTCGCGCCGGAGCTGCACCGCGGCAGAGATCGCCAGGGTGGGGTCAGTGGCGCGCTAGGCAAATGTTTAGCTTTCTGCGGAATGGTGGGGGGCGATGGGAAGAGGCCGGACCTTAATCCTGGCTGCGTTGCGATGGGCGGCATGTGCTCTGGTCGCTGTATCTTTCGGCCCTTCATAACACTTAGAAGGGGGCCAAAACGGCATGAGTGGGATAGGCAAGTCTATTCGTTATTGCCTATCTAGGCCTTTTTCCGTTGCACCACGAAGAGTTCGCTACGGGTGGTTGGGCGGGGGTGCTGGACACGATTTAGCCCCAGTGTGCCGCGATATCGGCCCCGCGCGGGGCTACCGGCGAATGTCTAGCATCTTGAGTAAGCGCCTGTTTTGGCCTGTTTTTTTGCGGACGATCACGTGGTGAGCGGATGTCGGACGGCCATTGCGGCACACTGACCTATCGTCAGAAGCCCAAAGCCAAGCGACAACCATCTTGTGGAATTGCTGCGGCGCAGCAAATTAAGGACCGGACCGGCGCCCGCTGGTACGGAGGAATCAGAAACGAACCGATCGGCGGTCCTCTTGGGATCTGCTCCGGTGAGCGTCGAGTAGCGGCACTTTATCAGGATGTGCTTGGCTTTGACGCCGCGATCGGTTTAATTCGCCTTGTGCGGAGTGCGAGCAGTCGTGGCTAACCAAATGAAAACAAAAGATAAGTTTACTGGTTTCCGGGGCAGTCTGGTCATCCCTGGTGGTCCAGTAGGGGTTTTGCTGGTGCATTCGTTGGGTGGCAGCCCCATTGAATTGCGGTTCGTCGCTCAGGGCTTGGCCCGTCAAGGCTACACCGTTTACTGCCCACTTCTACCCGGTCTTGGCGGCGGCACGGATGTTTCGGGCCTGTCGACGTGGAAAGATTGGTACCGGGCGATCGAGACGGCGCATGACGAGTTGAAGGCTCGTTGCGACACGATCATCGTCGGTGGTCTTTCGGCTGGCGCCATGGTGGCGCTGCGGCTTGCCCGCGAGCGTCCCGAAGACGTTCATGGTGTGATGCTCTTTGCGCCGACGATCTGGCCGAATGGTTGGGCGATCCCGAAGACCTTCTATTTCTTCAAGCTCGTTCACACGAAGTGGTTTGCGCGCTTACTGCATTTCCGGCAGCGGGCTCCGTACGGCATCAAGGATGAGCGCATCCGCAACTTCGTTATCGAGAGCTTCAAGAGCGACGAGCGTCCGATCGAAGATCTCTTCGGGCGCGGCGGCGGACTGGTGTTCGAGTTCAAGCAGCTGGCCAAGGACGTGCGCCGCGGGCTGTCGCGCATCAAGCAGGATGTGGCGATCTTCCATCCGCGCGAGGACGATCAGAGCGGTCTGTGGAATGCACTCACGCTGCAGAAAAATCTCGGCGGCATGGTGGAATGCACCGTGCTCGACGATTGCTATCACATGGTGACACTGGATCGGCAGCGGTCGGTCGTTGTCGACCGGGCCGTCGATTTCGCCGTGCGGCTGACGCAGAAGCTGCAAGACAAAGCGGCGGTGCGCGAACTCATCAAGGGCAAGGGCGTGGGCGAGTAAGCTCGCTAGGCAGTGCCATTGTTAAAATGAACAACGCCGCAGCGGTCTCCGTTGCGGCGTTTTCAGTTCTTAATCGACGCTGTTTTGACTACTGGGCGGCCCAGGGCAATGCTTCAGCCTTGGGGGCGGCTTTGGCGGAGCCCGCATCAGCGGCCGTGCAGCGCGGCAAGTCGGCGGGCGCGCGGGTCCACGTGAAGCTCTTGGACAAGAGCTTGATGCCCTTATACCCCGTCACCTTCAGCTGGTCCGGGCCTTGTAGGCTGAGGGCGACGTTGTAAGACGAGCCGGTTTTGGGATCATAGATCCAGCCTTGGTCCCATGTGCCGTCGCTCAACTTCTGAGCGTCGCCCACGACCTGCAGTCCGCAGATCGGCGTCGTGCGGCGGGCAGGATTGGGATTGTAGCGATCGACGAGTGGATTGCCCTCAGCGTTGACCAGTTCTTTGAGCCACGCGATCCGTCCACACAGCTTCTGTCCGCAGGGCACGAGTTCGACCGCGCCGCGGCCGGTGTCGTCATACCAGAGGCCGGCCTCGGCGGGTTGTGCCGTGGCGGTGAGAGGGGTGGCGAGCGTGACGCCAACGGCCAGCCCGATAAGGCGCAGGCGCGATGGGATCGCTTTCAGTGATTGCGTCTTGGTGCCGCGTAACAAGGCATTCATCCTGAATTACTGAGCCTGGGGACTAGAATTAACGTGAGATCATGGCGTGGGAAAGCGGCAAAATCAGGAACTTAACCGGTGTCTTATGACTTTGACCGTTTTAACCTGGCTGATCGGTCGCAACGTCTGAACACTTTTTGGCCAAAGCGCTTTGCACTTAACCTCGCTCGTCATTGGTAGTACAAAACGAGCCTTAAGTTCGTGCGCGAGTTGCTTGAACGCGGCCCTCACCGGACGCTGTTCGTGGCTCACTGTATTTCCGCAGACAAGACTGCAATCCGGGCCACCCGCGATGGTGTGTCCATACTCCGCCAGCCGGTGGACCTCAACCTGGAACCGCATCTGCGATGATCCTGACATTGGCGTTTCGCAATCTGTTTCACGATCGCATTCGGCTTGCGGTAACGCTCGTCGGAATTCTGTTTTCGATTGTGCTCGTTGCCGTGCAGCTTGGCCTGTATCTCGGTTCGAGCCGTATGATCACCAACATGATCGAGAAGACGAACAGCGATCTGTGGATCACGACCTTTGGGGCCAAGAGCTTCGAGGAGGGCGGACTACTCCTGACGCCGGGACAGCGGCATCAGGCTCTGGCAACGCCGGGCGTGAAGGCTGTGATCCCAATGGTGTCGGCCTTCGCCGAGTGGCGAAAGCCTGGTGGTGGCTCGACGCGCGTGGCGGTTGTGGGCATCGATGCGGAGGACGGCGGGCTGCAACCGTGGAACCTCATCGAGGGAACGTGGGATGACATTCGCGCGCCGGACGCCATTGCTGTTGATCGCTCTTATCTGAAGGACCTCGGAATCGAGGGCATCGGAAGCACGGCGCAGATCGCGATCGGGCGCGTCCGGGTCCGGGCGCTGACGGAGGGTATCCGCTCGTTCACGCAGTCGCCATATGTGTTCACGCCGTTGCAGCGGGCGCGCAACCTTTTGAACATGGATGGGGAGAAGGGCGACAAGAGCACGTTTTTCCTCGTGCAGCTGGAGCCGGGTGCGAACCTGGAAACCGTGCGTTTGGCGTTGCAGGAGCGTTTGGAAGGGACGGATGTTCTGACCAAGGCGGAGTTCCGCGATCGGAGCCTCGGACAATGGCTGTTTAAGACGGGGGCTGGTATTGCGCTGATCGGCGGCGCCTTGCTCGGGATCCTTGTCGGTACTGTGATCGTGGCGCAGACGCTCTATTCGAGCACCAAAGACCATATCAATGAATTCGCGACGCTGCGTGCATTGGGCTCGTCGGGTTCCTATATCCATAAGGTGATCCTGGCGCAGGCGGGTCTCAGTGCGGTCATCGGCTATACTCTCGGGATGATCATCGCGCTGTTGATCTTGTACCTCAGCCGGAATTCGCCGTTGCCGCTCGTGATGACGCCGGGACTGGCGTTCTCGCTGTTTGCGTTGACGCTTTTTATGTGCGCGATCTCGGCGGTGTCGGCGATCATGAAAGTTACGAAGATCGATCCAGCGACGGTGTTCAGCAGATGACGAACGAAACTCCCGTTCTCGAAGCCAACGACATTGTCAAAGAGCTTGGCAAGGGCGCCGGCAAGGTGATGGCCTTGAAGGGGGTCAGTCTCAAGCTGGTGCCGGGCGAACTGACGCTGCTCATGGGACCCTCGGGCTCGGGCAAGACGACGTTGCTGTCGATCCTTGGTTGTATCCTGTCGCCGACTTCCGGGGATATCCGGCTGGCTGGGCAGTCGACCTTGGGGTTGGGGCCGGAGCAGTTGGCGGCGCTGCGGCGACAGCACATCGGTTTTATCTTCCAGAGCTACAACCTGTTTCCGACATTGAATGCGGTCGAAAACGTGCGTATCGCGCTCGATGTTCTGGGGCAGAAGGGCTATCCGGCTGCTGCGCGGGCCGAAGAGGTTTTGCGCGAAGTGGGACTTGGGCACCGCCTGCAGAACTTTCCAAATAATCTCTCGGGTGGTGAGCAGCAGCGCGTGGCCGTGGCACGGGCGATCGCAGCGTCACCGTCCATCGTGCTCGCCGACGAACCGACGGCGGCACTCGACAGCGAGAATGGACATGCGGTGATGGCGCTGCTGGCGCGTATCGCGAAGGAACAGAATCGCAGCGTGCTGGCCGTGACCCACGACCCGCGCACGCTGGGCTATGCGGACCGGGTGGTGCGCATCGAAGATGGAAAGATCGTCGGCGAAGAGCGCCGGCCGGAGGGCGTCAACTCGCCCGAGATCACCGATTTGACGAAGAAGAGGCGTAAGGCAAATGCTTAAAGTCGATCCGACCGTGCAGACCCTGTCAGCGGCGGGCATCATTGCGATTGCTCTCAGTGTTTTGATCAATGGGACGCTGACGTCGCACAGCCAGGACAAGCCGCCGCTGCAGTTGGCGGCGGAAACGGGAACGTCGGCCAAGGGGACTTGGGCCGCATCGGCCACCGGTCGCGTGGAGCCGAAGGACGGCGAAGTGCGGATCGTGTCTCAGGCCGCGGGCGAAATCGTGGAAGTCGCCGCCAAGACCGGCGACAAGGTTCAGGCCGGAGATCTCATCGTGCGCCTCACCGACAGCGATGCGCAGGCCAAGCTTACGGCGGCGTTGGCGGAGGAGGCCGTGCGGGTGCTCGAACGTGACGAGGAAGTCGCAAAGGGGCCGGCACTTGATCGACGCAACGCAGAAGACGTCCTGTTCAAGGCTGAGCGAGCGGTTTACGCCGCGCAGGTGGCCCTCGACGATGTGGCCCGTAGGGCCCGGGGTGGTTCGGCGACGGCAGAAGATGTCACGAGCGCGCGGACCAAGCTCGCCGAGGCGGAGGCTAAGTTCGCTGAGGAACGGACGGCTTTTGCGAAAGTCGCCGAGCGGGACGACATGCCGTTGCCGACGCGCTTGGAGTCGTCTCTGACGCTCGCGCGTTCGGATGTGACGCAGGTTTTGAACGCGATCGACCGGACGCGACTGCGCGCGCCCGCGGATGGCACTATTCTCAATGTCTGGGCTAAGCTGGGCGAAGTCGCGGTGACGTCTCCAGATGCGCCGTTGGCGCTCTTTGGTGACCTTGGATCGCTGCGGGTGCGCACGGAAGTGGAAGAGCGCGATGTGACGAAGGTCCGCGTCGGGCAAAAGGCTGTGGTGAAGGCCGATGCCTTTGGCAGTCAAGAATTCACCGGCATCGTGACCTCGATCGCTCCGGCGCTGGGAGCGCAGCGGATCACGTCGCGCGGACCGCGGCGGCCGAACGACGTGGAAGTGCTGGAGGTGATGGTGGTTCTGGATGGTCAGCCGCCGCTGCTGACGGGGATGCGCGTCGATGTGTTCTTCAAGGCTGACGAAGCGTCGTAAGATTTCTGAGCGAAGTGGTATGAGAAAAGCGCGGGATTGCTCCCGCGCTTTTTTATTTGGATGAGGCCGGTGGCGGTAGCTTAGGCGGCTGTGCTTCGGGCCGTCGCGTCGACTTGGCCGGCGAGGTCTGGGTCGATCCCGAGGGCAGCGGCGAGCTCTGCTAGGAAGCCCTTCTCGGCGGCCGTGTCGGCGTCGATGGCCACGCGGGCAGCGGTGTAGACCTGAAGTGCTTCCTCGGCGGACGAGACTGCGCGGGCCAGAGACGCTGCTGTTGCCGGGTTGCGGATCTGCTGTTCGAGGAACGCCTTGGCTTGCGGGCTGGCGGCGGCCCCCCCGGCGGATTCCAGAATGTGCGCATACTCTTTGTCATCAATCCGGCCATCGGCGCCGGCAGCGGCGATCATCGCTTGGATGATGTGCATGGCGGCTTCGTTGGAGATTGCATCAGGTTCGAAGCCAGAGCCGTCCGGGGCCGCCTGCGTGGCGGCGTTCTGGGGACCGGTGATCAATGGACGGCCGGCTTGATGGTTCTGGTAGGCTTTGTAAGCAAGGCCGCCAATGAGCGCCAAGGCACCGAGCTTGACTGCGCTTGTGGCGACGCCGCGGCCGGTTTTTGTGCCAAGCAGGATTGCGCCGAGGCCGCCAAGAGCGGCGCCGGCGCCGAGCTGGTTGTTGGCGATGAGATCTTTTACCTGCGCAATCATGTCTTCGGCAGTACGGCCACCTGTGGCGTTTGTGACGGCATCGCGTGCGCCGGTGGCGTCGCCGATGCGGGTGGCGCCTTCCTTCACGCCTTGGGTGGCTTGGCCAAAGGCTTTGGTCAGGGTGTCGACGAGTTCAGCGCCGGATGGGCCACCAAACTTAGCCGCCTGTTCTTTTACCTGTGCCAGGATTTGATCGGCGCTACCGCCGCCGGCTCCGCCGGTGAGGTTACGCAGCAGATCTGTTAGTCCGCCACCTTCGCCGGGTGCGGAGGGCGCGGCAGCGGACCGTTGCGCGTTGCCAGCTAGCTGCTCAAGAAGGGCCTTGGCGTCAAACATGGAATATTCCTTTTTTATCAAACGAGACAACGCTGAGCCGCATATAGGCATGAGATGTCATCTCAGCAATGCAACAGGGGAATAACGGTTATTCCGCAGCGATGCGTCCGCCGGATGACGGGCTCTGCTGGGGCGTCGCATCGACGGCGCGGGGGGGTAGGCGGGGGGCCTCTGTCGTGTCCTCGCCATCTTCATCGGCTGCGTTGGGATGGAAGATGAAGGACATCACCCATGTGACGCCGCGCGATAGGTCGTCCATGACGGTGAAGAATGACGGCACGAACACGAGCGACAGGATTGTCGAGACGATCAATCCGCCGATGACGGCAATGGCCATGGGTGCGCGGAATTCGCCGCCGTCGCCGAGGGCGTAGGCGCTGGGTAGCATTCCGGCGGCCATGGCGATCGTCGTCATGACAATGGGACGTGCGCGCTTGCGTCCGGCCTCGAGCAGGGCGGTGGTGCGGTCGGTGCCACGGGCGATTTCCTCAACGGCGAAGTCCACGAGCATGATGGCGTTCTTGGTCACGATGCCCATCAGCATGAGGAGGCCGATGTAGACCGGCATGCTGACTGGATTGTTGGTGGCCAGAAGCGCGATGACAACGCCGCCGAAGGAGAGCGGCAGGGACAGGAGGATGGTGATTGGCTGGAAGACGCTGCCAAACAGGAGGATCAAGAGGCCAAGCACGATCATGAGGCCTGTGCCCATGGCGGTGATGAAGCCATTGGCAACTTCGTCCTGGATTTCCGCGTCGCCTGTTGCCAAGACGCGAACGCCTTCGGGAAGGCCGACCTTTTCTACTTCTGCAACGAAGGCTTCGCGGGCGCTGCCGAGCGCGAAACCCTTGACCAGATCGGCGCCGATTTCGGCGCGGCGTTCGCGGTCGTAGCGATCGATGGCGCTGGGGCCGCGGCCGAAGGAGATGTCGGCGACCGCGGACAGCGGGATTGATCTGCCTGCGGCATTGGTGAGGCGCAAGTTGGCGATGCGTTGCAAGTTCTCGCGCGCGCTCTCCTCGACTTGGACGCGGATCGGGATCAAGCGGTCGCCGGATGTATATTTGGCGAGGTTGGCGTCGACGTCTCCGATAGTTGCGACGCGAACGGTTTCCGCGATCTGGTCGGGTGTGATGCCGAGGACGGAGGCCTTGTCGAGGTCGGGAACAATTCGGATCTCGGGACGGTCGAGGGCGGATTTCGAGGCGACGTTGAAGAAGCCTGGGAGGTTGCGAATAGCTGTTTCAACCTTTGACACGCCCTCCTTGAGCGCCTCTCCATCGCGGGAGAGGAGCGAGAAGGAGAGTTCGCGTTCGCCGCGTTCGTTGACGAACCAGGCGCGGACATCGGGCACGTCAGCGATTGCAGCGGACAGGATCGCTTTTAATTCCTTCTGCGGCTTGTCGCGTTCGGTTTTTGGGACAAGACGCACGTTGATCGAGGCGCGGCGCAGTTCCAGTGTTCCGGTCGGCGAGGTGCCTCCGAGGGCGAAGACGCTCGCGACTTCCGGGATCGCCTGCAGGCGCTGTGTGACCTCGTCGATCATGATACGCGTGTCGTCAAGGCGGGCGCCGGGGGGCAGTTCAGCGGAGATGACGACGCGCGAGGTATCTTCATCGGGGATGAAGGCGGTCGGTAGCAGAGCAGTCGCGTAGATAGAGCCGACGAAAACGCCCATGCCGACGATCAACGTGAGGTACCGCCAGCGCAGGGTCATGGCGAGGAAGCGCACATAGGCGCGCATCGTGCGGCTGTTTTCGGTGTCGTGGGGCGCGACAGGCCGCATCAGATATGCGGCCATCATCGGTGTGATTAATCGCGCGACGAGCAGCGAGAAGAGCACCGCGACGGCGACCGTGAGCCCAAATTGCTGGAAGTACTGACCCGCCACGCCGCCCATAAACGACACGGGCACGAAGATGGCCACGATGGTCAGGGTGATGGCGATGACGGCGAGGCCGATTTCGTCGGCGGCTTCCATGGCGGCGCGGTAGGGAGATTTGCCCATGCGCATGTGGCGCACGATGTTTTCGATCTCGACGATGGCGTCGTCGACGAGAATACCGGTGACCAGGGTGATGGCGAGCAGCGAGACGAGGTTCAGCGAGAAGCCCATGAGGCTCATCGCCCAGAAGGCCGGGATGGCCGAGAGGGGCAGGGCGATGGCCGTGATCAGTGTGGCGCGCCAATTGCGCAGGAACAGGAACACCGTCAGGACGGCCAAAAGCGCGCCTTCGATCAGGGTCGTCAGAGCGGCCTCGTAGTTGCCGCGCGTGTACGCGACGGCGTCGTCGATCTTGGAAAGGGAGACTTCGGGATAGCGCTTGTCGAGTTCCGCCAAGCGCTTTTCGACCGCCTCTGCAACGGACAGTTCGCTGGCTCCTTTGGAGCGGAAAATCGAGAACGATACGACCGGCTGGCCATCGAGGCGCGCGAAGGAGCGGGGTTCTTCGGCGTCATCGATGACACGGCCGAGGTCGGACAGACGCAGGTAGCGGCCGCCGGGAATGGCGATCTTGGTTTCGGACAGCTCAGCGACTGACTTGGCGCCGGCAAGAATTCGGATCGCCTGTTCCTGATTGCCGACTTCCCCGCGACCGGAGCCGATGTCGACATTGGTGGCGCGGATCTGACGGTTGATATCGGCAGCGGTGACGCCATACGCCAGCAAGCGCTCGGGGTCGAGCAGGACGCGGATCTCGCGTTTGACGCCGCCGTAGCGTTCGACGCGGCCCACACCCTTGACGACGAGGAGTTCGCGCTTGATCACGTCGTCGACGTGCCAAGAGAGCTGTTCGAGCGTCATGCCGGGCGAGACGGCGGCGTAGGCGAGAATGGCTTGGCCTTCGACATCGATCCGCTGGATGGTGGGCTCGTCGATTGTGCGTGGCAATTCGGGCCGTATCTTCTCGATGGCATCCTTGACGTCGTTCAAGGCGCGGTCGGTATCGATCTCGAGCCGGAATTCGATGGCTGTCGTTGAGGCGCCATCGCTCAGCATCGAAATGACATGCTTGGCGCCCGTGATGTTGGCGACGGCATCTTCGACGAGTTTTGCGACCTGGGTTTCCAACTCCGCCGGGGTTGCGCCCGACTGGGTGACGGTGACCTGGACGAGCGGAATGTCGATGTTGGGGAAGCGGGTGACCGGCAGCGACTTGAAGCTCATGATGCCGAGAAAGAGCAGCACCACGAACAGCAGGATCGCAGGGAGCGGCTTGCGGATCGAGTAGGCCGAGAAATTGATGCGCGAGACGTCACTCATCGGGCGTCACTCACGGTGCGGGTGTCGGTGTCGATGGGGCGTACGATATCGCCGTCTTTGAGGAAGGTGCCGGCGCGGGCAATGACGCGGTCGCCTTCGGTGACCCCGGAGAGGACTTCGACAAGGCCACCCGAGGTGAGGCCGGTTTTGATTTGGCGCTCGCGGACGATGTTGCCGTCGAGGACAAGGGCGGTCGACGTGCCGCCGGATGTGCTGACCGCTGACACGGGAACGGCGAGGCCGCGCTGGCGGGCGGTTTCGATTTGGCCGCTGGCGAATGTGCCGATGCGGAGTTTCTTGTCGGCGCCGATGAAGATGCGGACACGGCCGAGGCGGGTCGTGTTGTTGATTTCAGGGGAGACGAGACGCACGGCACCGGTGGTGCTGCTTCCGTCGGCGACGGTGATGGTCGCGTTCTGTCCGGCTTTCAGCTTGCGCACCTGGGATTCGCCGACCTCGGCGTCGAGTTCGATTTCGCCATTTTGAACAATGCGGAACATCGGTTCGCCAGCGGCCAATCCTAGAGCGGTGGCGATGGCGCCGATGTTGGCGGTGCGGCGGCTGATGAGGCCGTCGACGGGCGCGCGGACTTCGGAGCGCGTGCGGCGCCAGTCGAGTTCGCGGCGGGCGGCCTCCAACTGGACCTTCTCGGCTTCGGCGGCTTGCAAACCTCCCTTCGCAGCATTCAGCAGTGCTTCGAGCGAGCGTTTGGTGGCGGTTCGTGTGTCGAGGGCGGACTCGGACAGATAACCTTGCTTGGTGAGAGGCTTGGCGCGATCGAGTTGCGCATTAGCGTCCGTCAAGCGAGCTTGCACCTCAACGATCTGGCTCTGAGCTTGCGCGATGGCGGCGGTGCTGCGGGCGATGTTGGCGGCGTTTTGTGCCAGCTGCGTTTCGAGCGTGACGGTTTCGAGGACGGCGAGGACATCGCCTTTCTTCACCTCGTCGCCTTGGTCGGCGCGCAACTCTAGAATGCGCAGACCTTCAACCTCGGGGGCGACGAGCACGTCTTCGCGCGGCACCAGGGAGCCGGTGACCAGAACGGTTTCGACAAAGTCCGCAGAGGCGACGCGGCTGACTGTGACGGACGGGGGTGCAACTGTGGCGACCTTATCCGTTTTCGTTTGGCGGTGCGCGACGAGATCGACGACAGGCTTGTAAATGCCCGTTGCCCAAACGATCGCTGCAACGGCTGCGGCGAGAGCATACTTGATGATATTCGTGCGGGTCACTCTGCGGCCTCCCCCAGCGGTTTGGTGGGACGGCGGCTTGCGACGTCTTCGACTGGGTTCAACAGCTGGCGTATGACCTCCACGACGTCGGGGATGGTTTTGGCCATATCGAATTTGCGATCGACGGCTGAGCGCCAGAACAGGCCGTCGCCGATGACCATGAAGACACGGGCCAGTGCTGCGGCGCTGTGAGCGGGGCGGATGCGGCCGTCGTCGATCATGCGTTGGAAGAGCGTTTCGAAGCTTGAGCCGACGAACTCATCGACCGAGCGATGGATCTCGCCGACGGTGGTGTTGCGCGTCGACTCGAGGCCAATCTCCAGACAGATCTGGCGGCAGTGGGGTTCATCTTCGACGAAGTAGGCGTTGCCGATCGCTTCAAGTGCCACGAAGAAGTCCGTGGCTTGAGCCAGCTGCGCGAAGCGGGCCTGAAATTCTTGGCGATTGCGTTCGGCAATTCCGGCGATCAGGTCTTCTTTTGAGCTGAAATAGACGTAGAGGGCGCCGGGCGAGACACTGGCTTCGCGGCAGATGTCCTGCATGCTGGTCGCGTGGAAGCCGGAGCGCGCGAAGCAGAGTTCGGCCGCGTCAAGGATGTGTTCGCGGCGCGCGCGCTGGGTATCGGGTTTCAGTTTCGGCATCGGTACTTCGTCTTTCGGCAGTCAGCGGGCGGAGGGTATCGACTTGAGTAAAACGAACGCTCATTTTTTTTGGATCATCGGGCAAGATCGTGACGGCGTCAAGGCGAACGTTCATTCGTTTTGTAACGCAGCGTGTTTTGATATACAACCTATGGGGAGGGTGGAGTGTGGAGGCAGTCGGGAGGGGGGAGTGGGCAGAAGGCAGAATGCAGGAGGCAGGGGGGAGTGGGCAGAAGGCAGAATGCAGGAGGCAGGAGGCAGAAGGCAGAAGGCAGAAGGCAGAAGGCAGAAGGCAGAAGGCAGAAGGCAGAAGGCAGTGTGTAGTGGGCGGTCGATGGCGGGTGATTGTGGGGGCGGGTCGATGATCGGCGAGGAGGGCGGCGTCGGGCCGCCCCCCATTTCGATCGAGGGCTGTTAGCGGGGGGCGGACTTGGCGAGGCGGACCAAGTTTAGGAACTCGGAGCGCTCGCCGAACGGGTCGTCGCCGCGGGCGGGGCCAGCAAGTGCCAGGACGTCATCATAGGTGAAACCTGAAAGGTGGTGAGATCCGCGAAGCAATTCGGCGAAGCCGGCGACGGCGGTTGAGAAGCGGACATCGGCGGGTGACTCGGCGAGCGACGGTTTGGCCAGCGCATCGGTGATGGCGAGGCTTAAGGGCGTGGAGGTTTCCGCGTTGGGAAGCTTGGCGCGGATCTTGAGGAAGCCGAGTTCGGTTGCGGCGGACGCTGCGATCACCGGGGCGGCGGGTTTGGCCGGCTGCGCATAGCGAAGATCATCGACGCTCTTTTTCTCCGCGCCGACGGGCGTGATTTCGTAGATCGCCGTGACGGTGTGGCCGGAGCCGATGTCGCCGGCGTCGACTTTGTCGTTGTTGAAGTCTTCGCGCTTGAGGGCGCGGGTTTCATAACCGAGGAGGCGGTATTCGCTCACACGCGCGGGGTTCCACTCGACCTGGATTTTCACATCCTTGGCGATGGGGAAGAGCGTGGATGAGGCTTCTTCCACGAGGACTTTGCGGGCTTCGTTGAGCGTATCGGCATACGCTGCAACGCCGTTGCCATTCTGGGCGAGGGATTGCATCAGGCGGTCATTGTAGTTGCCCGCGCCAACGCCGAGGATCGAAAGGAAGATGCCCGCTGCGCGCTTGCGTTCGATCAGGCTCTTCAAGTCGCCGTCGTCAGTGAGGCCGACGTTAAAGTCGCCATCGGTCGCGAGGATGATCCGGTTAACGGCGGACTTGTCGAAGTTGGATTCGGCGAGGCGATAGGCGTCTTCGATGCCCGACGCGCCGGCGGTGGAGCCGCCTGCGCTGAGGCGATCCAGGGCGGCGAGGATTTTGGCTTTGTCGGAAATCTTGGTCGGCTCGAGTGCGATGCCGGAACCGGATGCGTAGGTGACAAGAGCGACGGTGTCGTCGGGCTTCAATTCGTCGACGAGCATGCGCAGGCCGTTTTTAACGAGCGGCAGGCGGTCTTCGGACGCCATCGATCCCGACGTGTCGATGAGGAAGACGAGGTTGGCGCGCGGGCGTTCGGCGGATTTGAGATCGTAGCCCTTGATGCCGATGTGGACGAGTTGGTTCGCCGCGTTCCACGGCGAGGGGACGACGGTGACGGTGGGTTTGAAGGGTTCGGTTGTGCTTTCGGGTGCGGGATAATCGTAGCGGAAATAGTTGATCATCTCCTCGGTGCGCACGGACGCTTGCGGCGGCAGGCGGCCCGCATTCAGCGAGCGGCGGACGAAGGCGTAAGACGCTGTGTCGACATCGATGGAAAACGTTGAGACCGGCTCGGCGGCGGTTTGCTTGATCGGGTTTTGATCGGCGGTGGCGAAGCGGTCGCGGGATTCGCCGCCATCCATATAGAGATTAGGTTCGGCGCGCCCTGCCGCGACTGGTGCTGCCAATTTTACGGCAGGCCGAGACGCGAGCGCTCTGGCGTCTTGCGTCGGGTCGTCACCGGATTGCACAAGACGATTGGTTTCCTGGTCATAGGGTAGTGCACGGCCGAGGGTTTGGCCACCGACGGCCCCCAACCCATCGGACGGAAGTGGTTTCCCGGGACGGTCGGTGACGCCGATCTGCGAGCGGCCGACGAGATCGACGACCTGATCGCGCGACGGGCCGATCGGCGGTGACGGTGCGGTTGGCAGCGGCTCGATTGATGGCGCGGATGCGGGTTGGCCGGCGATGGCGACTTCGTCGGCGCGCTGGCGCTGGGCTTTTGCGGCGGTCATGATTTCGGTCGCGATTTTGCGCTTTTCTTCAGCGTCGGACTTCAGCGTCGGGGCTTCGTTTTTGGCGAGGCCGCTATCGGCTGGTGCGGGTGCGCGCACGATTTCGGTCGGCGCGTCGCGCTCGCTTTGCGTGACGTGAAACGCAACTGGCGCGGCGACGACGAGGGCTGCGAGGGAGGCTGCGAGCGCATAATTCTGGGGTGTGAAGGTCATGGTCCATCTCCGTGTCTTGGGTGACTGGGAGATGGGACGGACGTTCGATGCAGATGTTTGGGGTGCGCTCTGACTATTTTCAAAGGCGTCGAGCGCAGCGGACACGGCAGCCATCTTCGCCGTATCGCGCGGGGGCGGCACGGGCAGAGTTTTCAAGCTGTCGAGGTCCTGGTCAGTCATTGCGATTTTCTATGCCACCTGTTCGAGAAGTGTTTTGAGACGTTTGCGGGCTTCGTGGAGATGCCAGGAGACGGTTTTCTCCGTGCATCCGAGAATGCTTGCTGCTTCAGCGTGCGAGAGGTCCTCGGCGTAGACGAGGAGTACCGCATCGCGCTGCTGGGGCGGGAGTGTGCGTACCGCGCGCCAGAGTTCGTGTCCTTTGATGGTGTCGTCTTGCGTGACGCCCCCCGCGCTATCGACGAGGGACAGCATGTCTGACGGATCAAGCGCCACAAGTCTTTGGTTGGCGCGGATATTATCGACGGCAGTCGTGTAGGCTAGGCGGTAGACCCAGGTTTTGAAGGCGGCGTCGCCACGGAACGTGGCGATGGATTGGGCGAGTTTCACGCAGACCTCTTGCGCGATGTCTTCGGCGCGGTCGCGGGTGCCGGACCAGCGCCAGGCGAGGCGATAGATGCGGTCGTAGTGGCGGTCGAGGAGCGT
>LNFM01006226.1_pt1 | contig 19807 bp, 27 predicted proteins | sample 596031 | NCBI WGS metagenome assembly LNFM01 (sample SAMN04254537, study PRJNA301005) | activated carbon metagenome | isolation source: dual media filters at the Ann Arbor, Michigan drinking water treatment plant | place: USA: Ann Arbor | reverse complement strand
CCCCCTCCCTCCGCCCTCCCCCGGCCAAGCCGGGGGAGGGGACGTACACTCCTTCCGCCACCTTTCGTGGGGGAAGGTCGGGATGGGGGCAAGTACCCAGCGCACCGCCGGGACGGTGGGGATCGGGCCCGTCTGCGGTATCGTTCACGCCAACGCCAGCCCGAACCCGCAATCGTGCCCCCATACCTCATCCTCGTCGCCGGCCCCTACCGCTCCGGCACCAACGACGACCCGGTCCTGATCGCGCACAATGTCGAGGCAATGACCGCGACGTCGCTCGCACTGTTCCGCGCCGGTCACCTCCCGGTCATGGGCGAATGGTTTGCCCTGCCGCTCATCGAGCACGCCGGTTCCACGGGCATCGGCGACGCCGTGTTCAACGAGATCTTTCATCCGATTTCGCGCCGGTTGGTTGCGAAATGCGACGGCTGCCTGCGCATCGGCGGCCCATCCACCGGGGCCGACGAAATGGTGGCGCTCGCGCGCCAGCACGGCAAGCGCGTCTATTTCTCGCTGGCGGAGATACCCGCCGCCACTTGACGAACCGGACCACACGAGGGAGGAGACCGACCATGCACCGCTACGCAGCACGCACCGTCTGGAGCCGCAACGGCGCCACCTTCTCGGACAACCGCTACAGCCGCGGCCACGAATGGTCGTTCGATGGCGGCGTGACCGTCCCCGCTTCGGCTTCGCCTTCGATCGTGCCCGCGCCGTGGTCCGTTGCCGAGGCCGTCGATCCGGAGGAGGCGCTGGTGGCGTCCGCCTCGAGTTGCCACATGCTCTGGTTCCTGTCGCTCGCCGCGAAGCGCGGCTTCATCGTGGACAGCTACATCGACGACGCTTTCGGCGTCATGGAGAAGAATGCGGACGGCAAACTCGCCTTCAGCCGCATCACGCTGCAGCCCGACGTGAGTTTCGGCGGCACCGCGCAACCGACGGAAGACGAGATCGCATTCCTGCACCACGATGCCCATGCCGAGTGCTTCATCGCCAACTCGCTCAAGTGCGACATCGTGGTGGAGGCCGAATAGCGCCTGGTGCCTACCCGCCTCGACGCACCGCATTGCTGGAGAGCCCCATGATCCACACTGCCACCTGCCACTGCGGCGCGGTCGCGGCCGAAGTGGAAGCGCCACCCGACCTGGAAGTCGTCGAGTGCAACTGCTCGATGTGCGAACGCGTCGGTTTCCTGCACCTCATCGTCCCGAAGACACGCTTTCGCATCATCCGTGGCGCCGACATGATCACCACCTATACGTTCAACACCGGTGTCGCCAAGCACATGTTCTGCAAGGTGTGCGGCGTGAAGCCCTTCTATGTGCCGCGATCCAACCCGGATGGCTTCAGCGTCAACGCGCGCTGCCTCGACCGCGCCACGGTGCGCTCCGTGACAGTCAAACCTTTCGATGGTCGCAACTGGGAGCAGGCCGCCGACGCGGTGACGCACCTCTCGAAGGAATGACGGCGCAGTTCGATGTCGTCGTGATCGGCGCCGGCGCCGCCGGCATGATGTGCGCCGCGACGGCAGGGCAACGCGGCCGCCGCGTGCTGCTGATCGATCACGCGGCAAAGCTGGGCGAGAAGATCCGCATCTCCGGCGGCGGGCGATGCAATTTCACCAACATCCGCTGCACCCCCGAGAATTTTCTCTCGCGCAACCCGCATTTCTGCCGATCGGCTCTGGCCCGCTACCAGGCGAAGGACTTCATCGCCTTGGTGGAGAAGCACGGCATCCGCTACCACGAGAAGAAGCTCGGGCAACTCTTCTGCGATGAGAGCGCGACCCGGATCATCGACATGCTGAAGGCGGAGTGCGAAGCAGCCGGAGTCGCATGGCGCGCGCCATGCACCGTGACCCGGATCGAGCGGCTCGAAACCGCGTTCATCCTGGAGACCTCGGCCGGCCCGGTCGAAGCCGCAGCGCTCGTCGTTGCCACCGGCGGACTGTCGATACCGAAGATCGGTGCGACGCCGTTCGGCTACAAGGTTGCCGAGCAGTTCGGAATCGGTGTCGTGCCGCCGCGACCGGCGCTGGTTCCGCTCACGTTCGACGCACAGGAGCTCGCGCGCTTCGGCGACCTGGCCGGAGTCTCGGTCGACGCCGAAGTCCGTGCCGGCAACGGCCGGTTTCGCGAGAACCTGCTCTTCACCCATCGCGGCCTGTCGGGCCCGGCAATCCTGCAGATCTCGTCGTACTGGACGCCAGGCGAGCCGCTGCACATCGACCTGCTGCCCGCCGTCTCCGCCGAACAGCTGCTTGCGGAGCACCGTCGGAGTCGTGCGCTGCCGGCGACGGTGCTGGGCGAAGTGCTGCCCAAACGCCTGGCCCAGCACTGGTGCGAAGGCGCCGACGCGACACGCCCCATGGTCGAGATGTCGGACAAGGCGCTGGCCGCCCTCGCGAACGGACTCCACGACTGGGAGGTCAGACCCAGCGGCACGGTGGGCTACCAGAAGGCCGAAGTCACTCTGGGCGGCGTCGACACCGACGCGTTGTCGTCGAAGACCATGGAGGCGCGCGACGTGCCGGGACTCTATTTCATCGGCGAAGTGGTCGACGTCACGGGGCACCTCGGGGGCTACAATTTCCAGTGGGCCTGGGCATCGGGCTTCGCCGCCGGCTCGGTTGCCTGAGTAAAGCCGCGCGGATGCCGTAAGCTCGCATCTACCCGAACCAGGAAATCCGCATGCTGATCGATATCGCCATTCCCATCCTGCCTGCGCGCGACCTCGATCAGTCCGTCGAGTTCTACGTGCGCCTGGGCTTCCAACTGGTCGGCCGTGCGCCCGCTCCGGAAGACTACGCCCTGCTACGCCGCGAGGGCATGGAACTCCATCTGTACGGCGCGCCGGAGCTCGACCCGGCCACCTGCTATGCCGCCTGCTACCTCCGCGTCACGGATGCGAAACAGCTGCATGGCGAGTACGCGAAGCTCGGCCTGCCCGGCGCCGGCATGCCGCGCTTGTCGGCGCTGGAAGAGAAGCCCTGGGGCATGCGCGAGTTCCACGTGATCGATCCGAGCGGCGTTCTGCTGCGCATAGGTGACTTCAACACCGACGCCGGATGATGACCGGCGACCGGGCCATCGAGAGCTGAGACGGTGAAGGAACCGATGGTGCCGGGCGACTTCGTCGTCCCCGAGCGTCTCGAATCGGGCCGGTTCGTGCTGCGGCCGATCACCATCCACGACACAGTCAAGGACTACGACGCGGTGATGACCAGCATCGCCGACATCGCGGGCGTCTTCGGTCCCGAGTCGCACTGGCCCACGCCCGAACTCACGCTGGAGCAGGACCTGATCGACCTCGCCTGGCACCAGAAGGAATTCCAGCTTCGCAGTTCGTTCACCTACACGGTGGTGCGGCCGGACGAGTCCCAGGTGCTGGGTTGCGTGTACCTGCTGCCGGCGCAGAAGCGCGACACCGACTGCACAGTCTATTTCTGGGCGCGCAGCAGCGAACGCGCGAGCGGTCTCGAAGCGAGTCTCGAGCAGGCGCTGCGCAAATGGCTGCACGAACGCTGGCCGTTTCGCAATCCCGCGTTCCCCGGGCGCGACATCGCGTGGGACATCTGGTCCGGCATGGAATGACGTCCCCCATGCTCCCGCATTGTTGCTTCCCACCGACAGGAACTCTCAACGCGGCGGACGCGGCGGACGCGGAGGAAAACCGAACCCTTCGTCATCGGGCCTTGTCTTCCCGCCGCGTCCGCCGCGTTGAGCGCCTTGGGCAATCAGTGTCCCGAACATGATCCTCCGCCTCATTCTCATCCTGGGTGTCATCGCGCTGGTGCTCATTGCCCTGACGCCGCGCCCCGATCCTGCCCAGGTTCGGAGTCGCGGCCGTGCGTTCGCCATCGCGCTGCGCAAGACGCTGTTCACAGTCGCGGCGTGCGGCTTCGCGTTGGTCAGCTGCTTCGGTCTATGGCACGCATGGCGGCAAGGTGACCGCACGGCGCTGATCCTCGCGGGGACCGCCGCGCTGCTGGCGGCGGGCTTCGCCTGGCTCGCGTACCGCGCCGATCGACGGCCGGCGCGCGGCTGAACCGGCTATGATGACGCCACAAGAAATCGAATTACCTTCCCATGGACGACGCGAAGAACGTCTTCGGCGAACCGCTGGCGCCCTGCTGCCTGGACCTCATGACGGGTTTCTACCGGACCGGGAGCTGCGTCACCGGGCCTGAGGATCGTGGCACGCACGTGGTCTGTGCGCGTGTCACCCGCGAATTCCTCGAGTACTCGCTGGCGCAGGGCAACGACCTCATCACCCCGGTGCCCGAGGCGTCGTTTCCGGGCCTCGAGCCAGGCGACCAGTGGTGCCTGTGCGCAGCCCGCTGGGGTGAAGCGTTCGCCGCGGGTGTCGCGCCGCCGGTCATCCTGACGGCCACTCACGCGAAAGCGCTGGAGTTCGTGCCGCTGGAAGCGCTCAAGCGCCACGCCCTGGATCTCGTCTGATGCCGCCACGCGCCGGACAGGATGTCATCCCGGCGGTGATCGACGTCGAGGCCTCGGGTTTCGGCGCCGGCAGCTATCCCATCGAGGTGGGCGTGGTGTTGCCGAACGGCCGATCGCATTGCTACCTCATCCGGCCGGCCGAGTCCTGGTCCCACTGGGATCCGGAGGCGGAAGCGGTCCACGGCATCCGGCGTGAGATCCTCGAGAGCCGCGGGGCGGCGATCGATGAGGTCGCGCGTACGCTCAACCGGATCCTCCAGGGCCAGACGGTCTACAGCGATGCGTGGGGCCATGACCGATCCTGGCTCGCGCGCCTGTTCGAAGAAGCCGAAATCTCGCAGCATTTCCGCCTGGACTCCCTGCGCTCGCTGCTGACCGACCACCAGCTCGAACGCTGGCAGAGCACCCGCGAGCAGGTGATCCGGGAGGTCGGACAAGTCCGCCACCGCGCCAGCGTGGATGCGCTGATCGTGCAGCAGACGTTCCTGAAGTCGCTTCCGGACAGCGCAGCCGCGGCCTGAGGTATCACCCGCCGTGATCGGCCAGCGCCCGGCGCCGATGGGTGAAAAACCGGCCGAGTGGAAAAACTTTCGACACTTCCGAAAAATTCCTGTGTCGAAATCGATTCGTTTGTCAGGTTTGGGGTTGAGCCGGGGGGAATGACCCCCTAAGATTCCGTCAACGGCCGAGGGTGATCGGGGGCAAAAGGCCGGCATACCACTATCGCGCCATCACACCCAAGAGCGCGTTCGAGACCACGCCTGTATTCAATACCAAACCATGGAAGATCCCCGGGCACTCGAAGCTCTGGAGAGTTTCGATTGGCTGCGGGGCCAGCGTTGCACGCGCGTGTACCGGCGTGCCGACAACGGGTTCGTCTTCGAATTCGCGCACTACCGCCTCGCGGTGTTGTGCGCATGGCGCATTTCCAGCAGCAGCGGCGAGTTGCTGCTCGGGCGTACCGACTACGAGCAGCTGTTCGCGGCGCGCAGCCCGGTGGAGCCGGCCGAAGTGGTGGCCACGCTCATGATCCAGGCGCAGGTGCTCTCCGTGGTGGCGGCCCGCAACACGGGCGATCTCGCGATCGCCTTCACCGGTGGCCATGTGCTCGAGATCTGGAACGACAGCGCGAGCGGCGAAGCCTGGCGCCTGTCCGGGCCCGGCGGACGCACCTGGATGGCAACGCCGGGCGCACTGACGTTGCTCGACCTGTCCGCCTCGTCGTGAGCAGCTGACCGTGCCCAACGATCGCACCACCGTGAGTTCCGGACCCTCGCTGCCACCGCCGCGCCCGGCCCCGGCGAGCGTGCTGAGCCTCGAAGCGCGCCAGGTCGGTTCGCGCCTGCTCGGGGTGCGCGGCGCAACCGAAGCGCTGGTGTCCGGCCTGACGCCCGAGGATTGCTCGGCGCAGTCGATGCCCGACGCAAGCCCGGTCAAGTGGCACCTCGCACACACCACCTGGTTCTTCGAGAACTTCCTGCTGGTGCCCGGCGTGCCCGACTACCGCGTGTTCCGCGAAGAGTTCGGATACCTGTTCAACTCCTACTACGATTCGGTGGGTCCGCGCCACCCGCGTCCGGAACGCGGCCTGCTCACCCGCCCGCCGCTCGAGGAGGTCATCGCGTACCGGCGCCACGTCAACGACGCGCTGGTGCGCATGCTCTCGGACCAGTGGCCGCTGTCGCCGGCCGCGCAGGAGGTCCTCGAACTCGGCCTGCAGCACGAGCAGCAGCACCAGGAACTGATCCTCACCGATCTCAAGAATCTGCTCTCGCGCAGCCCGCTCGAACCGGCCTATCGCCCGCTGGCGTTCGCGAGCCCGGTCAAGCTGAAAGCGATCCAGTGGTTCTCCTACTCAGAGGGCGTGCGCCGCATCGGCCATGTCGGTGACGGCTTCCATTTCGACAACGAAGCGCCGGCGCACCGGCAGTTCCTCGAACCGTTCCAGATCGCCTCGCGCCTGGTCACGGCCGGCGAGTATCTCGAGTTCATGGAAGACCGCGGCTACGAGCGCCCGGAGCTCTGGATGTCGGATGGCTGGGCGGCGCTGCAGGCCGGCGGCTGGACCATGCCGCTCTACTGGCGGCGCGAAGGCCGGCGCTGGATGCTCTTCACCCTCTCGGGTACGCGCGAGCTCGACCTCGACGAACCGGTGTGCCACGTGAGCTGGTACGAGGCCGACGCCTACGCGCGCTGGCACCAGTCACGCCTGCCCACGGAAGCCGAGTGGGAAGTGGCAGCACTCGACGCAGCGCAGGGCGGCAACTTCGCGGAAAGCGCCCGCCTGCATCCGTCCGCCGTCGTCTCGGCGCTGCGGGCGGACTGGGGGCCGGCCCAGTTGTTCGGCGACGTGTGGGAATGGACCAACAGCGCCTACCTCCCCTACCCCGGCTTCAAGCCCTCCGCCGGCGCGCTCGGCGAGTACAACGGCAAGTTCATGGTGAACCAGTTCGTGCTGCGCGGCGGCTCGTGCGCGACGCCGCAGTCGCACATCCGGGCGACCTACCGTAATTTCTTCCCGCCATCGGCGCGCTGGCAGTTCTCGGGTATTCGCCTCGCTCGCGATCAGCGGTAACGGTCACGCGTTGCGCTGCGATGGGCAAGCTCGGGGGATTGGGGTGGTTCGCTTTGGCAGCCCTGTTGGAGATCGCAGGGTGTTTCGCGTTCTGGGCGTGGCTGCGCATGGGGCGCAGCGCCTGGCTGGCGGCAGCCGGCGCCGCCAGCCTCGTCCTGTTCGCGCTCGTGCTGACGCGCATCGACACCGCCTTTGCCGGCCGTGCCTATGCGGCGTACGGTGGCATCTACATCGCCGCGTCGCTCGCCTGGCTGTGGGCCGTCGAGGGCACGAGACCGGATCGCTGGGATGCCATCGGGGCCTGCATCTGCATTGCGGGCGGTGCGCTGATCCTGCTCGGACCGCGCGCATGACGTTCGAGAGGAAACCAGCATGATCACCATCGACCGCCTCGATCACGTCGTACTGACGGTGCGCAGCATCGCCGCCACCTGCGACTTCTACCAACGCGTGCTGGGCATGGAGGTGGTGACATTCGCCGGCGGGCGCACCGCTTTGAGCTTCGGACGGCAGAAATTCAACCTGCACGAGGCCGGTCACGAATTCGAACCGAAGGCAGACCGGCCGGCGCCCGGCTCCGCCGATTTCTGCCTGATCACCACCGTGCGCCTCGCCGACGTGGTCGCGCATCTCGAGCACGAGCACGTGACCATCATCGAGGGTCCGGTCGAGCGCACCGGCGCGATCGGGCGCCTGCTGTCGGTGTATTTCCGCGACCCCGATCTGAATCTGGTCGAAGTCTCCAACTATCTCGACTGACCGACGGATGACGACGCGCGAACCGGTGCGCTGCGGTTGGTCGCTCTCGGGTGGACCGCTCGACATCGAGTATCACGACACCGAATGGGGCGTGCCGGTCCATGACGATGCCGTCCTGTTCGAGTTCCTGACTCTCGAAGGCGCCCAGGCCGGGCTGTCGTGGTCGACCATCCTCAAGAAGCGCGAGGGCTATCGCGCCGCGTTCGCGCAGTTCGACGTGGCCAAGATTGCCCGCTTCACACCGACACGCATCGAGAAGTTGCTCGCCAATCCGGCCATCGTGCGCAACCGCCTGAAGGTCGAGTCCACCGTGTCGAACGCCCGGGCCTTCATCGACGTGCAGAGCGCGTTCGGCTCTTTCGATGCCTACCTCTGGCGCTTCGTGGACGGGGCGCCGGTGCGCAATCGCCGCAAGTCCATGCGCCAGGTGCCCGCCAGCACTCCGGTCTCGGACGCGCTGTCGAAGGACCTTCGCAAGCGCGGCTTCCGCTTCGTCGGCACCACCATCATGTACGCCTTCATGCAGGCCACCGGCATGGTCAATGACCACACCGTGGACTGCTTCCGCTGGGCGGAACTCGACGGCAAGCGCTGAAGGCCGCCAATCGACATCGGGGGGCCGATGGGCTACCCTCATCCGGCCGCCTCGCCGGCCCGAACCGGAAATCGCCCATGGCAGCCGAACGCAATCACATCGCCGACGCTCATCCGCGCCACATGTCGCTCACGGCAGCGCAGGCGCTGCAACCGCCCGCGGGCGCGCTCTCGTCGCCGGTGTTCGAACACGGTTCCCTGCTCGTCAAGCTGTACGCCCCCAAGGGCACGGACGCCCAGGTGCCGCACACCCGGGACGAACTGTACGTGGTAGCCCAGGGCAGCGGCACGTTCGTCAATGGCGACACGCAACATGCGTTCGTCACCGGCGATGTGCTGTTCGTGCCGGCCGGCGTGCCGCATCGGTTCGCAGCGTTCTCCGACGACTTCGCCGTGTGGGTGATGTTCTACGGCCCCGAAGGCGGAGAGGCGGCGTGAGCGATTCCGTACCGATGGCGCGCGACGCTCTCGCCCCGGCAGTGACCGCGCCCCAGGTCTCGGTCGTCATCCCCATCTACAACGAGGCCGAGAACCTCGGCGACCTGGTCACGCGCGTGCACGACGCGATCGCACCGACCGGCCGCACCTTCGAACTGATCTGCATCGACGATGGCTCGCGCGACGGCTCGGCACGGATGCTCGAAACCCTCGCCGCCGAGCGCCCCTGGCTGAAGGCGGTCTATCTCATCCGCAACTACGGCCAGTCCACCGCGTTGCAGGCGGGCTTCGACGTGGCCGAGGGCGACTACATCGTGACTCTCGACGGCGACCTGCAGAACGATCCGACCGACATCCCGCGCCTGCTCGATCATCTTGAAGCCAATCCCGACGTCGACGTGATCTCCGGCTGGCGCAAGGACCGGCAGGACGCAGCGATCTCGCGCAAGGTGCCCTCGATGATCGCCAACGGCCTCATCTCGAAGGTCACGGGGGTCAGGCTGCATGACTATGGTTGCGCGCTCAAGCTCTACCGCGGTCGGGTGATTCGCGACCTGCGTCTCTACGGTGAACTGCATCGTTTCATTCCCGCACTCGCCGCGGAAGTGGGTGCCAAGATCATCGAGGTGCCGGTGCGCCACCACGCGCGCACGCGCGGCGTGTCGAAGTACGGCATCGATCGCACCTTCCGCGTGCTGCTCGATCTGCTCTGGATCAAGTTCCTGCTGCGTTTCCTGCACCGACCGATCCACGCTTTCGGCGGCATCGGCCTCACCTTCGGTTCGATCGGCATCCTGATCCTCGCGTGGCTCACGTTCGACAAGCTGGCACTCGGCCACGACATCGGCGGCCGGCCGCTGCTGCTGCTCGGCGTGATGATGGTGCTGATCGGCCTGCAGCTCGTGGCCACCGGCGTGCTGGGCGAGATGCTCACGCGGATCTACCACGAGCCCGAGGGGCGCGCGCAGTACATGACACGCAGCGCCCCGCGGCCGGCCGCGCGCGCCGACCGCGCGCGCTGACCCCGTGCGCCTGCTCTCGCTCGCGGCCCGCGTCGCCGGCGGCGTCGCGCTGCTTGCGCTGGTCTTCTGGTTCGTCGGCGCCGAACGCCTCCTCGCAAGCCTGGCGCGTACCGACCCCCGGTGGTTCGCCATGGCGCTCGTCATCGCGATCGCCTCCAACATCGTGTCGGCGCTGCGCTGGGCCTACATCGCCCGGGCCCTGTCGCTCGTCGCGCCGACCGGACGACTCATCCCGATGTACGCGCGCGCCATGACGAGCAACATGCTGCTCCCGGGCGCCACGGTGTCCGGCGATCTGCTGCGCAGCTACGAACTGTCGCGGCTCGGCAATCCGCTGCTCGAATCGACCGCCTCGGTGGCCTTCGATCGGTTCAGCGGCCTGTGGACGCTGTGCGTGCTGTCGTTCGTCTGCGCCGGCGGGGCGCTGGCGGCCGGCTTGACGCTGTCCGGCGCCGCAGCCGGCCGCCACGTGCTGCTCGCGTACGGGACGCTCCTCGCGGTGATCGTGGTGCTGCCTTTCATTCCGTGGCCGGTCGAGTGGTTGCGGCGCCTGCCATTCAAGGCCGCCGAGCGGGTCGCGGACCTGTGGCAGCGCCTCAACGATCCGGCCACCGGACTCAAGCGACGCCTGGTGCAATCGCTCGCGCTGTCCATCCTCGTGCAATTCCTCTCCGCCTCGGCCCTGGTGGCGTGTGCGGCGTCGCTCGGTGCCGAGGTGCCGTTCGTCATCATGCTCGCTGCGGCCGCGCCGATCTTCGTCATGGCCGCGCTGCCGCTCGGCGTCGCCGGCTTCGGCACGCGCGAACTGGCGGCGGTGGCGGTGCTCGGCCTCGCCGGCGTCCCGCCTGACATCGCCGCCGGTACCGGCCTCCTGTACGGCATCTGCGCCGTCATCCAGGGCCTCATGGCCGCACCGCTCTTCCTGCTACCATCGCGCCGGCCATGATTGCCGCCTCGCTCTCCGAAGACATCCGCACCCATCGCGGCTTCGTGCTGCTGCTGGTTGCAGCCGTCGCGATGAGCTTCTTCGTCGGCCTGGGAGCCGTACCGCTGTTCGACCTCGACGAAGGTGCCTTCAGCGAAGCCACGCGCGAAATGCTGGAGCGCGGTGATTACATCTCCACGTATCTCAACGGCGTGCCGCGCTACGACAAGCCGGTGCTGATCTACTGGTTGCAGGCGGTCTCGGTCCTCGCTTTCGGCGTGAACGAGTTCGCGTTCCGCCTGCCATCGGCACTCTGCGCCACGTTGTGGGCGGCCTTCGTCTTCCTCTTCGTGCGTCGGTTGCGTGGACCACGGCTTGCCTTCATCGCGGCCGGCTTCACCGCCGCAGCGGCCGGCATCACTGTCATCGGCCGCGCCGCCATCGCCGACGCGTTGCTCAACATGCTCATCGTGGCGGCCCTCACGAGCGCGTATCTCTACTTTCGCGAGGGCAACAAGGCATGGCTGCGCGCCGCGTTCGTCGCGATCGGCTTCGGCTTGCTGGCCAAGGGTCCGGTCGCCATCCTGGTGCCGGGGGCCGTGACGTTTCTCTACTGCCTGTCGAAGCGCGACCTGCGCAGCTGGCTGCGCGCCATGCTCGATCCGGGCGGCATCGCGCTCCTGATCGCCATCGCAGCGCCCTGGTACGTCGCGCAGTACCTGAAGGAAGGCGATGCCTTCGTGCAGGGCTTCTTCATGAAGCACAACGTGCAGCGCTTCAGCGCCCCGATGCACGGCTTCGACGGCAGCCTGTTCTTCTACGTGCCATGGCTGTTCGTCGCCACCCTGCCCTTCACCACGCCGCTCCTCAACATCGTCCGCCATCCGCGGGCGATCTGGGCCGATGACCTGCAGCGTTTCTGCCTGATCTGGTTCGCATTCGTGTTCGTGTTCTTCTCGCTCTCCGGCACCAAGCTGCCGCACTATGCGTTCTACGGCTACACCGGCGTGTTCATCATGATGGCGCTCAATGTCGACCGCCTGCGCTCGTCGTACTTCGCGTTGCTGCCGCCGTTGCTGTTGTTCGCCGCCCTGGCGGCGGTGCCCTGGGCGCTCGAGCATGCGGCGCCCAACGTCAAGGATCCGTACTACCGCGAGGTGGTCGGCAACGTCCGCGAGTTCTTCGGGCCCGGGTTCTACACGTTCGCCGCCGCTGCAGTCGCGGTCACCGTCGCGCTCATCGCCGCCAAGCGCATTCCGCTACCGGCGAAGCTGATGGCTGCCGGCGTACTGAATGCGACCGCGCTCGCGCTGTTCATCCTGCCGGCCGTCGGCACGGTGCAGCAGGGGCCGATCAAGGAGGCCGCCCTGCTCGCACGGGAGCGCGGCTTCGAGGTCATCCTGTGGAGCGTCAGCACCCCGAGTTTCCTCGTGTACTCCGGCCGGCTGTCACCGCGGCGGGATCCGGTACCCGGCGACATCGTACTGTCGAAAGTGAAACGCCTCGGTGAATTGCCCGGTTACGAAACGCTCTACCGCAAGAACGGCATCGCGTTGGTGAAGGTGACGAAAGGCCCGCAATGACCCCGGTTCCGTGGCGCTCACCGGTCGTCTGGGGTGTACCGCTCGTCGCACTGGCGCTGCTGGTACTGCTCGTCGCCACGGGTGCCAATCGCACGGTCTTTGCGGCCCTCAATGGTTGGAGCCACGTCACCGGCCCCGGACCCTGGCCGTTCATCACCGTCCTCGGCGATACCGCCGTCGCGCTCGCCCTGTTCCTGCCGTTCGCGCTGCGGCGCCCTGACGTCTTGTGGGCGCTCGCGGTCAGTGCACTGCTGGCGACGCTGTTCGTCCACGGGTTCAAGCCGATCTTCGACGAACCTCGACCGCCGGCGGTGCTGTCTCCCGAGAACATCACGATCATCGGTGCACCCTATCGGGCGCATTCGTTTCCGTCCGGACACACCACCACCATCTTCGTGGCGGCGGCGCTGATCTGGCTGCACTTCGTATCGCCCTGGGTACGGGCGATCACGTTGGCAGCCGCCACGTTGGTCGGCCTGTCCCGTGCCGTAGTGGGCGTGCATTGGCCGGTGGACATCGCGGCCGGCATGGCAGGCGGCTGGATCGCTGCGTGCCTGGGCACCAGCCTTGCGCGCCGCTGGCGCTTCGGGTTGCGCCCGATGGTGCAGGCGCTGCTCGTCGTCATCGGCATCGGCTGCGCTGTGGCGCTGCTCGCCAGCCTCAAGACCGGCTACCCGATGGCCATCGAATTCCAGTACGCCGTCGGGGCTGCCGCCCTGGCGAGCCTGTGCTTCGCCGCGTTTGCACGCATGAACGCCATGTTGAAAACAAGCTGACCTATCCATGGCCCAGGACAGCTCCCGCCCCGACTTCTGGGAATCCCGCTACCGCGATCACGTCACACCGTGGGACGCCGGGCGGGTCGGCCTGCAGCTGCGGGACTATGCGCGCACGTTGCCGCCGGGCACACGCGTGCTGATCCCCGGCTGCGGCTCAGGCCATGAAGCCCACCTTCTGGTGGAAGCCGGCTGCGACGTGCTGGCCATCGACTTCAGCCCCGCTGCGGTGGCGGTGGCGCAGAAGAACCTGGGGCGTTTCGCCGATCGCGTACAGCTCGCCGACTTCTTCGCGTTCGACGCCGGCGCGCCGTACGACGTCATGGTCGAACGGGCGTTCCTGTGCGCGCTGCCACGCAAGATGTGGGCGTCCTACGCCACCCGCACCGCCGAGCTGCTCGGCCCCACCGGTGTGATCGCCGGGTACTGGTTCTTCGACGACAACCCGAAAGGTCCGCCCTTCGGCACCAGCTACGCCGAATTGCAGAACCTCCTGGGCCCGGCGTTCACGCGCAGCGCAGACGAAGCGGTCACCGACTCGTTGCCGGTCTTCGAGGGCAGGGAGCGGTGGCAGGTCTGGACCCGCACACGCAGCCCTAGGTAGGCTAGTGCGTAGTGCGCCGCCTCACGCCGTGGACCATGGACGTCGTCACGGGGACGTTCCACGCCCAGCGGCACCGGGAATCCTGGCACTGGAACCGGTGTACCGGACGAAACAGGCTCGTCAACCGGTCGATCCATCGGCGGCGCGTGCGGTAGGCCACTGCGTTGCAGCGCGGGCAATGGATTTCCGGTTGGCTACCTTGATACATGAGCTGACTGTTCCTTCGTACCCTCGATGGACCACGGGGCACCGCCAGGGTTCCGGGGCGAGCAAGCGAACTCGCTTCCGGCCGAGGCGTATGGCCATGGTCCGGAGAAGGTCGGTGTATTCCCTTATCGCAGGCCAAAGTGCTCTGGTCGGTGCGGAAGCGAACACTCCGGGGCCCCCAGCGCTATACGAGTCGACTCAAGCGGTTGCGCGCTGGCATACCGGACCGGGCAAGTCCGGGAAACCGAATTCGCCGCCACGGACCCGAATTGGCACCCGCGGCGGCGATGGCGAAGCTCAGCGCTGCAGCGGAAAGAACGACACCGGCGTCATCAGGCGGTTTTCCTGCTGCTCGAGCGCGCCCAGCTTGGCGCTCTCCTCGGTGTAGGCGATCCATTCGGGATCGGCCCACATGGCCGCGCGCCGGCGTTCGCGGTCCCCCGCGTTGTCGTACGCCCAGATGTGGATGTACTGATTCACGTTGCCGGTCTCGGTGGTGAGGTAGGCGAAAGGCTGCCCGAGATGGCGCGTCTGGGGGCCCTTTCCCAGCTTCTCGTACAGCGCGAGGTGCTTCTTGATGGTGCCGGGGCGGCAGGTGTAGGTGCGAACGTCGAGCAGCATGGAATCCTCCTTCTGAGGCGGGCTGTTGTAGAGGGCGCGAATGATGGCACGAAGTCCGCTTCGGGCCGACCCTGACATACAATCCAAGACCCCTAGTCAGCTGACCAATCCATGACCTGGAAAGTCTTCATCGACGGCCGCCACGGCACCACCGGCCTCAAGATCGACGAGCGCCTCGCGGGCCGCGACGAGATCGAGGTGCTCTCGATCGCCGAAGCGCAGCGCAAGGATCCCGCCGCGAAGGCCGCCATCATCAACGCTGCGGACATCGTGTTCCTGTGTCTGCCGGATGCCGCTTCGCGCGAGTCGGTGGCACTGCTCGCCCCTGGCAACACGAAAACACGCTTTCTCGATGCGAGCACCGCACACCGCACCAATCCGGAATGGGTCTACGGCCTGCCCGAGCTCAACCCCGGCCAGCGCGAACGCATTCGCAACGCGCGCAAGGTCGCCATTCCCGGCTGCCACGCGAGCGGCTTCATCATGCTCGTGCATCCGCTGGTGGCGGCAGGCATCGTGCCCGCCGACCACCCGCTCAGCTGTCACTCCGTGACGGGCTACAGCGGCGGCGGCAAGGAGATGATCGCCTCGTACGAGCAGCCGGCGTCGTTGCCCGACAGCATGAAGAGCCCGCGTTTCTACGCGCTCGGACTCACGCACAAGCACCTGCCCGAGATGAAGACCCTCTCGGGCCTCACGCATGCGCCACTGTTCACGCCGATCGTCGGCAACTTTGCACAGGGCATGGTGGTCGCGGTGCCGCTGCTGACACGCACGTTGCCGAAGGCGGCATCACCGCAATCGCTGCAAGACTTCTTCGCGGACTACTACCGCGGTGAGCACTTCATTCGCGTGATGCCGCTCGATCCGGCCACGGTGCTCGACAACGGCGCGCTGCCGGCCACGGCCTGCAACGACACCAATCGCGCGGAGATCTTCGTCTTCGGCCACGGCGAGCAGATCCTGGTCGCGTCGCGCTTCGACAACCTGGGCAAGGGTGCGTCGGGCGCGGCGATCCAGTGCATGAACATCATGCTCGGGTTGGATGAAGCGCGCGGGTTGAGCGTTTAGGGTAGTTCGCCCCCACCCCAACCCTCCCCCGGCATAGCCGGGGGAGGGAGTCGTACACCCGTAGTACACGCCTTCCCCCGCGAAGGCGGGGGAAGGTTGGGATGGGGGTGACAGCAGCGAGAAAAAAAGTCGGGGTCAGGTCTTGCATTCCATCATCACCCCCTCCATCCACTGAATCAGCGTACCGATCTCGATGTCATCGGCGAGCGACCCTTGCTGCTACTCGTCGACGAACAGCCCGATGAGATCCGCGATCTCCAGCATCCCTAACCGCTTCGCACGCACTCGCGGCGTTTCTCCCGCAGCGTTCGCCTTGTTGGCATCCGCACCCGCCGACAGCAACGCCGCGACAATCTCCGCGTGCCCCATCCGCACCGCGCCGAGCAACGGCGTCTCGCCTTCGTCATCGGCTGCATCCACCTCGGCCCCACGCGACAGCAGCTGTTCGACTGCATTCAGCCGGCTGGCCGTGGTGATGCCGCGATCGCCGGTGCGCGCCGCCCAGAGCAGTGCGGTCTCGTTGTGGCTGGTCTTCGCGTGCACGTCGGCACCGGCCTCCAGCAGCACCCACACCGCGTTGCTGTGCACGTCGAGACCGCTCACGGCGCACATCAGCAGCGTCACGTTGTTGCGTGCCGAGCGCGTGTTCGGATCGACACCCTGCTCGAGGATCCGCTCGAGCCGCTGGAAGTCGCTCTGGCGCACCGCCTGGACCACGCCGCTCGAACCGCAATCGAGCACGTTGCGCAGCGATGGCGGCGGTGCCGCAGGCCCGAGCGCGACCGGCACGAATCGCAGACGCGCCACGTCAATGCCGTCCACCACGGCCCACGACAGGCGCCCTTCCGCCGAATGCTCGAACAGGAGGAACAGCGTCAGCGCCTCGATCGGCGCCACGCCGATGGCTTGCGTCCCGATCTTGTGGACCGGCAGGAGCTGGGTGCCGTCGCGCTTGAGCAGGACGTTCGCCTGCTGGCGAGTCGTCATCAGGAGGTTGGGCTCGCGCGGCAGTGAGGGGCGCAGCACGGCGTAGTCGCCCAACTGCGCCGCCCCCAGCACCGGGCCCCATTGCTCGACGAAACTCGGGGTGAGTCCGCCATAGAACTCGAGCCCGGCTTCGGTCACCAGCAGCGCCAACGGCACCGCGTTCGAACCGGTACCGAGCGGCGCCACGAGCGGGGCGCTCCACAGCGCGCGGGCGTTGCCGATGGCTTCCTCGTTCGTCGTCGCGATCACCGACAGGCGACCATGGCCTGGAGCAACCCGCACGATGAAGGGCGCGCGGGCGAGAACGTACTCGCCGTCCTTGGGCTCCACGATGAAACCGTCCTGCAGGATCTCGACCCTGGGCCGCGCCGCGACGGCATCCACCGCCGGGCGATCCTCCGCCTGCAAATGGCCGTGCGCGGCACTTGCCGCGAGCGCCGCCACCAGCCACCGCCGCATCGCCTGCCTACTTCGGACGGCCGTCCCGAGCATCGATGAATCCGTCGCGATTGGGCATGCGCACCTTGGGCAGCGTCTGCGCGTTCATCACGTCGGTGCGACCGATGACGCCGTTCAGCCACAACACGTACGTGGTGACGGCCCAGGTCTCGTCGTTGGTGAGAGTCATCGGCTTGTCGTAGGGCATGGCCCGCCGGACATAGTCGAACAGCGCAGTCGCGTGGGGCCAATAGCTCCCGACGGTCTTGACCGGCGCGTTGGTGGCGAGCGAGCCGATCCCGCCGGTCAGGGCCGACGCGCTACCGCCCTCGCCGCGTGAACCATGACATGACGCGCACTTCTCCATGTAGACCTCGACGCCGTCGGCGACGGTGCCCTTGCCCTTCGGCAATCCGTCGCCGTCCGGCGCGATGTCGATGTCGACCACCGCGATCTCGATGTCTCCTGCGGCCTGTCCGAGCTTGGGGCCAGCGGCATTCGCGCTGCCGGTCGTCAGCCCGGCGATCAGCGCAAGGGAGACAGTCCTATAGATGAACATTGCGCAACGTCCCATCGCTTTCGACCTGCCAGGCCTGCACCGCGTTGTAGTGGCGGCGCTGACCCGCACCGTACTGCTGCAGCCACGCAGAACGGGCGGGCTGCGTCTGGCCCCGTTGATCGGTCGCACGGCTCATCAGTACCGCAGGCGTGCCGTTCCAGTTCCACGCCAGCCGAAAGCGGGTAAATGACTTCGAGAGGACCGGCTCCTGCAGCTCCGCGGGTGCCCAGGTCTTGCCGCCGTCGGCCGAGATCTCCACCTTGGCGATGCGATCCGATCCGGACCAGGCGAGGCCGGCGATCTCGTAGAAGCCGCGCCCTTGCAGCGACCAGCCGGGTGAAGGCTGGGTGATGACGGACTTGACGCCCATCGCGAAGTGAAACAGCTGCGACTTGCCTTCAGGCAGGAGATCGGCGCCTTCCGCCACTTCCTCGCGCGAGTACGCCGGCGCGTCGGTCACCTTGACCCGGTGCAGCCACTTCACGCCGATACACGACTCGAGACCCGGCAACACCAGGCGCATGGGATAGCCCTGCTCCGGCCGCAACCGCTCGCCGTTCTGCCATAGGGCCACGATCGCATCGTCCATCGCCGGATCGATCGGGATCGAACGGGTCAGGGAAGCGGCATCGGCACCCTGGGCAACGACCCATTTCGCCTTCGCGTCGATACCGGCCTCCTCGAGCAAGGTCCCGAGAGGCACTCCGGTCCACTCGCTGCACGAGACGAGTCCATGAAGCTCGCCGCAGGTCGCCTGCGCCGGTTCGGGCAGCGCGTTGCGGGAGCTGTTGCGCGCACATTCGAGGAACAGCGTCCGGGTCACCATCGGGTAGCGCAGCAGGCGATCGACGGTGAACTTGAGCGGGTGCTTCACGAGCCCATGCACGAACAGCCGGTGTTGCTTCGGGTCGATATCGGCCACGCCATGGTGGTGCCGTTCGAAATGCAGGCCCGACGGCGTGATGATTCCGCGCAGCAGGTGCAATGGCGTGAAGGACTGCCCGTTGCCGGGCGCGGCTGCACCATAGGGCTCCAGGATGGCTCGCTGCACGTCCTTCTCGAACGACGACGGTTGCCCGTAGCCACTGAACGCGCGCCCGGGCGCCTTCTGTGATGGCAGCGCGCCGGTGAGATGTGCATCGGCGGCCTCGGCGGAGATCGCCGCACCGGCACCCAGTGCCGCCGCGCCCTTCAGGAAGGCCCGGCGGGTCAGCAACCCGCCACCCGCTGCAGGCGTGTCGTCGCTGACCACGTCGAAGCGCGGCCAGGCCATCAACGCTTCACTCACGCCTCACCCCGAACGCTGCCAACTGCCGGTCGTGCAGTGCGCCCAGCAACAATTGCGACGCCATCGCGCCGAGAAAGGCCAGAAACATGTCCCACTGGGTATCCCAGACGTCGCCCTGGGTTGCGAGAAAGGCGTCCGCCGCCTCGCCCGACGCGATTGCCACCCACCATTCGATGAACTCGTAAAAGGCGCTGATGGCAAGACAAATACACGTGACCAGAAAGAAAAGCCAGCGTCGCCCCGCAACGACACGCTGCCGCAGCATGATCTCCCGGGCGATCATGGCCGGCACGAAGCCCTGCATCACGTGGCCGACCCGGTCGTAGTAGTTCCGGGAAAGGTCGAACGTGTCGCGGATCCAGTTGAAGAGTGGCATCTCGGCGTAGGTGTAGTGCGCGCCCACGACCAGCACGATGGCGTGCAGCCAGATGAGTACATAGACGAGCGTCGTGAGCCTGGTCCGGCGATACATCGCCACCAGCACGATCGCACCGACGATGGCCGGGATCGACTCCAGGAACCAGACGAAACCGTCCTTGGGGTGCCAGGCGGACCAGGCAAGGATCGCCGCGAAGCTGGCGAGCAGCCCGAGATGAAGGCGAACTGCGTTCAATGCGGGGTGGCGTCCGGCGAAAAGAACGACGCGAGGATACCTGACAGCACGCCGACCGTCCGGAACCTTCGCCGCAATCCGCCGCACGACAGGTCAGCATCGAGCCACCCGGCCGACACCTCCAGCACGTCGGTCACCATGGAGGGGCACTCGCGATGAGTTCATTTGCCTGTACAAAAGTCGGACCGCGTGATCCCATGCGCCCGCGGCCGACTTTTCGCCCGGTAAACCAGGAGACAACGCATGAACACAGCCGCCCACCACGACCCCGTCACGGAAGATGCCGC
>LNFM01006224.1_pt1 | contig 19807 bp, 18 predicted proteins | sample 596031 | NCBI WGS metagenome assembly LNFM01 (sample SAMN04254537, study PRJNA301005) | activated carbon metagenome | isolation source: dual media filters at the Ann Arbor, Michigan drinking water treatment plant | place: USA: Ann Arbor | reverse complement strand
CGAAGGAGGACGACTGGGCTCGTGTCGTCGCCGAGACCCTGAAGGCCCACGGCAAGATCGACGTCTTGATCAATAACGCCGGCGTTTCCGGCTCCGATCCCGATCGGTTCTCGATGAAGACCTGGGATCAGCAGATGGAGATCAACGCCAAGGGTGTGTTCCTTGGCCTGCGCGCGGTTATTCCCGAGATGCAAAAGGCCAAGAAGGGCTCCATCGTCAACATTTCCTCGATCTCCGGCATCGCGGGGCAGACTTTCGTGCACATGGGCTACAACGCCGCCAAAGGCGCCGTCCGCACCATGTCGAAGGCCGCCGCCGTCCAGTTCGGCCGCGATAACATCCGGGTCAACTCCGTGCATCCCGGTGTCATGCCACCGATGCGCACCTCGCAGATGAGTGCCGACCCCGAGGTGCGTGCCCGCGTCTTGAAAGCTATCCCGATGGGCCGCTTCGGCGAGGTCGACGAGGTGGCCAACGCCAACCTGTTCCTGGCATCCGACGAGGCTTCGTATATCTCCGGTGCCGAGATCGTCGTCGACGGCGGCTTCATCGCGCAGTAGGAACGCGTTACGGAGACATCATGCCGGCGAGGCCCGTAGTGGGGCTCCGCTGGCACAAGCTGAGCGAGCACGACATGCAGGACAAGGCACCGGCGAAGGGCGACAGGGCGGCATTCGATTGGGAGGACCCGTTCCTCCTGGACGACCAGCTGACCGAGGACGAGCGCGCCATCCGCGATACCGCGCGCGACTACTGCCAGGAGAAGCTCGCGCCCCGCGTGGTCCAGTCCTACCTCGAGGAAAAGACCGACCCTGACATCTTTCGCGAGATGGGGGCTCTCGGCCTCCTCGGCGTCACGATCCCGGACAAATACGGCTGCGCCGGCGCCAACTACGTCTCCTATGGTCTCGTCGCCCGCGAGGTCGAGCGCGTCGACAGCGGCTACCGCTCCATGATGAGCGTGCAGTCGAGCCTCGTCATGCATCCGATCTACGCCTACGGGTCCGAGGCGCAACGCATGAAGTACCTGCCGAAGCTCGCGACCGGCGAGTGGATCGGCTGCTTCGGCCTTACCGAGCCGGATGCGGGCTCCGACCCCGGCGGCATGACGACCCGCGCCCAGAAGATCGATGGCGGCTACCGGCTCACCGGTTCCAAAATGTGGATCTCGAACGCCCCGATCGCGGACGTCTTCGTTGTCTGGGCGAAGTCGGAGGCCCATGGCGGCGGCATCAAGGGCTTCATCCTCGAAAAGGGCATGAAGGGCCTTTCAGCACCGAAAGTCGGGGGCAAGCTCTCGCTCCGCTGCTCGATCACTGGCGAGATCGTGATGGACGGCGTCGAGGTGTCCGAGGACCATCTTCTGCCGAACGTCCAGGGCCTCGCTGGACCGTTCGGCTGCCTCAACCGCGCCCGCTACGGCATCGCCTGGGGTGCGATGGGCGCCGCTGAGGATTGCTTCCACCGGGCTCGCCAGTACACGCTGGACCGAAAGCAGTTCGGCCGGCCACTCGCCAATACACAGCTCGTCCAGAAGAAGCTGGCCGACATGATGACCGAGATTTCACTCGGCCTTCAGGGTGCGCTGCGCGTCGGTCGCCTCTTCGACGAGGGCAAGCTTGGCATTGAGGCGATCTCGATCGTCAAGCGCAACAACTGCGGCAAGGCCCTGGACATCGCCCGCACTGCGCGCGACATGCACGGCGGCAACGGCATCCAGATCGAGTATCACGTGATGCGCCACGCCGCGAACCTCGAGACCGTCAACACCTACGAGGGCACCCACGACGTGCACGCCCTGATCCTCGGTCGCGCCATCACCGGGCTACAGGCGTTTTTCTGAGCGCAGTTCGGTCGGATCATCGCGAGTGTGAGATGTCATCCCGGGGCTTGTCCCCGGGGCCGATCGCCTTGCCCGCAGGCACGCTGGAACGGACCTAGGGTCGCCGCGTTGTCGTGGTTGGCGGGGCCGCAAATCCAGTCGCCAGCCACATGAGCTTGACCGCGGTCAACAAGGTGCGCCCTCGATGGGAGCATGCAGGTGTGGCGTGGGTCGCAATTGGACCCGCCCAACGAGACCTCACAACGGAAGGACGCTGCAAATGGTGACCTCGCACCCATTTCTGAGCGCGGCCGTATTGGTAGCAATGCTAGCCGGCGGTACCACGGCGATGGCGCAACAAGGCCCCGGCCGCGGTCCCGGCATGATGGGCCCAGGCATGATGCGTGACGGCATGGGCCCAGGCGGAGGCATGGGCTGGGGCATGCAACGCGGCATGGGCGACGGCATGATGCGCGGTGGTTGTCCCATGTTCGGAGGTGACGGCGCGACTTATGCCGACGGTCGGCTGGCCTTCCTGAAAGCGGAGTTGGGCATCACCGATGCACAGAAGACGGCATGGGACGCCTACGCGACAGCTCTCCGCAAGAACCTCGAGAATATGCAGGCAATGCACGCGACCATGCGCCAATCCGCAGAGCAGGAAAAGTCGCCCGTCGAGCGCCTCGAGACGCACGTCACGACGATGGAGACGAGGCTCGCTGCCCTGAAGGAGATGAAGCCAGCACTTGCAACGCTCTACGGTGCGCTGACGGACGACAAGAAGAAGACTGCCAACGAGCTTCTGACGGGCATGGGCTGTATGATGTAACCTTGCCCCCCGGGACCGCCGCCCGTCCAGGCTCTACCGCTTCAAAAAGTCGTTGATCTGCGACCGCGCGGTCGAGGAGGTGTCGGCCTCTTGCGCGATGTCGGCTGCCATGGCCCGCGCGCGGCGTTGCGCGTCCAGCATCCAGGTGCGCTCGATGTCCGGCTCGGGCATGGCGCCGAGGTCGCCGAGCAGGTGCAGGACATGCGCCTGCTCTTCGGGGTCGAGCTCGCGGATCTCGTCGCAAAGTCGTCTGAGGCGCTCGTTCATTTGGCTCCGTTCATCACGGGCTCAACGGCCGGAGTGGCCACCCGTCGTCGTGATTAGCGCGCGCGATATGGCGCCCGCGTGACGGACGGCTGCCTCAGCCGAGCGACAGGCCGCCATCGACAGCGATCGCCTGCCCCGTGATATGGCGCGCCTGGGGCGAGAGGAGGAAAGCGATCAGCGCTGCGATGTCATCCGGCTCGGCGATGCGTCCGAGCGGCGTCGCGGCAGCGGCCGCCGTCCACGCATCGGCCGCGAGCGCGGTATGCCCGCCGTCCTTTCTCGTATAGCCCGGCACCACCGCATTCACCGTCACACCGGACGGGGCAAGCTCCGCCGCCAGCGTGCGCGTCAGGGCCTCGCCCGCCGCCTTTGCCGCTGCCGAAGCCGGAAACAGCGCACCTCGAGCATAGCGATGCGCGACAAACGATGAGAGATAGACGAGCCGCCCCTGCGGCGACCTCGCGAGGGCGTCTCTCGCGCCTTGTGCCAACTCGAGAAAGCCGCCGGCCATGGTCGCGAGCGAGCGGTCCAGATCGGCGCGAGTGATCTCGGCCGTGCCCCGGCGGTCTGCGAAGCCAGCATTGGCGACGACATGATCGAGACGCCCGAAGTGCGCGATCGTCTCTTCGGCGAGGCGGCGCCCGGTCCCTGCCTGGGCGAGATCGCCATGCAACTCGATGACATCGGCACCCGCCTCGCGGGCCGCCTGAGCAACGACTGCAAGCCGTTCCTTCGTCTCGGCCGACATTCCGCGCGTATGAATGGCGAGCGCCTCGCAGCCGCCAGCGATTTTGCGCACCGTTGCGGCCCCGATTCCGGAAGCGGCCCCGGTGACGAGAGCGACAGGCTTGAACGAGGCGGAAGGCATTGGTTGACTCCAAGGCGAGCGGACGCATCCGGCGTGACAAACATAGCTCCGTCGCGTGCTCCAAGACAGCCGCAACGAGCATGCTGCACCTGGAACCATACCGATGGCGCAAGCCACGCGTCTCTGCCAGTGTGCCGGTCCTTCCACGCGCCCGGCGGCCGGCTCTCCGCAGGAGTGTCGCCGGGCGCATTGAAAGTTCCTTCCACGCGCCCGGCGGCCGGCTCTCCGCAGGAGTGTCGTCGGGCGCAATGAAGCACACCTCGCAATGACGGAGACCATTCCCTTGAGCAGCGAGGTCGTCGACAGCGCCAAGCGCGCCGAAAGCGCCAGCTATGCCTCTGGCGTGATGTTGCTGCTGGCTGGCACAGTCGCGTTCTCGAGCGCAGGTCTGTTCGTGCGCATCCTCGGCAAGGACGCCGCGACGACTCTGTTCTGGCGGGGCATTTTCACCGCCCTGATCGTGATCCTCTATGTCGCCTGGCGCGAGGGTCCGAGAACTCTTGCCGCCTTCCGGTCCATTGGCCGGGCCGGCATCGCGATCTCGTTTCTCAACGCGGCCTCGATGGGCTGTTTCATCGCCTCGCTGCAGTACACCACGGTCGCCAACAACTCGATCATCTTCGGAACCAGCCCCTTCATGACCGCGGCGCTCGCTTGGATTCTGATCCGCGAGCGACCTTCAGCTTCGACGCTGGCGTTCTCAGCCCTGGCGCTCGTCGGTGCCGCGCTCGTCGTCGGGAGTTCCTTTCACCTGTCGGCCAGCGGTCTGATCGGCGATGCGCTGGCGGTGCTCATGACCTTTTCATTCGCGATCAAGACGGTCCTCGTCAGGAAGCACGCAAACGTGTCGATGGTGCCGACCGGCGCGATTGGTGCGCTGATCGGGTGCGCGGGTGCTGCTCCCTTCGTCACCGAATGGTCGTTGACCACGAGCGAGTTGGCGACATTCGCCCTGTTCGGATTCACTCAGCAGGGCCTCGGCCTGATTTTGACGACGATCGGCATAGCTCGTGTGCCGTCGGCCCATGCGGCACTGCTGATGGCTCTTGACGTGCCATTGTCTCCAACCTGGGTCTGGCTTGCGGTTGGCGAGCGGCCCACTGCGCTTGCGCTGGCTGGCGGCGCGGTCGTGTTGGCCGCCGTCGTCGGGCACATTCTCGTCGAGGGCCGCCGCCGCCAGCGCAATTGAGCCCAACTCAAACGAGTGGGAACACCTGCTCCGCAACGTAAGGTCCGCCACCTACGTGCGGCCGTGACGAGAACAGCACGAACCGGTCGACCGTGATCGGTCCGATCGCCAGACTGCCCCGCGACCCCAGAAACCGCGCGACGACGTCGGGGCTCGCGCCGCGAAGCCGTGCCAACGTGACATGCGCTTTGAAGGCTCGCGGCTCCTGCGCGAGACCCGCCGAACAGCAGGCCCGCTCGACCGCACGTTGCAGAATATCGAGTTCCGGTCCCGCCTCGACACCGGCCCAAACGATGCGCGGGTCACGTCCTCCGAAGGCGCCGACCTCCCGGATCATCAATTCGAACGGGGCCACCTCGACTCCGTCCAGAAAACCGACCAGCTCGTCTGCTTGCCGATTGTCCACGTCGCCCGCGAAGCGCAGCGTAATGTGCATATTCTCGGGCTCGATCCATTTCGCCCCAGGCAGGGGACCACGAACCAGACCCAGTCGCATGCGCGCCATCTCAGGCAGCTCGAGGCCGACGAAGAGTCTCGGCATGTCGTGTCTATCCCTGGCTACCTGGCTGTGCCGACCGTGCGTGCGGTCGCGAGCGCCACGAGTTGCACGACGGACGGTAGCATGCGCTCGGCTATCCGGCGAACCCCCTCGGCGGTCGGATGGATGCCGTCCTGCTGGTTGAGCTTCGGGTCGAGCACCACACCCTCCAGTAGGAATGGGTAGAGCAGCACACCGTGCTTCTGGGCGAGCGTCGGATAGATCCTGTCGAACGCATTTGCATAATCGTCACCAAGACTGCGGCTGGCTCGCATTCCGGCGAGGAGGATCGAGATATTGCGGGCCTTCAGCCTTCCCAGAATCGCGTCGAGGTTCCTCTCCGCACGGCCGATGTCCTGTCCAGTGAGCATGTCGTTCGCACCGAGAGCCACGATCACGGCTTCAATGCCGTCGGGAACCGCCCAGTCGAGCCGCGCGAGACCGCCGCCCGTCGTATCGCCCGACACGCCCGCGTTCTGGATCTCGACCGAGGTGCCAGCCGCCTTCAGCAGCCGCTCGAGCACGACGGGCAGGGCCTCGCCCGGCCCGAGCCCGAAACCTGCCGTCAAGCTGTCGCCGAGAGCGACGATCCGCACCGGGCGACCGGGCGTATCAGCACGTGCCGACGGAATGAGGCTCGCCGCGACGTTGACGGCGAGAACCAGGAGCACCATTTGGCCCAGAAGCCGGCTTATCATTCTCAGTGTACCTGTCCCGGTCTTTGAGTTTTCTGTTGACGCCAGTCTCGGTGCCCAGTCTCGGTGCACAACGTCTGCGTCAGTGCCATGACATGAGCATCGCGGGCGAATACGGCAAGACCTCGCCCAAGGTGCGAAGAGCGATGTGCGGTCCATGACGGGCCGAGAGGGAGCAATCGATTTGCCAGGTCATCACGCTTCGCCGGCTCCGGTCGTCGGGATCGCTCGCGTTGGTCTCACCCTTTCCAGCCGCGCTGGTGACGTCGAGATCCTGAAAGACATCTCTCTGGAGATCCCTGCCGGGCAATCGGTCGCGATCGTCGGTCCGTCAGGCTCGGGCAAGACGTCACTTCTCATGCTGATTGGTGGCCTCGAGCGCGCGACCGCGGGCGAGATCGTGGTGGCTGGGCATTCACTCTCTGGCCTGGATGAGGACGCTTTGGCGCGCATCCGCAGCCAGGCGATTGGGGTCGTCTTTCAATCCTTCCATCTCGTTCCCACCATGACCGCGCTCGAGAACGTCGCCCTGCCGCTGGAATTCCGAGGAGAGCCCCGCGCGCGCGACAAGTCCCGCGTCGCCTTGGCCGAGGTTGGTCTTGCGCAACGTCTCGAGCATTATCCGGCTCAACTCTCTGGCGGTGAGCAGCAGCGTGTGGCGCTCGCGCGCGCCCTCGTTACGGAGCCGCGCCTGCTCCTCGCCGACGAGCCGACAGGCAATCTGGATGGCGCCACGGGTCGCCAGGTCATCGAGCTGATGTTTGCTTTGGGGCGACGGCATGGCACGACGCTGGTGCTCGTCACGCACGACGAGCGCCTCGCCGGACGCTGCGCGCGCATCGTGCGCATGGCCGACGGCCGCATCGTCTCCGACGTTGCGGGCCAGTCCGACTCCGATGTGAAGGTCGCGCACGATCCGTCGGCCGCGGGAGCGACCGCATGAGCATCGACGTCGATCTGGCGCCGCCGGTGGCCCAATCCTGGCGGCCGCAAAGCCGGATGGTCTCGCTTGCCTTGTCCGAGCTCGCCCGCAGCTGGCGCGGCTTCGGCATACTCGTCTCGTGCATAGCCCTCGGTGTGGCGGTCATTGCCGGCGTCGGCGCTCTCTCGGATGGCCTGAGGGCTAGCTTCGAGCGCCAAGGCGAGGTGCTTCTTGGCGGCGACGTCACCATGGCCCGCCCCCATCGCCAGGCAATGCCCGAGGAAAGAGCCTGGATGGCCGCGCGCGGCCGCGTCTCCGAGACCGCGACGCTGCGCTCGATGGCCCGCCGGCTCGACGGCAACGATCAGGCGCTCGTCGAGGTGAAGGGCGTCGATCGTGCGTATCCTTTGGTCGGCAAGCTGTCTGTCAAGGGGGCACCCTCCGCTTCAGATGCGCTCTTCATCGGCGAAGGTGCCATCGTCGATCCGATTCTCCTGGAGCGGCTTGGCATAAGGCTGGGTGACCGCCTCCAGCTAGGCCGCACGGAGATCGAGGTGCGCGCGCTGCTCGAAAGCGAGCCTGACAAGATTTCCGACCGCTTCACCATGGGGCCTCGCGTTTTTGTTTCGCCCGAGACCTTGGCCAAGAGCGGCCTCGCCGAGCCCGGTGGCCTCGTCCGCTGGCGCTACGCCCTCGGTCTTGACGGCGCCACCGACGCGGCCTCGCTGATGGCCTTCCGCGAGGCCGTACGTGTCGGACTGCCAGAGGCGGGATTCGCCGTTAACGACCGCCGCAATCCCTCGCCCGCCATCACCCGCACGCTGGACCAGCTCCGCCAGTTCCTGACCTTGATCGGCCTTGCATCGCTCATGATCGGCGGCGTTGGTGTCGCCAATGCCGTCAAGGCCTACGTCGACCGTCGCCGGAAGGTGATCGCCGCCATGAAGAGCCTCGGCGCGTCGAGCCGGCAGATCTTCACGTTGCATCTGGTGCAGGTTTTGACGTTGGCGCTCGCCGGAACCGCAATCGGGTTGATGATTGGCGTGCTCATTCCAGGCCTGATCGACCGGGCGATCGTCGACGTCCTGCCGGTGCGCGTCGAGATGACCGTCGGCTTCGGCAGTCTGGCCTTGGCTGCCGCCTATGGACTTCTCGTAGCACTCCTTTTTGCCCTCTGGCCCCTCGGCCGAGCAGGTGAGATCCGCGCCGCAGCGCTGTTCCGCGAGGAGGTGTCCCCATCCGATCAGAGACCGCCATGGTCGATCGTTGCCGCGACCGTAGTCGTGGCAATCGCCGTCGCTGCGCTCGCCATCCTCACGTCGGACCGGCGCATGGTGGCCGTCTATTTCCTGCTCGGCGTTCTGGCCATCTTCGTCGTGTTCCCGCTGCTCGGAGCGGCCATCGCCTGGGCGGCGCGGCGCGTGCCCCGTCCCTCGCGCCCCGAGGTGTCGCTGGCGTTGGGCAATCTGGGCGCGCCCGGCGGATTGACCCGCTCCGTTGTCTTGTCGCTCGGTGCGGGTTTGTCGCTGCTCTCCGCTGTCGCCTTGGTCGATGCGTCCATCGTTGGCGAACTCGAGACGCGGCTGCCACGAAACTCGCCCAACTATTTTCTATTGGACATTCCTCAGGCTGAGATGGCGCAGCTGGAGCGCACGATCTCGCGCGCCAGTCCGCAGGGACGCTTGACCGAGGCCCCCATGTTGCGTGGACGCCTGGTGGCGCTCGATGGACGCAAAGTCGAGGACATCAAGGCCCCGCCCGAGGCCCAATGGGTTCTGCGGGGCGACCGCGGTCTGTCATATGCCGCGGAGGTGCCGCAGGGATCGAAGGTCGTCGCGGGCGAATGGTGGGCACCCGATTACGCGGGCGAGCCACTGGTGTCGTTCGAAGCCGAGCTGGCCCAGCATCTCGAGCTGTCCATCGGCGATATGGTCACCGTCAATGTCCTCGGGCGCAACGTCAGCGCTCGCATCGCCAACTTTCGCGAGGTCCACTGGGAGAGCCTGGGCATCAACTTCGTGCTCGTCTTCTCGCCGAACGTGTTGAAAGGTGCTCCCCACAACCTCCTTGCCACTGTCACGTTGCCATCGTCGGTTTCGCTGGCGGAAGAAGCGGCACTGGCCCGTGAGATCGGCAAGGCCCATCCCGCAGTGACCGTGATTCGCGTCAAGGACGCCATCGATGCGTTTAACGCGGTGTTCACCAAGGTCATGACGGCCGTGCGCGTTGCCGGTGGCGTCACCTTGGTTGCCGGCGCCTTGGTCTTGGCCGGTGCCCTTGCAACAGCGCAGCGCCAGCGTGTTCGGCTCGCCGTCATTCTCAAAGCCTTGGGCGGTACGCGCCGTCAGATCCTCACCATGCACCTGACCGAGTATGTGATTCTCGCAGCGCTGACGGCTGTTGTCGCGATGGGCGTCGGCGCACTAGGGGCTTGGGCTGCCTTGACTTATCTGATCAAGGTCGAGTTCCTCTTCTCCTGGACGGCTGTCGCGCAGGCACTCTTTCTGGCCATTGCACTTGTCGTGGCGATGGGGCTGGCTGGCACGGCGCGGGTGCTCTCGGCACGTCCTGTGCCCCATCTGCGCGGTGAATAAACCTCGAAAAATCGTATATATACTGAGCTGACAGCTCGGAATTTAGTTGCCGCGCTTCTTGAAAACGACCAGCGTCCGGAACATATTGCGAGTGGGCGGCGGGCACATGCTGCGCTGCTGCATGTGTATCCGTCTGACCAGGTCGTGGAAACGACCAAGGCAGGGCAACGAAAGGCTCGAAGGGAATCCATGGCACAGATCGACAACAGGTACGTCCACGGCGCGCCGGCGTCGCGTGCCGGCACGGCAGTCGAAATTGACGCGGGTCTGCGCGCGCACATGCTGCGCGTCTACAACTACTTGGCGGCGGGCATCGGTCTCGCGGCTATTTTGGCTTACGCGGTCTTCGCGATGTCGGTGTCGACCGATCCCGGGACGACCGTCGCTAAGCTGCGCAATGGCGTCGAATTGACCCAGTTCGGTGCCGCACTGTTCTCGTCGGGCTGGATCCTCGGCATCAAGCTGGCTCCCATCGGCCTCCTGCTTGTGCTGATGTTCACCGCGCATCGCCTTTCGACGGCGGGCACTCAGCTCGCGTACTGGGCGCTGGTCACACTGATCGGTATTGGCGGCTCGACGGCCTTCATCCAGTACAAGATCGGCTCCATCGGTCAGGTGTTCGCGATTACGTCGCTGTCGTTCGCAGCTCTCAGCTTGTGGGGCTACACGACGAAGCGTGATTTGTCGGGCTGGGGCTCCTTCCTGTTCATGGGCCTCGTCGGCATCATCCTCGCCGGCCTTGTCAACATCTTCTTCCAGTCCTCGGCCTTGCAGTTCGCCATCTCGTGCATTGGTGTGCTCGTGTTCGCCGGCTTCACCGCCTATGACACACAGCGCATCAAGGACGAGTACTACATGATGCTCGGCGATGCGGCGGCCATGTCGAAGGCGGCGGTATGGGGTGCTCTCTCCCTGTTCCTCGACTTCGTCAACATGTTCCAGCTGCTGCTGTCGCTGTTCGGCAGCCGCGAGTAAGCCGATTGGTCGATTGACGACGATGATGGGGCCTCGCGGAAACGCGGGGCCCTTTCGCATTTGGGGCTCCCATGGCGGCTGGCGCCAGTTTCCGGCTATGCGCTAAGCTTCTCAGCGCAAATCCAGGGAGTGCCCCGATCCGATGGCCAAACCCTCTGTCCGTTCCGCGGCGATCGCTGACGTATCGGCTATCACCCCGATCTATCAGCAAGCCGTCCTCGAAGGTCTCGCAAGCTGGGAGTACGATCCTCCGGACGACGCCGAGATGCGCCGCCGCTTCGAGGCGATCGTCACCGCCGGCTACCCCTATTTGGTCGCCGAGCTTGGCGGCAGAATTATCGGCTACGCCTACGCCAGCGCCTATCGAGCCCGCCCCGGCTATCGCTTTACTGTCGAGAACTCGGTCTACGTCGCGACCGACACGCATCGCACCGGCGCCGGCCGTGCGCTTCTATCGGAGTTGATCGAGCAGTCTGCCGCTCGCGGATTTCGCCAGATGATCGCTGTCATCGGCGACTCGGCCAACCAACCCTCGATCGCTCTCCACCGGTCTTTGGGCTTCACCTTCTGCGGCGTCATCCATTCAATCGGCTGGAAGCACGGCCGCTGGCTCGATAGCGTCTATATGCAGAGAGCGCTCGGCGCGGGTGACACGAGGCCACCGACCGCTGCGAAATAGCGCGCTGCTCGATAGCGCGGGCGGCCGAACTCTTCAGCTCTCAACCACGTACAGCCCACGCTTCTCGAGCACCTCGAGCACGCGCTTCAGCTCGTGGCCGCGCTTGAGGATCAGGCCGGTCGCCGCAATCACGCTATAGGCGCCCTGTTTCCGTGCGTTCTTCGGGTTCTTCTCGATCCGGTAGAGCGGCCATTCGCTGGCCCGCCGATAGACCGAGAACACCGCCGTCTCACGCCCGAAATCCATGGCGTAGTCCCGCCACTCACCGGCGGCGACCTTTCGCCCGTAAACGGCAAGAATGTCGGCAAGCTCTCGCCGGTCGAACGCTACCACCAGGGGCTCCCGACGCATGCCGCCAGGGGTCGATGCCGCGCCTTGAAGGCTCGCCCCGCTCTTGGGGCGAAAAGCTATCGGCTCGCTGTCACTCAAGGGTGCCTCCTTCCCGCAGCTATATGACAATGAGATTACGCGAGGCGCGATGCGACGCAACTCCCGTTATTCTTCAAACGCGGGGCGCACGGAAAGGTCCACATCCCAAGCCTGAAACAAGTCGAAACAAATTTCACGAAACAGCCACGATCCGATCAATCAGCGGCCGCAATCCTGGGTATAATCAACAACATCAAAGACGGCTCGATCCTGCCCCGGCCTCGGAAGCCTTGCCCCCCAAGCCCCTCCGAGGCTCTCTCCCAGGATCGAGCCGATTTTTTTTTGCTTGCGCCTCTCAGGTACCGCCCTCTTTCGCCCGCCCCCGATTTCTCTGTTCGAAAGCCGACCGGCCGATACCCTCATTTCGACAAGATCCGGTCCTTGCCCCGCCGCAAACTGCAACAATATTAGACATGTTGCCTCTGGGTCCGGTCCTCGTTGGCAGGCTCTGGAACTCACAGCCCCCCAGCCCCCCGGAGCTAACTGCGGGGGCCGGTCCCAGAGGCAACCCCCCGCCTTTTCAGCTCCACATTGCCTCGCGGCATCATCGACTTGACCCAGCCGGCTCCCCGCCGGCCGTTTGCATTTTGACCCGGCCTCTTGATGCGGGCCCACTCCAGGCTCTAAGTCACAGTCGGTATTTTTCTTAGCATGGAGCCGCGCCTCTCATGTCCTCAGACCTTCCTTCGGAAGCGGGTCCGGCCAAGCCGGCCTCCGCCGACCAGCATGCCTTCCAGGCCGAGGTCTCCCGCCTCCTTCATCTGATGGTCCACTCGGTCTACACCGAGAAGGATATCTTCCTGCGTGAGCTGATCTCCAACGCTTCGGACGCCTGCGACAAGCTCCGCTACGAGGCGATCGCCGCGCCCGAGCTCATGGCCGAAGACCAGCGCCTCGCCATCACGCTGTCCATCGACAAGGCGGCGCGTCACCTCGCGATTGCCGACAATGGCATCGGCATGACCGAGGCGGAGCTCGTCGACAATCTCGGCACCATCGCACGCTCCGGCACGCGCGCCTTTCTCGATCGGTTGTCATCCGAGCCCCAGGGCACCAGCAGCGGCCTCATCGGACAGTTCGGCGTGGGCTTCTACTCGGCCTTCATGGTCGCCGAGCGCATCGAGGTGGTGAGCCACCGCGCCGGGTCGGGTGCAGCCTTCGTCTGGTCATCTGACGGCGCCAGCGGTTTCACGGTGCGCTCAGCGACCGAGACCGAGACGGCGAGCCTTCCCCGCGGCACGCGCGTGACGCTCCACCTCAAGCCCGACACCGATGCCTATCTCGAGCCCTACGAGATCGAGCGCATCGTCAAGACCTACTCCGACCACATCCTCTTCCCCGTCGAATTGGTCGGCGAGAGCGGCGAGCGCCGCCAGCTGAACTCCGCCAGCGCTCTGTGGCAACGCTCGAAGTCCGAGGTCGCCCCGGAGGCCTACGCCGAGGCCTATCGTGGCATCACGCACCAGGTCGGCGAACCCGCCCTGACCGTCCACTACAAGGCCGAGGGCCGCCAATCCTACGCCGTTCTCCTTTTCGTGCCGGGCGAGCCGCCCTTCGACCTGTTCGACGTCGAGCGCAAGGGTCGCGTGAAGCTTTACGTTCGCCGCGTCTTCATTACGGACGAGGCCGAGTTGCTGCCAAGCTACCTTCGCTTCGTGCGTGGTGTCGTCGACAGTGAGGACGTGCCGCTGAACATCAGCCGCGAGATGCTCCAGAACAACCCGCAGGTCGCCCAGATACGCAAGGCATTGACCGGTCGCGTGCTGACCGAACTGGTGACGCTCGCCGACAAGGAGGCCGATCGGTTCGCCAAGGTTTGGGACACCTTCGGCGCCGTACTGAAGGAGGGGATCTACGAAGACTTCGAGCGCCGCGACCAGTTGCTCGGTCTTGCACGGTTCCACTCGACGGGCGGGGCTGGGCTGCGCTCACTGAAGGACTACGTCGCGGCAATGCGCCCGGGCCAGACCGAGATCTATTATCTCGCCGGCAGCAATCTCGAGCGCTTGAAGGCAAGCCCGCAGCTTGAGGCCGCACTTGCGCGTGGTGTCGAGGTGCTGCTTCTCTCTGACCATGTCGACAGCTTCTGGACGACGCGTGGCCTCAAGTTCGAGGAAAAGTCGTTGAAGTCGCTCACCCAGGGCGAGGCGGACTTGTCAGCCATACCCTACCTAGAGGGCAAATCCCCCGAGCCACCGACCGGCGACACAGCCGCGCTCGTCGCCGCCCTCAAGACGGCGCTCGGCGAGGCAGTCAGCGACGTGCGCATCTCGAATCGCCTCGTGGCGTCCGCCGCCTGTCTCGTGGCCCCCGGTGCCGGGCCAGACCTCGCGCTCGAGCGCCTGTTGCAACAGCGCGACCAGGGCCTCGGGCTCAAACCCGTGCTCGAGATCAACGCCGCGCACGGGCTCGTCACGGCAGTTGCCAACAGTGCGGCTCAGGGACGCTCCGACGATGTCCGCGATCTCGCGGGACTTCTGCTTGACCAGGCCCGGATCCTCGACGGCGAACTGCCACCCGACCCAGCCAGCTTCGTCGAGCGGCTCAATCGCTTCGTTGCCCGCGGGTTGTCGTCGGTTGCCGCGGGCTGATTGATCCCGGTCAGAACAGCTTCATGCCCGGCGGCAGTGGCAGGCCGCCGGTAACCTCTTGCATGCGTTCCTGCATCGAGGCCTCGACCTTTGCCCGGGCGTCCTGGTGGGCAGCCAGAACCAAGTCCTCGACGATCTCGGCCTCGCCCGGCTTCATGAGGCCAGGGTCGATCCGCACGCTCCGCATCTCGCCTTTGCCGTTCAATATGACCTTGACCAGCCCCGCGCCAGACTGACCTTCAATCTCGAGGGCGGCCAGCTCCTCTTGCATCTTCTGCATCTTTTGCTGAATCTGCCCCGCCTGGGCCATCAGCTTCATGAGGTCTTTCATTTTTCTCGCTCCTATGGCGTGCCGGTATCGACCTTCAAGCGCTTTTGTCTAGCCCGTAGCCAGCTCGTCGTCGTCGCTTTGTACGGTGATGGGCCGCACGGCAGTGATCTTTGCGTCCGGGAAGTGCTCCAGGAGTTCAGCCAGCGCGGCGTGCTTCTTCAAGGCCTCCAGCTCGGCGGCCTCCCGTGCGCGCCGCACCTCGCCCAGCGTCGGCTCGCCCTTCGTCCGCGACACCGCCACCATCCACCGACGCCCGGTCCACTTGTTGAGTTTTTCCCGGAGTTCGTTGGCGATCTCCGGAGGAGCGCCCGGCAGCAGCGCCAGCTCGATCGCGCCGGCCACATCGAACTTGACCAGGCTCACATGCTCCTCGAGATGCACTTTGAGCCGGGCATCTCGCCGCCGCGCGGCCACGTCCACGACGCTCTCGAACGAGCGAGGATCGTCGAGACTAGGCGCCGTCGCCGGCACCGCCTCGGGACTATCCTCGTCTGCAACTTCCGGATCGAAGGGATCGGGCTCGGACCCAGCCGTTCCATAATCGTCCAGGCTCGAAGGTGGCGGTGGCTCGTTGGCCGTGATCGGCTGCTGACGCGCGACATTGACCGGCCCGCGCGTGTCACCCCCGTGAGCAGGCCTCTCGCCCCCGTCCCGCGAGGCGCCACGTCGCGCCGGGCTCCCGCCGCCGAGTGTGCGGATGATATCCTCGGGAGACGGCAGGTCCGCTGCATGCGCAATGCGGACGAGAACCATTTCTGCTGCCGACAGTGCGCTCGGGGCGCGTCCAGCCTCGTCGAGGCCCCGGAGCAGCATCGACCATGCCCGAGACAGCGCCGCCGTCGAGACCTTGGCGGCCAGTGCCGTTGCACGCCGCTTTTCCTCCGAAGAGAGCCCCTCGCCGGCCGCGTCCTCGCCTGCAACCCGGACGCGCGTCGCGATGTGCACCGCCTCCCCGAGATCGGCGAGCGTTTGGATGGGATCGGCGCCGTCGCGGTGCAATGACTCGATCGCGGCAAGCGCGCCGCCGGCGTCTCCCGTGAAAAGCGTTTCCAGCAGGTCAAACAGCCGGCCGCGATCGGCGAGACCGAGCATCGACCTGACGCCAGCCTCCGTGACGTTGCCCGTGCCCATGGCGATCGCCTGATCGAGCACGGAAAGTCCGTCGCGCACCGAGCCTTCCGCCGACCGGGCGATCAACGCGAGGGCGCCGTCTTCGGCCGCTGCGCCTTCGTTGGCGACGATCCTCTTGAAATGAGATGCCAGCAGCGGCACGTCCACCCGCTTCAGATCGAACCGTTGGCATCGCGACAATACCGTCACCGGTACTTTGCGGATCTCCGTCGTCGCGAAAATGAACTTCACATGCGGTGGCGGCTCCTCGAGCGTCTTCAGAAGCGCGTTGAAGGCGCCCTTCGACAACATGTGCACCTCGTCGATGATGAACACCTTGTACCGGGCCACCATCGGCTTGTAGCGCGCGCTCTCGATGATCTCGCGCATGTTGTCGACGCCGGTGTTCGACGCCGCGTCCATTTCGACGACGTCAGGGTGCCGGCTCTCGATGATCTCGCGGCAGTGCCGGCCCGGAACTGACAGATCGACCGATGGCCGGTCGGCGCCGTCGGCGCCTGTGTAGTTGAGCGCGCGCGCCAGGATGCGGGCCGTCGTCGTCTTGCCGACGCCGCGCACGCCGGTCAGCATGTAGGCCTGCGCGATACGCTCGGTGGCGAACGCGTTGCGCAGCGTCGTCACCATGGCGTCTTGGCCGATCAGGTCGTCGAAGGATTGCGGCCGGTACTTGCGAGCGAGCACCACATAGGCGGGCGCGCCCGCCTCGGGTGGGCCTCCGAACAATCCGGGGCCAGGCAGTTCCGGTGTGTCTGGGCTGTCGCTCATCTCTCGACGCGAGCCTCACGGTGAAGCGGAAGGGCCGATCTTACGATTCGGCTACAACGGCCGCGAGTTCCCCGGCCTCGGCTTCGCAAGCTAGCCGGTCTTGTGACGTGGTGTCGACCTGCGCCGCCGGCCTTCCCGCTAGCCGGCCGGCTCCGCGCAGCGGTGTCGGCTTGCGTCACGAGAACTTCTCGCAAGCTGGCCGGCTCCGCGCAGCTGTGTCGGCTTGCGTCACGAGAACTTCTCGCAAGCCGGCCGGCTCCGCGCAGCTATGTCGGCTTGCGTCACGAGAACTTCTCGCTAGCTGGCCGGCTCCGCGCAGCTGTGTCGGCTTGCGTCACGCGAACTTCTCGCAAGCCGGCCGGCTCCGCGCAGCGGTGTCGGCTTGCGTCACGAGAATGAGAGGCTGGCGAACGACCCGAGTCCTGATCGTTAGGGCTGCTTCCTTCCGGACCTGACCCGGTTGGCGAGGGACGCGTCCGCTGCCAACCTCCCAAGCCCTACTTAAGGGAGACGTCGCCCTCCCGCAACGGCCGTCGTCGGCCGAAGGACAAAAAGAAGACGGCCGCCCCATTGGACGGCCGTCTGCAAATGCCTGCATTTGAGTGCCTGCGACTACCGAAGTGCGCGCACCAGCCAGAGCGCGATATCCGGGAAGAAGAACAGCGCGAGCAGCACGATCACCTGGATCACCATGTAGTCGGCCATCCCCCGGTAGATGGTGGCCAGCGACCACTGCGGCACCACGTTCCGCAGGTAGTAGGCCGACATCGCCACGGGTGGACTGAGGAATGCCGTCTGTAGGTTCACGGCGACCAGTGCGCCGAACCAGATCAGCAGCTCGACCTTGGTCAATCCCGCGATCTTGAGCTTCTCGACCACGGGCAGGAAGATCGGAAGGAACACGAGAATGATGGCAGGCCACTCGAACGGCCAACCCAGCACGAAGATCAGAGCCATGATCAGCGCCAGCTTCCACATGTCTCCAAGTGGCAGCTCGATCAGCGCATTGGTGATCACGCCAGCCGTACCAAGCTTCGTGAACACGGCACCGAACACGTTTGAGGCAACGGCCAGGAACAACACCATGGCCGATGTCGTCAGAGTGCCGACGCAGGCATTCTTGAATGCCTTGAAATCCAGGCGACCGTAAAGAAGAGCCAGGAACGCGGCACCGAAGGCGCCGCAGGATGCGGCCTCGGTCGGCGTCGCGAGACCGCCAAGGATCGTCCCCAGCGTGAACCCGATCAACGCGCTGAGCGGCGCGATGCCGAGCATGATCGCCCGGAAATAAGCGCTCGTGACGTAGTAGTAGCCAGCCACCGCAGCCAGTGCGGATGCCGGTACCGCCCAACCGATCGTCGGTAGGTTCGGCACCAGCGCTGGTGCGAGTGAACGGACAAGCAACCCCGCAAGGACCAGCACGCAGAGGAAGCCAAGTGCGACGACTGGAGCGCCGACCTTCTCGGTCGTCATGAAATCGTAGGCGACCTTGCGCTCTTCCATCGTCATGGCGGGGCCGAGCGCCGGATTGATCATGCTGCGTCCCATCGTGTAGGCGATGTAGCAGCCGGCGAGCACCAGGCCCGGGCCGATCGAGGCTGAATAGAGCAGGTTGACCGGGATGCCCATGGTCGGGCCCATGACGACCAGCATCACGCTCGGTGGAATGAGCACGCCGAGCGTGCCGCCAGCGGCGATAGCACCCGACGACAGCCGGGCATCATACCCCGACTTGATCATCATCGGTGCGGCCATGATGCCGAGCACGGTCACCGCCGCACCGACGATGCCCGTCGCCATGGCGAAGATGGTCGCCGTGAGGATAACCGCCAGATAGAGCGAGCCGCGAACCGGCGCGAGCATGCTTCGGAGCGCCCCGAACAGGCGCTCCATAAGCCCCGCCTGTTCGGTCATGTAGCCCATGAAGATGAACAGCGGCACGGCTGGAAGGATTTCGTCCTTCATCGTGCCCCAGATCTGCAGGTAGGCGAGATCAAAGGTCTGCCCCCACCCCAGCCCAACGCCACCGAACACGAGTGCGAGGAACAGCAGGGTGAAGGAGATTGGGAAGCCGATGAAGATGACGGCCACCATGCCGAACAGCATGATGGCGCCGAGAATTTCGTTGGGGCTCATTGGATCAGACCTCGATCTTCTCGTGCTTGACGAGGAACTCGCCCGTTCGCGCCGCCCAGAGGCTCTTCAGCAGCTCGGAGATGCCCTGCAGAAACAGCATGCCGCACGCGAGAGGAATGACGGCGCGGAGCGGCCAGATGATCGGTTGCCAGGCGCCGGAGTTCGATTTCTCGTTGATGTCCATCGAGTAGAGGAAGTCGTCCCAGCTCGAGTAGGTCAGGATGGCCATAGTCGGCAGAAAGAAGATCAGGAATGCCGCAGAATCGATGGTTCCCTTGGTTTTATCTGAAAAGCCGTCCCACAGCATGTCGGTGCGCACATGCGCTCCCTTAAGCAGGGCATAAGCGCTGCCGAGCATGAACAGCGCCCCGAACGTCATCGTCGTAACATCGAGCGCCCAAATCGTCGGGTCGCCAAATGCATATCGGCTGATGACCTCGTACACGTTCGGTATGATCAGGACCGGCACGAGGACGCACGCGAGCGTCACGCCCATGTTCTCGGTGATCCAGTCGATTGTCCGTATGATGCCCAGATAAAACGGCGATGGAACGACTTTTGCTTCTGCCACGTTTTCTCCCCCGCGGAGATTGAGATCGGTCGATCCATCGCATCGATGGTACCGCCGGAGCGCATTGTCCAGACATTCTATGAACTTGGCGATGCGACCGAGCGTACCTTGTCGTCTCAGCCTTAATGCCAGCAACAGGTCGCGCGATGTGCACGCGACCCGGTAATGCATCTCGAACGATCTTACTTGGTCGGCCAGTAGTGATCGGCGGCAACCGAGTAGTTCGGGAAGTAGAAGCGACGCATCGGCACGACGCGCTCGGCATATTTCTTCTGAGACTCCACGACGGCTTTGAAGACCGGGTTCTTCTCGGACTCGCGAGCGGCGACCCGATCCCAAGCCGCCAGGAATTCCTTGGCGAGATCAGCCGGCGGGTTCAGCAAGTTGATCTTGTGCTTGTCCCGAAACTCGACAATGGCATCGGCGTTCTGGCTCTGCCAGCGCGTCCACCAGAAGAAGAGCTGCTCCGTGATCA
>LNFM01006223.1_pt1 | contig 19810 bp, 15 predicted proteins | sample 596031 | NCBI WGS metagenome assembly LNFM01 (sample SAMN04254537, study PRJNA301005) | activated carbon metagenome | isolation source: dual media filters at the Ann Arbor, Michigan drinking water treatment plant | place: USA: Ann Arbor | reverse complement strand
CTGTGTGCCGGCCGCTCGAGGCCAGTTGCAGGATCACTTCGGACCCGCCCGCCGGGCGGGGTTCGATCGATATGGTTCCGCCGATCGCGTCGGCGCGCAGGCGCATGCCAGCCACGCCGATGCCCTTGGCACCGGCGAGCTTCGACGGATCGATCGACACACCGTCGTTGAGCACGCTGATTTCGATGTCATTGCCCATGCGCTCGCAGCGAAACTCCAGGCGCCGTGCCTGCGCATGCTTGATGGCGTTGTTGGCCGCCTCCTGCACGATGCGGAAGATGTGATACGCGGCCGCCGGCGACGCAATCGCCGGCTCTTCATCGATGTGCACCGCGCACGAGATGCCGTAGATCGATTCGAGATCCTCCGCCAGGCGGCGGATCGAATCACCGAGCGAGCCGCGTTCCAGGCTCGCCGGCCACAGGCCGCGTGCCAGGCTGCGGGTACGCGTGACCGCCTCATTCATCAGTCGCAGCAGCCAGTCGATCTCACTGACCTCGGGTGTCTTGCCGGCATGGACCGCATCGGCCAGGCCGCGTGCCACGAAGGCGACCCCAGCCAGATGCTGGCCGAGACCATCGTGCAGTTCCAGGCTCAGGCGTCGCTTCTCCTGCTCGGCGACGTTGAGCATCTGCCGCTCCAGGTGGCGCCGCCGGCGGATCTCTTCCTGCAGGCGCAAATTGGAGTTGGCCAGTCGCTGGCTGATGCCGCGGTCTGCATCGGCGTCCAGCGGCAGTGCGCCGGCGGCATCGATGAACCAGCCGGCAAAGTCGTCACAGTGAACCTGCAGCACGCGCAGCGGCATCGCCGCGCGCTGGCGGCGACCGCGGCGGTCGAGGTGCTCGGTCAGCACTGCCAATGACTGCGCGAAGCTCTGGCCAACCCGCGCGCCCGCCTGCTCGGCGGCGGCGTTGACGAAGCACACGCGGTGGTGTGCATCGGCCAGCATGGCAGGGCCCGGCCAATGCGCGACGTCCTGCTGCCAGCGTGCCAGCAGCACGCCGTCCGCTGCGGGTGCCAACGCGTGGTCGCCGACGCCGTGCAGTGCCGGCAGGTCCGCGGTGCCCGCGATCGCGCGATCGATCGCCGCCGCACGCTGCGGGTCGGCCGCGCCGGCGGTCGCGGTGGGGCGTGAGGTCACGCGGCCTCTCCGTCGTGGGTGCTGTGCGCCGCGGTCGCCGCAGCCAACTGCTCGTCGATGCCGCGCAGGAACCGCGTGACTTCGAGCGGCTTGGTCCAATAGTCGGCGAAACCTGCCGCCAGCGCGGCTTCGATGTCGTGCGGCATGGCGTTGGCCGACACTGCCACGCAGGTGATCGCGCGCGTCTCGGCCTGCCGGCGCAACTGCTGCAGGACCTCGTCACCCATCATGTCGGGCAGGCGGATGTCGATCAGGATGAGGTCGGGCTGGCACACCGCGGCCATCACCAAGCCGGTGGCACCATCGGCCGCCTGGTATAGCTTCACGCGCGGCCGGAACTGCAGGAACTGCTCGACCAGCGCCGAGTTGGCCGGGTTGTCTTCGATGTAGAGCAGGGTGCCGCTCACGTCCTCGCGCATTGCCAGGCGCAGCGCGGTCGGCCCGGTCACCGTGGCCAACGGCCGTTTCTGGACGCGTGCGGCGCGCAGGCGGACCCGGAACTCGCTGCCCACGCCGACCTGGCTGTCGACCTCGATCGCGCCCTCCATCTGCTGCACCAGCCGCTGCGAGATCGCCAGGCCGATGCCGCTGCCGGGCGTGTTGCTGTCCGTGCCAAGCCTGTTGAACGGCTGGAACAAGCGCGCCAGCTGGCTGGTGCTCATGCCGCGGCCCGCATCGCGCACGGCGAACACGATATGGTCGTGGTCACCACGCACGTTGACCTGCACGCTGCCGTTGTCGCGGTTGTAGTTGACCGCGTTCGACAGCAGGTTCAGCAGCACCTGCCGCAGTCTGACCGGGTCGGCCCAGACATTGTCGGGCGCATCGCCCGCATGACGCGTCTCCAGCACGATGCCGCGCTGGGTCGCATCTGACTGCACCATGGCGATCGCGTCGTCGAGCACGCTGCGCCAGGCCACGACCTCCATCGCCACGCTGCTGCGACCTGACTCGATGCGCGAGAGGTCCAGCACGTCGTTGATCAGTTTCAGCAGATGCCAGCCGGCATTGCGGATCAGGCCCACGCGCTCGCGCTGGGTCGCCGTCATCGGATCGCCCGGATCCAGCTCGAGCAGCTGAGTGAAGCCGACGATCGCATTCAGGGGCGTGCGCAGTTCATGGCTCATGCGCGACAGGAACTCGCTCTTGGCGCGGCTGGCGCGTTCGGCGGCCTCCTTGGCGAGCAGTGCTGCTTCTGCTTCCCGCGATTCGGTCGCGTCCCACGCCACCCCCAGCAGTTCCGTGGCCCCCGAAGGTTGTACGCGCACCTTGCCGCGCGAGGTGATCCAGCGCCAGTCGCCGTCGCGGCGACGGACCCGGAACTCGCTGTTGAACTCGTTGCGTACCGCGGCCTCGGCCAGCGCCGCGTCGTACGGCGGCAGGTCTTCCGGATGCATGCAGCGCGCCAGGATCTCCGCCGGCGTGCCGTCGTCGGGCGCGGCATCGCACAGCAGGTACATCTGTGCGTCCCACTGCTCGGCGCCAGTTGCCAGCGCGCGCTGCCAGCAGCCGATGCCGGCGCTGGCGGTGGCGATGGCCAGCCGGGTGCTGGACTCCTCTGCGCTGCGCTGTGCCTGACGCAGGTCGGTGATATCGATCAGCGCGCCGATCTCCCCGGTGTAGTTTCCCTGCGCGTCGAGGCGCCGCCGGCGCCAGGACAGCACCTCGCGCACGCTGCCGTCGGTCAGGACGACGCGGAATTCGCAGCGCACCGGCTCGTCGACCGCCATCATGCGCTGACGTGCGGCGGCCAGCAGCGGCCGGTCTTCCGGCAGCAGCGGACCTAACGGGTCGAGGATGGCATCGGGCGCGTTCAGTTCGTCTTCACGCCACAGGCTGCTGACCACGCCGTCTTGGTAGATGAACCGGTTACTGGCGTCGCGCTCGAACACGCCGAGTCCGCCGAGTCCGGTGGCCACCGCCAGGCGCTCGGCCAACCGCCGCGCGCTCTGCTCCGCGCGCTTCAGTTCGGTGACGTCGAGTGCCGTGCCGAGGAACTTGCGCGCCCGCCCGTGCGCATCTCGCTCGATCGCCCCGTAGGAAATGACGTGGCGTACCTCACCATCCGGCCGCGCGACCCGAAACGCCATCGGGCCGATGGTCGACGCGGTCGACTCGAGTCCCGCCTGCAGCTCGCGAATGAGCGGGCCGCGGTCGTCCGGATGCACCAGCGCGACGAAGTCTTCCACGCTGCGCAGCTGCGGGCCGCTGCCCAGGCCGAGCAGGCGGCAGACGGCGTCGTCGAGCACCTCGGTGCGATCGTCCAGGCGCGTCTCCCACAAGCCGATGCTGGCGACCCGGGTGGCTAGCTGCAGCCGCTTGAGCAACTGCTCTCGATCGGCGATCGCCATGCGTTCGATGGTCACGTCGCGCACAGTGGCCACCATGCGCACCACCTTGCCACCGGCCTCCTTGATCGCGATCGCCTTGACGTCGACCTCGATGACCGACCGGTCGGCACGGACGATCCGGTAGCAGTCTTCATCGCTGCCGCCGTCGAGCAGCAGCGGCCGCAGACGGTCGAGCACGCGCTGGCGGTCGTCCGGATGCAGATGCTGCGACCACGCATACAGGTCGAGCGCCGGCTCGTCGGGCGAGCGCAGCATCAGCGTGTACAGCTGGTCGTTCCAGGTCGAGCGGCCGCTGACCGTGTCGAGGTCCCAGATGCCGATGCCGGCCGATGCGACCGCCAGGCTGAGCCGTTCGTTCAATTGCTGATTGCGCGCTTCCGCCACCTGCAACTCGGTGATGTCGACGATCGCGGCCGCCAGGTGCGGCGAGTCGCCGCCGATGCGGCTGGCACGCACGAACACCCAGCGCAGGCTGCCATCGGGCTGCAGCAGCCGCAGCCGCGCCTGCACCGGCAGGCCCTGTTCGATGAGCGCTGCCGCCGCGCTGGTCTGGCGGTCGTCCGGGTGCACGCAGGCCAGCGCTTCGTCGAGCGTCATCGGGCCGGCGTCCGGGTGACGGCCGCTCAGCGCGTACATCTGCGCATTCCACTCGGACACCCGGGTCACCGGGTTGAACAGCCACAGGCCGACGCGACCGGCCTCGGCCACCTGTTCGAGCCGCTGGGTGAGCTCCAGGCGCATCTCGTTGGCACTGAAGCGGTCGCTGACGTCCAGCAACGCGCCGACGGCCCGGCGTCCCAGACCGCCGCGACCCGGCACGATCTTGCTGCGCGATTCGACATGGCGCACGCCGCCCCCCGGCAGCATGACGCGGAACTCGATCACGAACTCGCTGCCAACCGGCGCCACGGTGAAGCGATCGATGCCGTGCAGCACCCGCTCGCGGTCGCGCGGATCGATGTGCTGCAGCCCGGCAAAGCGATCCGGCACGCCTTGCGATGCGTCGATGCCGAACAGCTCGAAGCACACCGGATCCCAGGCGCCTTCGCCGCTGACCAGATCGCGCTCGAACAGACCGACGTGCGCCACTCCGGCAGCGGCGGCGAGCCGCTCGCGCATCAGGTCGAGGTCGGTCGGTGCCTGGTCATCCGGCCGCAACCAGGCGACGAGGACCGGCGCGCCCGGCGCGCCGACATCGTGCGCGGTGACGGTGTGGTGTTGGAGCGGAGCGAGCCGCAGCGGCACCGGGGACAGCGTGGCGGCCGACCGCTGCGCGATTTGGCGCAATTGATGCGTCAGCGCATGCGCCGCCGGCAGTGCCCCCGCCGCCGACGGCCAGATCGGGTCGAACTGCGCCAGCCAGTGCGCAGCGGCGGCGTTGGCGTGCACGCTATCGACGCTGACCACCAGCGCCGGCGTGGGCGCGGCGTCGACGGTGCGGCAGGCGATGGCCTGCGGCGAGCCGTCGGCGGTGTCACGCGACAACATGCTCAGGCCGCCAACTGCGAAGACGCGGGCCGCAGCAGCACCACCAGCACCGACTGGTGCTCGTCGGTCAGGCTGTGCACCAGCGCGGCAACGCGTTGCGCGCACTGGTCGGCCACGGCGGCGTGCAACTGATCGCACAGTGCCGCCAGTCCGGTCGCGCCCATGAAGTCCGCGCTGGCGCGCAGCGACTGCACCGCGTGCTTGAGCGCCGGCGCATCGCGTGCCGCCTGGGCGCGCGCGATCTCTTCGATCAACTGGCCCGAGCGCATGGCGAAGGCCTCGAGCAGCGTCGGCGCAAAGCCGGCGTCGCTCGGCTTGGCCTGCGCCAGCCGGCGCGCTGCCGCCTCCACGCGCAGCGCGTCGCTGTCGAGCGTGCCGGCCACATGCAGCGGCGGCAGGTTGCGCGCCAAGCTGGACTCCAGCGCAGTGACGTCGAGCGGCTTGGGCATGTAATCGTTGAAGCCTGCCATCAGGCAGCGCATGCGGTCGATCGATGCAGCGTAGCCCGTCACCGCGATCACCGGCAGCGGCCGGCGCCCCAGGCGCGCTTCCTTGTCGCGCAGCGAGGCAAGCAGCGCAAAGCCGTCGATCTCCGGCATCTCCAGATCGAGCAGCATGGCGTCGAAGCCGTCGGACAGTGCCAGGTCGAGGGCGTCGGCGGGCCGATCGACCACGCGGGCACGGTGGCCCAGCAGGCCGAGCAGGCGCGCCTGCAGCGAGCGTGAGATCGGGTCGTCGTCGACCACCAGAATGGACGAGGCGACGGCGGGCTTGCCGGATACGGCGGGTGTGGCGGAGGCCATCGTCCAGGTTGTCTCGGGTGAACCGCGCTTGCGGCGCGCCGAAAGCTGACTGCAGTGCGGTGAATCGATGCAGGCAGCTTAGGCACCCAGACCCCTAGGCGCCTTGGTGACACCCCTAAATCTCGACGGGATTCCTCATCCATTGCGAGACCAGGGAGATGGGATGTCTAGGGGCGGACCACCCTCGCGCGTTGCTGGCGTGCCGCAGGGGTCGCTGGCGGGCACCCCGCTCGACTGCTCGGCGACTTCAGCGCGGACCGGTCACGGACGCCGGCCCGGCGGCCTGCATCAGGGCAAAGCACAGCCGGTTCAGTGACGACTCGTCCAGCCCGGTGTCGCTGCGGGTCAGGATCAGTCGCTCGCAGTACGGCTGAAAGCCGCTGGCGCGATCGTCCAGGGCGAACCACGGTGCGCCGGGCCGCTCGGTGTCGATCCAGTGCTGACACTCGGCCTGGCGGCGATACGGCACCAGCGCCGGCTCGCACGCGATCGCATGAAAACAGCCGGTCGCCCCCGCCAGCCGCGCGCGCAGCGGACGCGGCAAGTGCTGCGCCAGATCGGCGAGCTTGACCTCGTTGCGCCAACTGGTCGACAGGACGACGGTCAGGTCCTCGAACGGCGCCAGGGCCGCCGCCAGCCGCGGCGCGTGCTCGAACAGGCGACGGCGGTCGCGGCAGGGATCCGGATGCAGGACACCGTCGAAGTCCAGGAAGAGCACGGTGCCGGTCATGGTTGCGGTCGATCGCATGGCGGGTGGATGGTCATCCAGGTCGCGGCACGACGCCACCGCGGCGGCGACGGCAGCGGGATGAGCATGGTCAAGCTCGCCTGAAGATGGGCAACAGTCCGGCATGAACGTTCTATCGGCAGCCGTCGGCCACCCTTGAGGCCGGGATGACGAGCGGGGCCCCGCGCAAGCGGCAAACAGCTGCGGCGGCGCCAGCGTATTCGCTGCATCGTCCGCGGTGCGCGTCACTAATCTTTCCCGTGTCCGTCTTGCCTGGGCTGTGAACGATGTCCTCCACCTCGACCCTCCACGTCAACAACGAATCTGCTGCCACCGACGTCGACCTGCTGGTGCATCGGGTCGCTCACCTCGAGCGCCTGGCCACCGACCTGTCGAGCGAACTGGCCTGGGCCAACGAGCGTCTGCTCACCGAGTTGTACGACCGCAGCGCCGTCGAGGCGCAAGCGCTGCAGCTCGAGCGACACGACGTGGTGACCGGCCTGCCGAACCGGCGTGCTCTCGACGAGCGGCTGCAGCTGGCGCTCGCCGCGCATGCCAAGAGCGGCCATCCGGCTGCGCTGGTGTCGGTCGGCCTCGGCGGCGTCGGTCAACTGCGCGAGTCGCTCGGCTTTGCTGCCGGCGATCGCGTGCTGCGCGTGGTCGCCGACCGCCTGCGGCGAGCGGTGCGTGGCTCCGACATCATCGCCCGCGTGGGCGACGCCGAATTCGCGCTGCTGCTGACCCAACTGTCGCACGCACAGGATGCGGCCAAGGTGGCGCAGAAGCTGTTCAACGAGCTGGACATTCCGGTCGGTTTCGAGGGGCGCGACCTGCCGCTGCAGCCTGCGGTCGGCGTGGCGCTTTATCCGCAGGACGCCGACAGCGCCGACCTCCTGTTGGCGCGCGCCGACGCCGCGCTACGTTATGCGCGCGAGCACGGCGGTGCCCTCTACCAGTTTTTCGATCCGAGCCTGACCGCGCGTACCGCACGGCGCCTCACCATCGAGGCCGATCTACGCCAGGCGCTTGAGCGCGACGAGTTCCGCGTCCTGTACCAGCCGCGCTTCGATGCGAAAAGCGGCAAGCTCACCGGTGCCGAGGCGCTGCTTCGCTGGCAGCACCCGGAGCGCGGTCTGCTGGCGCCGGCGCAGTTCCTCGACGTGGCCGAGGCCACCGGACTGATCGTGCCCATCGGCGAACACGTGCTGCGCGAGGCCTGCCACACGGCCGCGCAATGGACACGCTGGTGGACCCAGAAGGGCCCGGCGTTGACCGTGAGCGTCAACCTGTCGCCGCGCGAGTTCCGCGGCCAGTCGATGCCGGCGCTGGTCGAGCGGGTACTGCAGGAGTGCGGCCTGAAGGCCGCGCAGTTGCAGGTCGAGCTGGCCGAGTCCAGCCTGGTGTCGCCCGCGGGGCAGGATGACCAGGCGGCGCTGCGGGCGTTGCGCGACCTGGGCGTGCGCATCGCACTCGACGGTTTCGGGTCAGCCAGCCTGACGCTGCTGCGCAGCCTGCCGGTCGACACCGTGAAGGTGGATGGCGAATTCGTACGCAATGCTCCGCAGGACAAGTGCGACGCGCTGATCGTGGCGGCGGTTGCCAGCATCGGTCGCCGCCTCGGGCTGCGCGTGGTCGCCTCCGGCGTTGAGACCGCCGAGCAACTGGCGCTGGTCAAGAAGCAGCGCTGCCACGAGGTGCAGGGCTATCTGCTGGGCGAGCCGGCCACCGCCGATCAGTTCGCCAGCTGGTTGTCGCAGGTGCCCACCGGCAAGCGCCGGTCGTAGCGGGTGCGGCGGCGCGCTGCGCGTCGCGCCCCGGGCGCAGGAGCACGCATATGATCTGCGCTGGGACCTGAAGGGCGCAGCGCAGCATGGAGCGAGGGCAGGAACTGCAGCGGTTGGGCTCGGCCGAGGTGCAGCAGGCGCTGCGCATTGCCGCGCTGGGTTCCGATCTCGCCATGGTGCTCGATGCCGACGGTGCCGTGCTGCACATCAGTGACGGCCTGCGCGGCTTGCTCGGCCTGGGACCGGAGGTGGCGCCGGCGCAGTTGGCGCAGCGCGTTCACCCCGACGATGCCGACCCGCTGCAGGCGCAGCGCCGGCGTGCCGCCACCCTTGCCGACGACGCGGTGGTGCAGGCCCGCTACCGACTGCAGGATGCGCAGGGAAGATGGCATTGGCTGCGCGAGCGCACCGCGGTGCTGGCGCGCGATACCGACGCCGCCGCCACGTTGCTGATCGCGGTGGCGCGCGACGTGACGACGCCACGTCAGGCACAGGAGACGCTGCCGCCGGCCGGTGGGCTGCCGGCGCTGCCCGAGGCCGCGGTGGCGGGCGCCTGGCGCTTGGATCGGCGCGCCGGCACGCTGTGGTGCGACGAGCGCGCCGCCGCGCTGCATGGCGTGATGCCGAGCGAACTTCCGCGCCCGATCGCCGACGTGATGGCCCACGTGCTGCCCAAGGACCTGCTGCGATGGCAGGCGGCGCTGGATGCGCTGCCGCATGCCGCCGGCACCTGGCGGGTCGAGTACCGCGTGCAGCTGCCGCAGGGCGAAGTGCATCGCCTCGCATGTCGTGCTCAGCTCGCTCCGAACGGCGACCTGGCGACCGGCGTCGTGCAGGACGTCACCATGGCGGCGATGGCCGACGTGCGCGCGCGCGACCTCGCCCACCTGGACGAGCTCGCCGCCAACGCGCCTGTGGGTATCGCCTTCGTGGACGACGGTTTGCGCGTGCTGCGGGTCAACCGGGTCGCGGCCGAGCTGGCCGGCTGGCCGCCGGAACAGATGATCGGGCGCGCCGTGGAAGCGGTGATGGCATCGATGTGGCCGTCGTTGGCACCCCACTACCAGTCGGTGCGCGAGCGCGGGCTGCCGATCAGCAATGTCGAAGTCACCGGGGCACCGCGTGCAGGTGAACCGGTGCGCACCTTCTTGTGTCACTTCGTGCCGGTGCCGCTGGAAGGCGGCCGCCGGGGTACCGGCCTGATGGTTTACGACATCACCGAGCGCAAACGCACCGAGCAGGAATTGGTTGCGGCGAAGAAAGCGGCTGACGAGGCGAACGCGGCCAAGGATCGCTTCCTCGCTACCTTGAGCCACGAGTTGCGCACGCCGCTGACGCCGATCCTGCTGTCGGCACGCATCCTCGAATTGCGCCCCGACGATCGCGACACCGTGCTCGGGCGCGCCGAGGTGATTCGCCGCAGCGTCGAGACCGAGGTGCGCCTGATCGATGATCTGCTCGACCTGACCCGCATCTCGCGCGACAAGCTGGGCCTGGTGGCGGCACCGGTGTCGCTGCATGAGGTGGCACACAAGGCGGTCGAGGTGTGCCGCGACGATGCGCAGGCGGCGCAAGTGACGGTCGCGCTGGCGCTGACGGCACAGGCTGACCTGATGCGCGGCGACGCGCAGCGACTGCAGCAGGTGCTGTGGAACCTGCTGAAGAACGCGATCAAGTTCAGTCCGGCCGGGGCGACCGTCACGCTGTCCAGTGTCAATCCCGACCCGCAGTCGATCCGGTTCACGGTGCGCGACCACGGCATCGGCTTTCGCGCCGACGATTTGCCGCGCCTGTTCCAGCCGTTCGAGCAAGGCGACGCTGCGATCACAAGGCAGTTCGGCGGGCTTGGCCTGGGCTTGGCGCTGGTGCAGCGCCTGGTGGCGCTGCACGGAGGCGACGTGTATGCCGACAGCGACGGCCCGGGGTGCGGCGCCGCTTTCGTCGTCACGCTCCCGTTGATGGCACCCGCGGCGCCGGCGCCGGCGCGTGCGGTGCCGCAGGCGATGGCAGTCGACGCCATGGCACCGCGCAGCAGCGCGCCGGTGCTGCTGGTCGAAGACCATGCCGATACGGCGCAGACCCTGTCGACGCTGTTGCGCGCAGCTGGCTGGACGGTGGTGTCGGTGGAGACGGCATCGGCGGCGCTCGAGGCGGCGCGCAGCACCCGCCTATGCCTGGTGGTGTCAGACCTGAGCCTGCCCGATGGCGACGGCTGCGATCTGCTGCCGCTGCTGCACCAGGTGGATCCATCGCTGCCGGCGATCGCGATGACCGGGCACGGCATGGATACCGACCTGTCGCGCACGCGCGCCGCAGGCTATGCGCGCCACTTTATCAAGCCGGTCGACGTCGCCGTGCTGCTGGAGGCGATGAGCGAGCTCGTGGCCCAGGCTGGCGGCGCGCCTGACCGCGCCGCAGGCGCCTGACCGCCGCGGACGATCGCACAGGCCGCTCGGCTATCCTGCGCGCGCGTCGCGGGCCGCCCGCGTCTGCGCCCGCCGCCCCCCGCCGATGTCGACGCCCCTCGATCGCAACACCGCCCTGCTTCTGACGCTGCCGCCGCTGTTCTGGGCGGGCAATGCGGTGCTCGCACGTATGCTGGTCGGAGAGGTGCCGCCGATTGCGCTGTCGCTGCTGCGCTGGCTGCTCGCACTGGCGCTGTTCCTCCCGTTCGTCTGGCGCGGCCTGATCGCTGCCTGGCCGCAGTTGCGCGCGGCCTGGCTCGACGTGTTTGCCATCGCGCTGACCGGCGTGGCAGCCTACAACTCGCTGCAGTACGTGGCGGTGCAGACCTCCAGCGCCGTCAATGTCACGCTGATCGCCGCCTCCACGCCGGTGTTTTCGCTGCTGTTCGGCGTGCTGCTGTTCGGCGAGCGCGCGCGTGCCGCGCAGTGGAGCGGTGCCGCGCTGTCGATCGCCGGGGTGCTGTGGGTCCTGTTGCGCGGCGACCTCGGCAATGTCGCCCAGCTGAACTTCGTGCGCGGTGACGTGGTGATGATCGCCGCCAACATCACCTGGGCGATGTACACGTGGCTGCTGCGCAAGCGGCGCCCGCAAGTGCCGTTCGGACCGTTTCTCGCGGCACAGATGCTGCTGGGTTCGCTGATGATCCTGCCGCTGGCGCTGGCCGAATCGGCCTGGTCGGCGGCGACGATCCACTGGTCGGCGACGACGATCGCGGTGGTCATCTACGTGGCTCTGTTCCCCTCGCTGCTCGCCTACTACTGCTGGGATCGCGGTGTGGCGCGGGTCGGCGCGGTGGTGCCGGTGCACTTTGCCAACCTCACGCCGCTGTTCGCCGCGTTGCTGTCGACACTCGTGCTGGGGGAGGCGCCGCAGGGTTATCACCTGGTCGGCCTGGTCGCGATCATCGGCGGCATTCATCTGGCCAATCGCCGCTGATCGCGCGGCGCGGGCCTCAGCGCCAGGGCGTGTTCAGCAACGACCTCGGCAGAGGTTCTTCCGCCAGATGGGTGACATAGCGGCTGTCGTGAAAGATGAGCGGGGCACCACCGGGCGTGCCGAGTGACTCGATCCGACCCACCAGGATCACGTGATCGCCCTCGTCGTGCTGGCTGCGCGTGGCGCACTCGTACCAGGCCACGCACCCCTCGAGTTGTGGCGGCGCCGCGGGCGGATAGTTCCAATGGCCGGCGGCAAACTTGTCGGCGCCGCGGGTGGCAAAACGTTTGGCGAGTTCAAGCTGGTCGGCGGCCAGCACGTGCACCCGCCAGCGCGAGGCGCTGCGAAACGCGTCAAAGCTGGCCGCACTGCGCGCCAGGCTCCACAGCGCCAACGGTGGCTCGAGCGAAACCGAGGCGAACGAATTGGCCGTCATGCCGACCGGCTCGTCGTCGGTGGACCGGGTGGTCACCACCGTCACCCCGGTGGCGAACTGCGCCAGCGCGCGACGCAGCTCCTGGCTTCCGCTCGGATTGGCGCTGGGGTGAGTCATCGACTTGGATTGCACCGGGTCATTCTACGTACCGAACCTGCACGCGTTGCGCCGCGCTAGCATCCGCCCGCGCCTGCTCGCATGGTGGTTGCTTGCACCGCTTGTCCCTACATGAGTCATGGCCAGTTCACTGCTTCCCACTTACGAGACGCTGATCGAGCAACGCATCCGCGAGGCCGAGGCGCGCGGCGAATTCGACGATCTGCCCGGCGCCGGACGGCCGCTTGATCTCGATGACGATCTGCTGGTCCCCGAGGACGTGCGCGTGGCGCATCGCATCCTGAAGAACGCGGGCTATGTGCCGCCCGAAGCGCAGCAACTGGGCGAGATCAACCAGTTGATCGCCCTGGCCGGGCGGGCCGAGCTCTCCTGCGAGCAGGGTGAGGCGGCCGGGCGCAGACTGCGCGCGCTCCTGGTGCAAATGGAACTGGCCGGTCGGCCGCTGGCTGCGGCCCAAGCCTGGCACGATTACCAGGAGGCGCTGGGCCGGCGCCTGTAGGGCAGTCCGGGCGCATCACGCGAGTGGTGATCGACCGCAAGGTTGAAAGCAGCGCCGCTGCCCCCATGTTTCGCCCGCGGCCGGATCGCGCGAACAAGAACCTTGATGGAGAAAGCATGCGCTCGCTGAAACTGCTGTTGCTCGGACTGCTGGCGGCGGTACTCGCCGGCTGCGGCTACAACGAGATCCAGAGCAAGGACGAGGCGGTCACCGCCGCCTGGGCCGAGGTGCTGAGCCAGTACCAGCGGCGCGCCGATCTGATCCCGAACATCGTCAACACCGTCAAGGGCGAGGCGAACTTCGAGCAGGAGACGTTGACGCGCGTGGTTGAAGCGCGCGCCCGCGCGACCTCGATCCAGGCCACGCCGGAACTGGTCAACGATCCGGCGGCGCTGCAGAAGTTCAACGCCGCGCAAGGTGAGCTCAGCTCCGCGCTGTCGCGCCTGCTGGTGGTGGTTGAGAACTATCCGAACCTGAAGGCGAACGCCGGCTTCCAGGATCTGCGCGCGCAGCTGGAAGGCACCGAGAACCGCATCGGCGTGGCGCGCAACCGCTTCATCAAGACGACGCAGGACTACAACGTCTACGTGCGGCAGTTTCCGGTCAACCTCACGGCCATGGTGTTCGGCTACCAGGCCAAGCCGCAGTTTGCGGTCGAGAACGAGAAGGCGATCAGCGCGCCGCCGACGGTGGACTTCGGCACCAAGAAGTGATGGACGTTGTTTCGCCGCAGGCGCGTCGCACATCGGACGTGACGTGATCGCAGGCCTGCCCGGCGTCCACTTGCACCGCCTCGTGGCGCTGCTGTGCATGCTGGTTGCGGCGCTGTGCATGGCGGCGCCGCACGCAGCCGAGGCGCCGCGCGATGCGGCCGGGCTGGTGGCGGTGCCGCCGCTGGCGCGGGTGACCGATCTGGCCGCTGCGCTCAAGCCCGCCGATGTGCAGGCGCTCGACGCCAAGCTCGCCGCGTACGAGATCGCCAAGGGCTCGCAGATCGCGATCATCGTCCTGCCCACCACGCAGCCTGAGCCGATTGCCGACTTCGCGCAGCGCGTGGGCGACGCCTGGAAGATTGGCCGCAAGGGGGTCGGCGACGGCGTGCTGATCACCGTGGCGATCCAGGATCGACGCGTGTGGATCAGCGTGGCCCGTGCGCTGGAAGGCGCGCTGCCCGACGTGGTTGCCACGCGCATCAGCCGCGAGGTCATCGCGCCGCGCTTTCGCGAGGGCGACTATGGCGGCGGCCTGCTCGCCGGGCTCGATGCGATCCTGCAGCGCCTCGATGGCGAAGTGCTGCCGCCGCCGGTGCGCAGTGGCGCTGGCCCGGTCGATATGGGCGGTGATGTGGTGCCGATCCTGCTCGGAGTTGTGCTGGCCGGCATCGGCGTCGGCTCGGCACTGCGACGCATGCTCGGGGTGCCGGGTGCGCTGGTAGCCGCTGGCGGCTCCGGGGTAGTGACGAGCCTGCTGCTGGCCTCGGCCCTGCTGGGTGGCGTGGCCGGGTTGGTGGTGCTGGTCGGCTCGGTCATGGGCGGAAGCGGTGGCGGCGGCGCCGGACGCGTGCTCGGTGGCCGGCGACGCGGTGGCGCGCCGATCTTCATTCCAGGCGGCTGGAGCGGCGGCGGCAGCGGGGGCGGATGGGGCGGCGGCGGTGGCTGGTCGTCTGGCGGCGGCGGCGACTTCGCCGGCGGCGGCGGCGGCAGCAGTTGGTGAACCCATGAAGATCGCGCGTTGGTTCCGACACTGGTTCACGACGCCTCGGGCGGTGAGCCGCGCCTTTCCTCCCGCGGCGCTCAAGCGCATCGAGGCGGCGATCGACGCCGCCGAGCGTGGCCATAGCGGCGAGATCCGATTTGCGGTGGAGTCGGCCTTGCCGTGGTCTTACCTGAAGCGCGATGCACCGGCACGTGAGCGGGCCCTGATGGTGTTTGCCAAGCTGCGGGTCTGGGACACGGAGAACAACAACGGCGTGCTCATTTATGTCGAGCTTGCCGACCACAGCATCGAGATCGTGGCCGACCGCGGTCTCGCGCGCCATGTGGCGCCTGCGGAGTGGCAGCAACTGGCCGCGCAGATGCGAGATCGCTTTCGCAGCGGCGCGTTCGAGGCGGGCGTGATCGAGGTCGTGGAAAAGGTGGCGCAGCGACTGCGCGCACATTACCCACTGGACGAAGCGCGCCCGAATCCGGACGAACTAACCAACCGGCCGGTGGTGCTTTGACAGATCCCGTTGGCGCGTGCGGCGAGTTGCAGCACTGGACTTCAGGTGCAGTCGGGCGGCCCGCTGCGCAGTGGCCGACGCCGGCTGCACTGAACCATCGCGCAACGAGGCCATCCAACGCGTGCCTTTTGCCTAAGCTGCCTAAGCTCGACTGACGTTGCATCGGCCGCTGCGTAGGTTTCAGCCACATCCAGGAGCCAAGTATGTCGATCAGCACGCCGCTCGCAGCGCAGCCCCGCCCGGGTCACGAGTTCGCCACGCTCGGCGGTGGCTGCTTCTGGTGCCTGGAGGCGGTTTTCGAAGACCTCGATGGCGTGATCGACGTGGAATCCGGCTACAGCGGTGGCCATGTGCCCAATCCCACCTATCGCCAGATCTGCGAGGGTGGCAGCGGCCACGCCGAAGTGGTGAAGATCGAGTTCGATGCCTCGCGCATCTCGTTTCGCGAGATCCTGGAGGTGTTCTTCACGATCCACGATCCGACCACGCTGAATCGTCAGGGCAACGACGTGGGCGATCAGTACCGCTCGGTGATCTTCGTGCATTCCGAAGCGCAGCGCGCGATCGCGGACGACGTCATCCGCGAGGCGCAGGCGCACCACGACAAAGAGATCGTGACCCTGGTGGTGCCGCTCGCCAACTACACGCGTGCGGAGGACTACCACCAGGAGTACTTCCGTCACAACGCCGCACAGGGCTATTGCATGTTCGTCGTCGCGCCGAAAGTGGAGAAGTTTCGCAAGACCTTCGCGGCCCGGCGCAAGAAGTCCGCTGCCCGCTGATCCGCCCGCGTAGTCAGCCGACGATGGCGCGCGCCAGCTCGATGCAGCTGAGCGGCGCGCTGCCTTCGGCCTTGTTGTTCACGATCACGTAGGCGGGCTGGCTGCTCTTGATCGCCACATGGATCAGGTGCGCCAGCGTGCCGCGGGTCGGCAGGTCGGCATCGATCAGGCGATCGAACGGCGCGTAGCGGTTCTTCGCCTCGTCGTACTTGAAGCCGCTATGCAGGCTCCAGCGCACCACCAGCGGCCCCGCCAGTCTCCACGTCTCTCCTTCGTCCGTGCTGTCCATCGCGCGCAGCGCGGCGCTCTGACGCGCTGCCGGCGGCATGCGGGCGTGGATGCCCAGGCACAGTCGCGCGTTGGCGGCGCGCAGCATGCGCAGGAAGCGCGGCGTCAGAAGTTCCGCGTTGCGCAGTTCGACTGCATAGACCGGCGCAATGCCACCCACCTGGGCGGGCAGCGCCGAGAGAAACGCGCCGATGCGCTCGATCAGCGCATGCGCGGCGGCGCCCTGAGTCATTGCCCGCGGCAGCGGCGAGAACTGGAACACCAGCGGTCCGGCACGTTCGCGCAATCCGTCCACGGCGGGCTGCACGAACTGCTCGGCGGCGATCGCGGCAGTGAGGAACGATGGGTTGTCGCTGGCGGGCAGGCCGCCTTCGGCCCGCTTGACGGCGTCGGTGATCAGCGCGGGTGCCTTGACCACAAAGCGAAACCGCGGTGGCACCTGGGCTGCATGGCGGGCGAACTCGGCCTCCGACAGCGGCTGGTAGAAGCTGCGATCCAGCCCGACCGCACGCAGCACCGGGTGTTCGGCGTAGGCGGCCAGGCCCTGGCGAGACAGTTGCGACTCGCTGTAGCTGTCGCCATAGACGATGCCGCGCCAGCCGGCGAAGCTCCATGAAGATGTGCCAAGGTGAACGGCTGGCGGCAGGTGGCGGCCAAGGTGCCGCAGTTCGTCGCTGACCGGGGCGGCGCGGACGGGGTGGTCAGCGTCCTCTCGGGCAGCGCGGCCGCGTGGCGTGGTGCCGTCGGCCGGGGCCTGCGGCAGCGGATCAGGATCGTCGAACAGTGAATCGACAGGCGGGCGAGGCACGCTCATGCGCCGCAGTGTACGAAGCTGCCGGCAGCGTCGAAAGGCCCGTCCGGCGAGTGGACGGGCAGGGCATCGCCGCGTGTGGCTTGCGCGCCGCTGTCGTCAGTGCGGAATGAACGGCATCAACGCCCGCGTGCGTTCATCGATCGACAGCAACGCCACGAGGGCCAGTGCGCCGGCCGCGGCGACGATGCTCTCGATCAGCGCCAGCCGCAGCCAGCGTGCACGCGGTGGTCTGGGTAACTGCACCATGAGGTTGCGCTCGTTTCTGCACGCGGCCGATCCGCGTGTCTGCAGCGAGTGATGCAATTCCGATGCCAGCCTGGGGTCGGGCGCTACACGCGCCGCACGCGCTCGATCACCGCTTCGGTATTCAGGTTCAGCTGCGACAGGCGCGTGTCGGCACTGTTGGGGTCATGCTCGATCCGGTAGCGCAGCGCGACCATCGTGCCGGCGCCGGGCACGGTCTCGATCTTCAATTGCGCGCCGATGCGGTTGGCGCGGTTGCGCATGTTCAGCAGGCCGCGCCCGCCGACGCGCTCCTCGACGATGCCCTTGCCGTTGTCGGTCACGCGCAGCACCAGCCACTCGGCATCCGAACCGCGCTCCACCGCGATCACCACGTGAACCGCCCGTGCCTGGCTGTGCTTGAGCGCATTGGTGAGCGACTCCTGCACGATGCGCAGGATCGGCAGCACGGCGTCCGGATTGATGTCGATCTCCTCCGGCAGGCCGCGCGCGTCCCACGCGAGATCGATGCCGACCGCCTTCAGGCGGGGCTCCATCCGGTAGCGCAGGTTGCCGAGTGCCGACAGCAGGCCGGCGTCTTCGGCCGCCAGCGCGTCGATCGCCAGACGCATGTCATCGATCGACTCGCGCAGGATCTGCACGATCTGCGGCTGGCTTACAGCGCCGCGCTCGACCAGCATCAGTGACGACAGCAGTTGCGAGCCGAGGCCATCGTGCATGTCCTGCATGATGCGCTGGCGCTCCTGCGCCTGCACCTGCAGCCGTTCGCTCTCGCGCAGGCGCTCGTAGTTGCGCTTGAGCAGTTGCTCGCGCTCGCGCACGCGCGTCTCCAGTTCGGCGCGCGCGGTTTCGGCCTCACCGAGCACGCGCACCACGCGGTCGACCAGCGGGGTGGCCAGCGCCAGCAGCACCAGCGGGCCGGCCCAGTGCAACCACAACGTGGTGCCGTCGAACGCCAGGTCGGCGGTCAACAGCCAGTCGTGCACGGCGGCGATCAGCGCGATCAGCACGGCGACCAGCAGCAGCACGTGCGGTGCGGCCTGTCGGCGCACCCGCTGCACCAGAGCAAGGCCGAAAGCCAGCGCCACCATCAGGATCAGCGCCGGCACCCACAAGCTATCCAGATACGGTGTGGCGTGCTGCGCGGTGACCACCAGCATCAGCGGCCCGAACAGGCCGAAGCCGAGCGTCGCCCACTCGTCGCGCCGTTGGCTGCGGCCGGTGAGGCGCAGCATGGCGAGGGTGATCACCACCGCGAAGCCGCCGGTGGCCGTGTAGTACATCAGCAGCAACCAGAAGCGTCCCGCCAGGGGTGTGGCTTCCACCAGGAAGAATGCGCTGCGCGCGACCCATAACGCGGCGGCAATGCTGAGCAGTGCCAGCAGCCGGTCTGGCCGGCGCAACCACAGCACGCCGAACAACAGGGCGATGGCCGCGGCCAGCGTGGCACCGATCCACGGCAGCGTGGCGGCGGCAAAGAACTGGCGCTCATAACTGGTCGACATGTCCGCCAACGGACCGAGTTCGACCCCCGCCAGCCCATGACTGCCGCTGCGGTACGCGGTCTGGATCACGATGGTGTTGTCGCCTGCAACCAGCAGCGCGGGGTCGATGGCGAGCAGGTGCGGGCGCCGCCAGCGCACCTCGGTGTCGGCATCCGAGGTACGTATCGCTCCGATGGAGCGCCCGTTGACGTTGACGAGGCCGCCGTTGGTGGCATGACCGATCAGCAGGGCCCAGGATTGCGCCGGCACCGCGTCGAGCTTGAAGGTCATCCGCAGCGCCACGCCCTGCAGCGCAGAGCCCTCGGCTGCGCTCCAGCGCAACGGCAGGTCCAGGCGGGTCCAGTTGGCGTTGGCGGCGGGGGCGGCGTCGACGGCGACCGGGGTCCAGTCGACGCGGTCGATCGTCAGCGCGTCGGCGCGGCCGACGGAGCCGGCAACGATCAGGACCAGTAACGCAACCTCAAGTGCGCGGGCGCCTGCCGCGGCGAGGATCCGCATCCGCGCGCGGGCCCGTCAGGTGCGCAGCAGACCCATCTGGGTCGCTTCGTACACCGCTTCGCCGCGCGAATGCACCGCCAGCTTGCGATAGATCTTCTTGATGTGCGCGGTGACCGTATGCGGCGAAATGCCGAGAATCTCGCCGATCTCGTTGAAGCTCATGCCCTTGGCGAGCAGTTGCAGGATCTCGGTCTCGCGCGCCGACAGCGGGTTGTTTTCCGGCGTCGAGGTGCGCGCCGCGGGCGAGGCCGCGGTCGACCCCATCCGATTGCGAATGGCGCGCAACACACTGCGCGCCACCACCGGGCTGACCGGCGAGCCGCCGGCACGCAGCAGGCGGATGCAGGAGATTACGTCGGCCGGGGTGGAGTCCTTGAGGATGTAGCCGGTGGCGCCGGCCTCGATCGAAGAGACAACGTGCTGCTCGTCGCCGAACACCGTGACCACCATGATGTCGGCCTCCGGCTTTTTCTGGCTCACCTGCTTGATCAGCTCGATGCCATTGCCATCGGGCAGGCCCAGATCGATCAGCAGGACGTCGAAGTCTTCCTTGTCGATGATCACCTGCGCCTCGCGCCGGTTGGCGGCCACACCGGCCAGCCGCATCGACGGTTCGTTCTCGATGATCTGCGCAAAGCGCCGGCGAAACTCGGGCTCGTCTTCGACGATGATGATCGAAATCGGGGCGTCACTCATCGACTCACCTTTGCC
>LNFM01006222.1_pt1 | contig 19811 bp, 18 predicted proteins | sample 596031 | NCBI WGS metagenome assembly LNFM01 (sample SAMN04254537, study PRJNA301005) | activated carbon metagenome | isolation source: dual media filters at the Ann Arbor, Michigan drinking water treatment plant | place: USA: Ann Arbor | reverse complement strand
GAGCGGTTTCTTGATGGCTGCATCGCCGGTGCGGGCGACGGGCGCGGGCGGTGCTGGACGCCAATACCGCATGGTCACGCGCCAGCCATCGCGCCACAGCAATTCGTACATCCCCGTGCCGTAGAGTTCCGGCACTGCCTTCTCGGCGGCTTCCGGCGTCTCGTAGACATCCGGCAATTCCTCTACCGCGAGGAACACAGGCCCGCCGGCCAAGCTAGTGGCCTCATCTTCCGTGCGGGCGCGCGGCGCGTCGGGCTGACGGGCCGCTGCCAAATTCGCCGCAAGGGGGAAAATACTCATCGCGCCGGACGGGCCGCCTTCTCCACGGCCCCTTCGTGACATCGCCTTGTCATCGCGGGGGCCCAAGCTAGGGTCAGTTTCTGCGAAAAAGTGTGGGGAGCCAAGCATGTCGCATCGCCGCTGGTCATTGTTGGCGTTGGCGCTGGCGCCGCTTCTGGCGTTGGGCGCGTGCGACCAGCTCGGCGGCATCTGGGAGCGCATCCGCGGCGGCGAGGAGCAGGGGCCAGGACCCGCGCAGTTGGAGAGCGTGCCGCTAGAAGCACGCGCGCTCGCGGGCTCGGTGCAGCCGCAGGACCAGATCGCGGCTTTGCTCGCGCCGGAGCCGGTGCTGATCGCGCCGGGGCAAATCCTCGTCGGCGCGCGGGTTGAGGCCGAGCTTGCTGAGACGGCAACAGAGATGGGGCTGGCCAGCAATTTCGTGCGCTCGTTGCGCGCGCAAGGTTTGGACGCGATCGAGCAATTGCCGGATGACGTCATCCAGCAGGTGCGTTCGCGCGCTGAGTCGGAAGCATCGGCGACGGCGCAGGACGCAGCGCAAGACGTGCTCGGGCGTCTGGGCATACAGGGCCAAGTCGTCGTCCGCCCGGGCGGTGTTGTTACTATCGATCTGACCAATGGCGTGAGCCCGACAGCGTTGCGTATGGCCCAGCAGGGCGGTGACGCCGCCACGCAAGCGCCGATTCCTGCGGCGATCGAGTGGAATGCGGCTGATCGTTGTCCGCGTGTCGTAACGACCGGCCAGCTTGAAAATGATCTCGCGCTCGCGACACGCTGCGCTATTCAGCGTCTGCAGGCGGCGCGGCAGTTTGAGTATGTTGAGCCGAACTACATCGCCGATGCCGGTTGGGAGCGCCGCCCTGCGCCGCGCCCGCAACAACCTGCGCCCCAACAACCGGCGCCAACAAATCCAGGTACAACGACTCCAACAACGCCCGCTCCGACGACGCCAACGGCCCCGCGCGGCGGTGTGCCGAACGATCCGCTCTACGCGCTGCAATGGCATTATCGTCCGCGTGGGACAGGCGAAGGACAATCACCCGGCGGCGCTGGCTTTACGACCTTTTGGGAAGCCTCTCAGGTGGGCTCGCGCACCATTCGCGTTGCAGTAATCGATACTGGCATCGACACGTCACACCCGGATATGCGCGGTTCGGCAAACATTGCTGCCGGCATTGATCTCATCACCAATGTCGAACGTGGCGGCGATGGTGACGGCGTCGACGCAGACGCCAATGATGCCGGCGATCGCTGTGGCGCGGCGACAGAGCACTCGTATCACGGCACGCATGTCGCCGGCACGATCGGTGCGGCGGCCACGAACGATCGCGTTGGCGTAGCCGGCGGCGCTTGGGACGTCACCGTCATTCCTGTGCGCGTCCTTGGCCGCTGCGGCGGCGAGCTTGCTGACATCGTCTCCGGCATACGCTGGGCCGCTGGCATCGCGCCTGCCGTGAACTCGGCGGGTCAACAGATCGTCAATCGTAACCCGGCTGACATCATCAATATGAGCCTTTCCCTACAAGCGCCGTGCCCGGCGTCGATGCAGGCGGCGATTGACGCCGCAGTGGCGCGCAACGTCGTCGTTGTGGTCGCTGCCGGCAACAAGTCGAACCAAGCGGCGCTCTACGCGCCGGCCAATTGCAACAACGTGCTTGTGGTTGGCGCCGAGGATGCGCGCGGCGGGCTTGCCTTCTACTCGAACTTCGGGCCCGAACTCGATTTGCTCGCGCCAGGCGGTGACATTTATGCCGATAGCGATGGCGATGGCCGTCCTGATGGCGTGCTCTCTACGCGCACGACGGCCTCCGGCTGCTACGATCCGGTGAATTCGAACTCGACCGAGCGCTGCTACTACTCGTTCCTGCAAGGCACATCGATGGCCGCACCGCACGTTTCGGCGGCCTTGGCGTTGCTCGCATCGCAGAGCGGATTGCGCGGCAGGCCGCTTGAGAACTTGCTGGTCACGCGCGCTATTGCGCCCCATCCCGACGCCTTCGGCCAAATCGAATGCGCACGCTCTCGTAACGCAACCGCGATTTCCGCTGGCTCTGCGACATGTGGCAGGCCGAGTGGCCTCGGCGCGCTCGATTTGACGCGCGCGTTAGGAGGATAGCGTGGATTTCAACGCCTATCGGCTCTGGGGCATTGGCGTTAGCGGCGCGGTGATCGCGGTGGCGTTGATGTTTGCCGCGGAGCAAGCGCCAGAGGCGCAAGCGCAGCCGCAAGGCGCTTTCGAAGTCGCGCAGGCGCAAGCCGAGCCCGTGGCGTTCCTTGTCCGCTTCCGCGGAGAGGGGCCGATCGCGCGCTCGCAGGCGCAAGCGACTCGTGGTCAGACGGGTGCGGCTCAGCGCGAGATCGAAGTGCAATTGCGCCGCCAAAGCGCGTTCGCTGGGCTCTGCTTCGATCGCTTCACTTTGGGCGCTGCGGAAGTCGTCCTGCGCACGTGTGACGCCATCGCGGCGAGCGAGCGCGTTGCTGTGCAGGCGCGTTGGCTTCAACGCTTGCAGGCAATGCGCGCTGTCGCTTATGCCGACGCAAACACGACAGCCACGCAAGGACGCGCGGGCTAGGAGATGAGCATGGATTCCGGAGCGCCGGTCGCCATTGGCGGCTTCGAAGAACGCATCATCGCCACCATTGATGGCTTGGCGCTTTATGCGCGCGATTATCCGCCGCTTCTGCCTGAGACTGGCCTGCCAGTGATCTGCCTGCACGGCCTCACCCGCAATTCTCGCGATTTCGAGGTGATCGCGCCGCGCATCGCAGCACTCGGTCGTCGCGTCATCGCGCCTGATATGCGCGGGCGCGGGCAGAGCGCCAATGATCCTGACCCGGCGCACTATGTGCCGGCGGTTTACGCGCAAGACGTTCTGAAGCTGCTCGATGCCTTGGAGATTCCGCGCGCGGTATTTGTCGGCACCTCCATGGGCGGCCTCATAACGATGGTGCTTGCCACCATCGCACCTGATCGCATTGCGGCGTCCGTGCTCAACGATGTTGGGCCGAAGCTATCAACGGCGGGTCTGGGACGGATCGCCTCCTATGTTGGCCGATCGCAACCGGTCGCGTCATGGGCGGAGGCCGCGGAGGCAGTGCGCTCGATCAACGGCTCTGCCTATCCCGAGCGCGCCGACGATGACGCCTATTGGCATGCCTTCGCACGGCGCACGTTCCGTCAGCGCGACGATGGCCAACTGGAAACCGACTACGACCCGCACATTGCGCTCGCGTTCGCCGATTTCGACGAGGACGCTACGCCCCCGGATTTGACGCCGCTCTTTCAGGTGCTGTCGGCCAAGCCCGTGCTCTCCATCCGGGGCGGGCTATCGGATATTCTGACGCCGGAAGGCGTCGCGCACATGGAGCACGTCAATCCGAACCTGGAGACCGCAGCCATCGAGAACATCGGCCACGCACCCGCGCTCGATGAACCCGACGCCTGGGATGCGTTGCTGGATTTTCTGGCGAAGGTCGATTGAGCGTTTAACGCTTGGGTTTGGTATAGAGCGCTGCGAGCCTTTGCGTTTCGGCGCGCATTCTCTGGCGCAGTTCCGCTGGTTCAAGCACTTCGATCTCCGGGCCCATGCGCAGCATTTGGCGCAAACCGTGTGAGCTGTCTTCAAACGGGATCGAGGTTTTGATCCAACCCGGAGGTCGGCAGGGCGTGTGCTCCGCCTCCGCCGCTTCGGCGCCGGCCGGATTGATCTCGCGCAGCAAACGCCGCCCTTCAACAGACAGCTTCACGACCGCTCGAGTGCGCATCAGACGTTGGTCAAGCTCCTTGACCGATTGTGTCCAATGGCGCGCGAGATCGAAACGCGGTGGCCGCTCGGCCTTCGCCTCCAGCGTTTCGATCGATTGTATGCTTGAGGCGCGATACGTGCGCGGCTTGCCTTTGCTTGCTGCGACCAGATACCAGCGGCCCGCTTTGAGGACGAGGCCAAGCGGATCGAGATCGCGCGTGACGACTTCTTTCCAGCTCTCATAACGAATGCGCACGCGGCGCTCACGCCAAACGGCGTTTGCAAGAGCAGGCAGAAAGTCGAGCTTCTCGTCACGCGCGTACCAATCACCCGGATCAAGATGAAAGCGCGAGGCGATGCGTTGTGCACTGGCGCCGGCATCCGGTGGCAAGCTCGCCAGCAATTTCAGTTGTGCAGCAGCGGCTTCCGCGCCGACTCCAAGATCGGCAGCGGCGTGCCCGGCGCCTGCAAGCAAAAGCGCTTCGGCTTCGGCCGGCGTGAAGCCGGTGAGGCGGGTGCGGTAGCCGTCGTGCAACGCAAACCCTCCCGAGCGGCCGCGTTCGGCATAGACCGGCACCCCCGCGGCGCTGAGCTGATCGATGTCACGATAGATCGTGCGGATGGAGACTTCGAATTCCTGCGCCAATGCCACGGCGCTGAGCCGGCCGCGGAGTTGGAGCATGATGAGGATGGAGAGGAGGCGGCTCGCACGCATTTCTGCAGCCTAGCACAAAACATGACAGCCGATGTCAGCTTTAGCCATTTAGGTGTGGGCGCGATAGGAGCTGCCATGAACAAGGATAGACGCACCATCGTCGGCGCTACGACGACACTTCTACTCGCGGGCGCTGCCGCAAAGGCCAAGGCGCAAGAGGCGCCATCTCCTCGCGCCGTGCCCCACGGCTCACCGGGCGAGTTCAACTTTCTGCATGGCGAGTGGCGCATCGATCATCGCAAGCGCCGCGACGGCGCCTGGGACGTGTTTGAAGGCGAAGCGACCTGTTGGACGATCCTCAACGGCATCGGCAGCGTCGAGGAACTGCGTATTCCCGCGCGCGATTTTAGTGGCCTCGGATTGCGCATGCTCGATGTCGAGAACCGCATTTGGAGCGATTACTGGGTCAACGCCAAGAGCGGCGTAGTGACCGCACCCGGCACGACTGGCGGCTTCGTCAACGGCGAAGGCGTCTTCATTTCGGAATACGATGACAATGGCGCGACCGTGCTGGTCCGCGGCCTTTGGGATCGCATCACCGACTCTTCACATCGCTGGCTGCAAGCCTATTCGCGTGACGCTGGCGCGACCTGGGACGACGACTGGATCATGGAGTGGACCAAGATCGGCGAACCCCGCGCTTAACCCCCGTATGCGGCGAATCTGCTTTGCTGCGGCGATGAGCGGCAGGCGAATTCTCATCATTCAAGACTTCTATCCGATTGCCCTGGCAACGCAGGCAGCGTTGCGGCGCGCGGGGCATGTGGCTGATTTCACCGATCTTGGCGAAGAGGCGTTGGAGCGCGCGGCTGCGTGCGACTACGACGTGATTATCGTCGATGACGTCCTCCCGGATATCTCCGGCTTCGAGATCATCCGCACGCTGCGCGATCGCGGCTTTGCTGGAACGATCCTGTTCACAAGCACATCGTACGATTTCGCGCCGCGCGCACTGGCGCTCGGGGCTGACCGGATCGTGACAATCCCCGTGGACTACGACGCGCTGCTTGAATCAGTTGCCGCTCTCAGAGCGCCCGCTTGAACAAGTCGCGATACTGCTCGGCTTCGAACGGGATTGCGTTGCTGGCGGTTGCAAGGTCGGTCACGGCGTAGTCGATGGCGCCGGCGCCGTGCTCTTCGTTCACGCCCATCGCGCGTAGATTCGCCGGCAGGCCGATGCGGGCGTTCAGATCGGCGATGTATTGCGGCAGATCGCCGTTGGGGCCGAGGCCCAGCGCGCGGCGCAGGCGCGCGAACTTTGCTTCCGCCTGATTGCCGATCATGGCCAGCGAGTGCGGCAGGATCACTGCGTTTAGCGTGCCGTGATGCAGTTTCAGCGCCTCGATGCGGCCAAGCGCATGGCTGAGGCCGTGTACGGCGCCGAGGCCTTTCGAAAACGCTAGCGCGCCTTCGAACGAGCCCATCATCATGTGCCAGCGCGCGTCCTTGTCTTCGCCATTCTTCACCGCGCGTTCGAGCCAGATGCCGATGCGCTCGGCGCCGTCGACGCCGATCGCTTCAGCCGGCGGGTGCACGACCGGCGTCAACACCGCTTCGATGCAGTGAGTCATCGCGTCCATGCCGGTGGCCGCGGTGAGGGAGGGCGGCAGGCCGATCGTGAGATCGGGGTCGCAGATGGCGGCCTTCGGAACGAGGTGCGGCGAGACGAACGTTTCTTTGCGGCCGTTCTTCAGAATGACCACGGCGCCTGGCGAGACTTCGCTGCCGGTGCCTGCGGTTGTAGGAATTGCAACCAGCGGCGGGATTGGGCCGATGTGCTTCATGCCCTTGACGCTGCCGCCGAGTTCTTCGAATGGGCGGGTGTGATTGACCATGAGGCCAACGGCCTTGGCCAAATCCATGGACGATCCACCACCGAACGCGACGATGCCGTCACACTGGCCCGCGCGATAAGCCTCGGCCGCGATCTCGGAGGCTGATTCCGTTGGGTTCGGCGGCGTATCCGTGAACACGCCCGCCGGCTCCTTGCCCAGCGCGGCGAGCAGAGCCGCGAGCAAGCCATTCGCCTTGAGGCCTGGGTCCGTCACCACGAACGGGCGCTTCACGCCGAGCCGGTCCAGAATTTTCGGCGTCTGCTCCAACGCGCCATGATCGAAGGTGCATTGGGTGAGGTAATTCATCAGGGCCATGTACGTCGCGCTCCGTTCGGCCCTTGCATAGCGCGTCGGTGCGGCAATGCGAACCGCTTGTTCCGCTGCCGCTGCGGCATCCGGGTGTGGACTTGGGACGAAGCATGGGTAGTCTCCGCGCCCATGACTGAAACCGTTCTCGAAATCTCCAATCTTGCCGTTACCTTCGACACGCCGGACGGCGAAGTGGAGGCGGTAAAAGGCGTCTCGTTCCAAATCGCAAAGGGAGAGTGCCTGGGCATTGTCGGCGAGAGTGGTTCCGGCAAAAGTCAGACTTTTCTCGCCGCCTTTGGCTTAACCGCGCAGAACGCCCGCGTCTCCGGATCGGTGAAGTTCCAGGGCCGCGAGGTGCTCGGTCTCAAGCGCGATGAAATGAACAAGGTGCGCGGTCGCCATGTCGCGTTCGTTTTCCAAGATCCGCTGACGGCCCTGACCCCGCACATGACGGTCGGCGCGCAGATGGGCGAGGTGCTTGAGCACCATTTCCAAGTCACCGGCGCTGCTGCGCGTGAGCGTGCTATCGAATGGCTGGAACGCGTGCGCATTCCAGAAGCGGCGCGCCGGCTCGATCAGTTTCCGCATGAACTCTCCGGCGGCATGCGCCAGCGCGTCATGATCGGCATGGCGATGATGTCGGAGCCCGCGCTGCTGGTGGCGGACGAGCCGACGACCGCGCTCGATGCAACTGTGCAAGCGCAAGTGCTCGATCTGATTGAGGATCTCCGCAAGGACACGAACGCTGCGGTCGCGCTGATTACGCACGACATGGGCGTCATCGCGCGCATGGCGCAGCGCGTTGCTGTGATGCGTCGGGGTGAGGTGGTTGAGACCGGAACGGTCGATGAAATCTATTCCGCGCCCAAGGCCGATTACACGCGCATGCTGCTCAAAGCCGTGCCGCGGATCGATGGCGAGCGCTCTCAGACGCTTGCGCAGCCAGATGCGGGCCCGCCGATCCTCGAAGTTGACGACGTGCGTGTGGTTTTCCCCGTGCAGATCAAAGATGGCTCGCTCTTCGGCAAGAAGAAGCCGCTGCGCGCCGTTGATGGCGTGAGCTTCAAGCTGCGTGCAGGCGAGACGCTGGGCATCGTCGGTGAAAGCGGTTGCGGCAAGTCCACGCTGGCGCGCGCCGTTGTACAGTTGCTGCCGCGTAACGCTGGGAGCGTGACCTTTCTGGGTCGCAATCTCGTCCCGAGTGAGAAGGAAGCAATCCGCAAAGCCCGCCAAGATTTACAGATCGTCTTCCAGGATCCGCTCGCCAGCCTCGATCCGCGCATGACGCTCGGCGCATCAATTGCCGAGCCTTTGCTCGCTTTCGAGCCGCTGCTGAACCGCGCGCAACGCGAAGAGCGTGTGAAGGCGATCATGCTGCAAGTCGGTCTCGATCCGGACCTCATCAATCGCTACCCGCATGAGCTTTCCGGCGGTCAGAACCAGCGCGTCGGCGTGGCGCGCTCGATGATCATGAAGCCGAAGCTCGTGGTGTGTGACGAGGCCGTATCGGCGCTCGACGTTTCGATCCAGGCGCAGATTCTCAAATTGCTCGCGGATCTGCAGCGCGAGTTCAAAACGAGCCTGCTCTTCATCAGTCACGATCTCGCCGTCGTCCGCGAGATCAGCCACAATGTGTTGGTGCTTTATCTCGGCCGCGCCGTGGAATACGGGCCGGCGGAGGTGATCCTCAACGATCCTCGCCACCCCTACACGAAGGCGCTGCTCGCTGCGGCGCCAACGCCCGATCCGGACATCGCGCGTAACAAGCCGCGCGTACGCCTCGTCGGAGATTTGCCGAGCCCGCTTGATACGCGCGCTAGCTTGCGTTTCCTCAAGTCCAAGATCATCGACAATCCGGACGCGACCCAATATCGCCCGCAATGGATGGAAGTCGGGCCCGGCCACTACGTTGCCGAGTTCGATCCGCCGGAAGCCGTGGCGGCGGAGTAGTTAGTTACGGAGCAGGTCGGTCAGGCGTTCGCGCAGCTGCGCCGTGCTTTCGCCAACGACATCCTTGGATGCCTCGGCGCGAATGCGGTTGCGGACGTTCTCTGGCAGTAGTTCGCGCAACATGCCGAGCGCGCGTGGCGGTGCTGCGATCACGAGGTGTTCGAAGCCATTGTGCTTTTCAGCATCTGTAATTTTGCTCGCGATGCGCTTCAGGAAATTGTGCTCTTCCTGTTCATGGAGACTGCGGCCCTTATCCATGGCGTGACGGCCTGCGCCTACGCGATCGAAGCTGCGCGGTGGCCGATCTTGAGGATCGTATGTGTCCTCCTCGCTAATCTCTTCAGTCCAAGATTGCTGCAAGTCTGCGCCGCGACGCGGTTCTACGAGCAAGCGGGCGCGGCGGCCATCGGCGACGAGAAACCAGGCGGAACCGTCAAGAAGCATGTGAAATCTCCATTGATTTCCAACGCTGCCGCAAACGACCCGTTCCGCTCTTGCGGCAAATCAAAAGGGCCGCGCACCTGGTGGTGCGCGGCCCCGATGTTTCCACAATGAGGTGGGGTGGCTTACTCGACCGGCGCGAGGAAGTCGTTGTTCACCCAGCCTTCGTTGTCGTTCTCGTCGGCGACGCGCCACCACATGCCGTCGCGCTCGCCCGTCGGATAGACAGTCGCGCCAGCCGGCAGGTTGCGCAGTGTTTGGCCGCCGCCCGCGCGCGAGCGCAGGGGCGTCGCTTGCGTGGTGCGGAAGGTGCGCTGCGGTGCAGCCGCAGCAGCCGATTGCGACGTGTCGAGCACGCCAAGCTGCATCACCAATTGCGTGTACGCGTCGATGAACGCGACGGTGACGACGCGGCCGATTTCCGTGTCGGTATAGCCGCCGAGACCAACGCCGCCGCCGCCGAGAAAGCCGACGCCACCCCATGCGAAGTTGCGGTTCTGCGCGTTGCCTTCGGTCGCGAACGATTCCGTTGTGCGCACGTTGGCGAGCGTCAGCGTCGTTTGCGCGGTTTGCGAACGCACGCCCATGCCGCCAATCACGCCGCCGAGACGACCGCCGACAACGCCGCCGACAGCTGCGCCAAGGCCGCCGCCGCTCGAATTGTTGTCCTGCGCGACGACGTCGGCGAGCAGCACATAATCGGCCGCACGGATCTGGCCGCCGCCAACATTCGAGCCGCGTTGCAATTGGCCGCCGCCAGCGAGATCGCGTTCGCGCATGGCCGCATCCAGACCGGCGCCGCGTTCGACGACAGTGAAGCAACCCGATTGTTGCACAACGACACGCAGCAACGCCGCCGGCGGTTGCAGATTCATTTGGCGCCAACCCTGGTAGGTGTCGCCGTTCTGAATGGAGATCGTGCCAAGGTTTTGCGTGCAGCGCGGCACTTGCGGCGTGGTGCTTGCCGTCGCGCGCGGCTGCGCACTCGCGTCAGTGACGGCGAAGCCTGCCGCCGCCACAACGGCCACGGCCAGTGCATTGAAAACTCGACGCATTCTCACCCTCCATCAGGCCGCGCCAAAGTTCGGAGCGCGCGGCCCACCTATCCCTCGTCCTTCTGCTACCACAGCGTTACGAGGAGGTCACGCAAAACGGAACCGGCTTAGACGATGCGCGCGTCGTATCCGGCGTCTTGGAGGGCGCTCATGATTTCATTGGTGTGAGCAAAGTCGCGCGTTTCGATTTCGATATCGAACTCCACGCCTTTCACAGGTGCGTGCAGCGTCATGCGGTGATGCGCGACTTGAAGAATGTTGCCGCCCTTATCGCCGATAATGCGCGAGACAGTCGCCAGAATGCCCGGTTGATCGTCGCCGACGAAACGCAGCACGGCGATGCGGCCTTCGCGCACCATCGAACGTTCAAGCACCGACGCAAGCAAACGCGTATCGATGTTGCCGCCCGAGAGCACGAGGCCGACTTTCGAGTCTTTGAACTTCTCCGGTTGCGCCAGAACAGCAGCCAAGCCCGCGGCGCCGGCGCCTTCGGCGACAGTTTTTTCTGCGCCAATGTAAAGCGCGATTGCGCGCTCGATCATCTGCTCATCGACGAGGATGATCTCCTCCACCAGTTCGTGCGCCAACGCGTAGGTTAGTTCGCCGATCTGCTTGACGGCGATGCCTTCGGCGATGGTCTGACCGCGCGCAGTCACGGTCTCGCCGCGACCGCGCGCGTGGAAGGACGGATACATCTCCGCTTCGACGCCGATGATGCGGATCGACGGCTTTATCGCCTTGGCCGCGATCGCCATGCCGGCAATTAGGCCGCCACCGCCCACAGGGATGACGAGCGTGTCGAGTTCCGGCGCATCTTCGAGCATTTCGATCGCCGCTGTGCCTTGGCCGGCGATGATCTGCGCGTCGTTGAACGGGTGCACGAAGACGAGATTGCGCTCTTCGCGTAGTTTCATCGCGTGGGTGTAAGCGTCGTCGAAGGTTTCGCCTTCGAGCACGATCTCAGCGCCGCGCGCGCGCGTTTGCTCGACCTTCATGTTCGGTGTCGCCTTCGGCATCACGATCACAGAAGGCACGCCTTGCGTGGCCGCGTGGTGCGCCAACGCTTGCGCGTGATTGCCTGCCGAGGCGGCGATGACGCCGCGGGCTTTCTCCTCAGCGTTCAGCTGCAGCACGCGATTGAGCGCGCCGCGCTCCTTGAAGGCGCCGGTATCGTGTTGGTTCTCGTACTTGACCCAGATATCAATCCCGGTCGCCCGCGAAAGTGGGCGCGAATGGTGTGTCGGCGTGCGTTCGATGCTGCCGCTGATGCGTTTGGCCGCTTCGAGGATATCCGCGTACGTGACTGCTGCGTTCGCCATGCGGCCTACATAGACGCGGCAGCGAAAGGCGGCAATCGCAGGCTCAGCCCAGCGCGCGCATTAAGTCCAAGCGCCGCATGGCTTTTCCGGGAAGTGCGGCGACTCGCGCGTTAGGCATACGCTCAAGACGGGCGCGTACGGCGTAAGTGCTGCGACGCATAATGCCGGAGAATGACGCGCCGGAGACGACGCCGTAGCCCAGCATGCGCTGTGCCGTCGAAAGCTGGCGTTTGTATTGATAGTCGCCGGGACCGAAATCGACCTCGGCAATACCGCGGTCACCCGCCCAGCCAATGATCCAGCGCGCCAGTTGCACCCCGGGGGAGTAAGTGTCGAACGCGTTGTCGTGCGCCACGATCCAGAAGTGCAGCACACGCGCGCTCTTCAGGCAAAACGCACCGGCGACCAGTTGATCATCGATCTCAAGCGTGAAGGTCAGCCCGGCAAACTCAGGCGTCTGCGTCTCGGCGCAGCGCTCGAGCACCTGGGCTACCCACGGAGCGCTCCAGATGCGCGGCTGGCCGCTGCGATCGAGCTGAGCGTTTTTCCAGGCAAGCAAGGTCTCGAACTGTGCCGACGGCGCCGTATGGACCCGGTAAACCGGGTCGCCCTTTTCGCGCGCCAGCTTGCGCGCCTTCTTATCGGTTTGGCGTACGAACTCGCCGCGGCGCTGCTTGAGCGCGGCTTCATAAAGTTCGCGTGAGGAATGGGTCTCGGCGATCCAAGAGCCTTCCTCGCCAGCGGCCACGATCGGGGCTGCGCCAGCGGGAACGTGGGAGAGGTCGATGCGGCCAACGCCCAGCGAGCGGCAAAGCGCAGCGGCGTTAACGTCAAGCGGTTCGCTCGCGACGATGCCTTGATAGTCCGCGATCGGCGCACCCATGCCCATGGCGGTGAACGGCGAAAGCTTTTGTGCGGCGAAGAAGCCCTTGCCGCCGTCAATCATGCAGACGCGTGCGTCGTCGCGGGCTTCGCCAATGAGGAGCGCCCATTCCGGTGTCAGGTACGGGCTCGCCAATTCGGGACGCGCGCGTTGGTGCGCGCGCCACATGTCGCGTTCAGCCGCTCCCAACTCTTTGGGATGTATCGTTTCGAGACGCACTTTAACCTGCCCCGCAATTTCGCGCGGCAGGCGAGGCAAGGAGTGGGCCTACTTGCGCCCCTGGCCGCCGGCTTGCGCCCCGAACGGCGTCCCGCTGCGCCCCGCGACGAAGTCGGCGACGTAGGGTTGGAACGACATGGCGCTGACGGCGATGTAGATGAACGGCCCGTTCGGGTTTTGGCGGAAGTTCGAGTCGACGCCGATCAGGTCAAAGCTATTGCCGTTGCGGACGATGAAGCCCGAGCCGGAATCGCCGCGCGTCGTATCGCATTCATGCGCGAATGTGCCATCGCTGAAAGCCTCGACGATGTTGCAATTGATGTTGGCTGAGAGCGTATCGCCCGTATCCCAAGAATAGCCCGCCTGCAGCAATTCGAAGCCGGCCGCCGCGCGCGTGCCTTGGCCCGTGATGTTACGTACGCCGGCAAAGCCCAGGCGATCGCCGAGTGGTTGATCCAGGCGAATGAGCGCCCAGTCGAGACCATCGATCTGATCAGTGGTGTTGAAGAGCCGATAGTTGAAGCGGCGATCGATCTGGTAGGCGACAGCACGCGCTTCCGGCCCGCCAGCTTCAGGGCGGAATGTGCCGCCGGTGGTTACGCGGTTTTCGCCGTGGATGCAGTGCGCGGCAGTGATGATCACGTCGCGCGCAATGAGCGTCGCCGTGCAGGCCTCGCCCTCAGCATTGGTGAAGCGGCCCATAAAGCGCCAGGGCGCTTGCTGTGCGTTGACGCGCACGCGGTCGTCGCGGCCGAAAAAGTGATCGTTGATCCGCATCGGCCGATCTCGCGTGAAGCAATCGGTGCGGTCCGTGCGCGCTGCGCACGAACCATTGCCGCCGCGCGCGGATTCTTCGCAGATGCCGTTGAACGATGTGGCGCAACGATCGGTCTGGTTGCGCATCCAGGTGATTTCGCCGCAATCGGTGCGGTCGGTGCCTTGCACGCATGCGCCGGTGCCGAAGCCGGGTTCGTCGCATTCATTGTCGCGGGCCCAGCGGCAGGAATCGTCTTCAATGCCGGCGCGGATGCGGCGGCAGTCGGAGACATCGGTGCCCATCGAGCACGCGCCGGTGCCGATATCGGGATCGTCGCACTCGTTGTCGTTGGCCCAGCGGCAAGAATCATTTCCTTGCTGAGCGGGCGCGGGGCCTGCGCCCGGCTTCCCGTCACCGGTTTGCTTTTCAGCTTCGAGATTGGCGAATTGCGTCGGCGTGCTTGCGCCTGAGATCGCCGAGAGCCGCGTGAAGCTGGCGTCATCGCCGCCGCCCACTGCCACGCTGACCAGAACGCACGCAGCGATCGTCGCCGCGACTGCCGCAATCCGCATCAGAAACCTCTCCCACCCTCGACGGTCGAGCCTAGCCTGCGCCGGGGAAGGGGGGAAGCGGCCGACGCCGCTTGATCTCGCGCGCGGCCTCTGAAACAAGCCGGAGCCATGGCCGCGCCCGTTCTCCACATCGGCAACAAGAACTACTCGTCCTGGTCGATGCGCCCATGGTTGGCGCTGAAATGGGGCGGAATCCCGTTTGCGGAACACATCATTGCGCTGGGCGGCGAGGGTTACGGGCAGTCCCAGATCAAGGAAGTGCGGGCAGTATCGCCGAGCGGACGCGTGCCTGCGCTGCATGTCGGCGACATAGTCATCTATGAGAGTCTTGCGATCTGTGAGTGGGCCGCCGAACAAACGCCGGGCTTGTGGCCGGCTGATGCGTTGACACGCGCTGAAGCGCGCGCGGCCGCATCGGAAATGCACGCAGGGTTTGCAGCCGTACGGCGCGACATGTCGATGAATGTGCGCCGCCGCTTGGAGCGTGAGCCGCACTGGGGCGCTGATACGCGCCAGGATCTTGAGCGCTTGTTTGCCCTGTGGGGCGGTCTGCGCGCGCGCTTCGGCGGGCCGTTCTTATTTGGCGAGCGTTCGATCGCCGACGCCATGTTCGCACCCGTCGCGACACGCTTGCGCACTTACAAGGTAAGCGCCCCCGAGCACGCGCAAGCGTATTGCGCTGCCATCTTTGCTGACGCTGCGTTCCAAGATTGGGAGCGCGCTGCGGAAGCGGAAACCTGGGTTATCGAGGAATCGGAAGCGCTCTATCGCTAGCGGCGCTCAACGGAGAAACCGGACTATGAAACGATTTGTTCTCGCCGCAGCGGCGCTCTTCATGTTGGGCGCATGCGGCAATAGCGTGATGGATGAAATGCAGAATGCAGAATCCGAGCGCCAGCAATCGCTGGAAGACCAGATGAACGCGCTCAGCAATCCGGTGACGGAAGATGCGATCACGTTCCCGAACGGTCTCGAAGTGCAGTTCGTGCGTCGCGGCAAGGATCAGTCTCTTGGCCAGCCGACCCAAGCCGCCACCGTGCTGGTGCACTACGCTGGATCATTTGTTGATGGCGGGGAAGAGTTCGATTCCTCGATCGCGCGCGGTGAACCAGCGGAGTTTCCGCTGCAGGGCGTGGTCACTGGCTTCAGCGAAGCGATCCAGCAGATGCGCCCTGGCGATGAAGTGATTGCGACGTTCCCGGGCGCTCTCGGCTACGGGCCCGAAGGGCGTGGCTCGATCCCCCCGAACGCAGCGCTGCGCTTCCGCATCGTCCTGCTCGGCTACATTGAGCCGGGTGGCCAGGCTGTCGAAGCGCAAGAGTGAGCGCCTCCGCGGTCGATATTCTCGCGCGCCTGATCGCGTTCGACACGACGTCGCGCAATTCTAACCTCGCGCTGATCGCGTGGGTGGAGGAGTTTCTGCGCGCGCGTGGAGTGGCGTCACAGCGCGTTGCTAACGCGGATGGTTCGAAGGCCAATCTCTATGCGGTGGTCGGACCCGCCGTGCCGGGTGGCGTTGTGCTCTCAGGCCATACCGACGTTGTGCCGGTCGATGGCCAACCTTGGTCGAGCGATCCTTGGGTCTTGAGTGAGCGCGGCGATAAGCTCTATGGCCGCGGCACGGCGGACATGAAGAGCTTCATCGCGCTGGCGCTCGCGCATGTCGACGAGGCGCTTGCCGCGCCCCTGAAGCGGCCGATGATCCTGGCGTTTTCGTACGATGAGGAAGTCGGTTGCCTTGGCGCGCCGACCATGATTGCGGAGATCGTACGCGATCTGCCGAGGCCCGCCGCTGTTATCGTCGGTGAGCCGACGCTGATGAAGGTCGTATCGGCGCACAAGAGCGTGCGCTCATTTGTTGTCGAGGTTACGGGGCGCGAAGCGCATTCCTCTTTGCCGGAGCAGGGCGTCTCCGCTGTGATGGAAGCGCTGAAGTTGATGAATCTCGTCGTCGAGTTGGGGCGCGAGGCGAAGCTCGTCAGCCACGCGCACTTCACACCGGCCACCATGACAATCGGACGCGTCGAGGGCGGCACGGCGGCAAACATCATTGCGCGCCAATGCTCGTTCGTCTGGGACCTGCGCTGCCCCGAGATGGAGCAGGGCGACGCCATCGAGGCGCGTTTCCGCGCTGCGGCTGATGCACTGGACGCGGAGATTAAAGCGCGTGTGCCGGAGGGCGGCGTAAGCGTCACGCGCCGCTCAAAGACACCAGGCTTGGCGATTGCGCCCGAGAGTGAAGCAGAGACGCTCGCGCGCGCGCTGACGGGCGACAACGAAACGCGCGTTGTGTCTTATGCGGCGGAGGCGGGGCTCTTTCAGCAAGCGGGATTGCCCGCTGTGATCTGCGGTCCGGGTTCGATTGAGCAAGCGCATCAGCCTGATGAATGGATCGAGCGCAGCCAAATCGAAGAGGGCGCGGCATTCATGCGGCGCCTCGTGCAACGCTTGAGCGCTTAGCGCAGCGCCTCTAGCGCCGCCGCTTTCGCATCGTCGTTAGCGTAAGCAACGAAACCGCGGACCAGGAATTTTCCGTCGCGATCACCGTAGCGCAGCGGCTCGCCGTTCAAGTTCATGATGTCCCCGCCGGCCGCGCGCAAGATTGCGTGCCCGGCCGCCGCGTCCCACTCGCTCACTTCGCCGAAGCGTGGGTAGAGATCGGCCTCGTCGCTGGCGACCAAGCAAAACTTGATCGAGGAACTCGCATGTTTCGCAACGCCGTTGAGCGCCTGCACGAACGCGCTCGTGCGCGCGTCACGGCCTGAATGAGCCGACGCCACAATACGCCACCGATCGGGCTTGCCGGCGCTCGTATGGATCGGCTGAGGCGTCGTTCGGGGCAGTGCTGTCGCAACATCGCAGTGCGCACTGAAGGCTGCGCCAGGTTCGGCGGCGTAGAGTTCGCCTGTGGCCGGCGCATAAACCACGCCCCAGGTCGGCACGCCATGTTCGATCAACGCGATGTTCACCGTAAACTCATCGCCGCCCTTGGAGAATCCGCTCGTCCCGTCGAGCGGATCGACAAGCCAGAAGCGATCGCCGCAGTGCGGTATGCGCCCATCGGCGACGGCCTCTTCGCCGATCATCGGGATATCCGGCGTGAGCGCTGCAAGGCCGCGCTCGATAATCGCTTCGGCTTGCTGATCAGCGATGGTGACGATGGACCCATCGAGCTTGCGCTGCGCGTCAAAGCCGCGGCCGCGTACATCCATGATCTCGCGTCCCGCTGCTAGGGAGAGTTCAATGAGATCAATGAGTGCGAAATCAGCCATTGCTCGCGGATCAACCACGCGCGCCAGCGCTAGTCCAGCGTCTCGGGGCTGTTGGCGTGCAATTCGTCGAGCCACGCTGTCGCTGCCGCATCGCTGGGCATGCGCCAATCGCCGCGTGGCGAAAGCGCGCCGCCGGACACGATCTTCGGACCGTTCGGCACGGCGGAGCGTTTGTATTGGTTGGCGAAGAAGCGCTTGAGGAAAACCTCGAGCCACTTACGGAGCGTCGCGTAGTCGTACGTCTCGCGCCATGCGCTCCAAGCAAGGAAAAGAATCTTGCTCGGCTTCAGGCCGTAGCGCGTGAACCAATAGAGGTTGAAGTCTTGCAGTTCGTAGGGGCCGACGATTGCTTGCGTGCTTTGTGGCGCGACGCCTGGGATGAGTTCAGGGCTTATCTCGGTGGAAAGAACGCTGAGCAGCGTCTTTGATGTATTCGCGTTGAACAGATTGGAGTCCGCGACCCAGCGGATGAGGTGCTGGATCAACGTCTTCGGTGCGCCGCCATTGACGTTGTAATGGCTCATATGATCGCCGACGCCATACGTGCACCAGCCGAGCGCAAGTTCCGAGAGATCGCCTGTGCCAACGACGAAGCCGCCTTCCTTATTTGCAAGGCGGAAGAGGTAGTCGGTGCGCAGGCCGGCTTGCACGTTCTCGTAAGCGATATCGTAAACAGGTTCGCCGCGCGCAGCCGGATGATCGAGATCCTCCAGCATGCGCTGCGCCAGCGGCTCGATCGAGACTTCGCGCCCGTCGATGCCGAGCGCGTTCATAAGCGTCCAGGCGTTGGCCTTGGTGGATTCGCTCGTCGCAAATCCAGGCATGGTGACACCGATAATGTTCTTGCGTGGCAAGCCGAGCATATCGAACGCACGCGCGATGACGATCAATGCGTGTGTGGAATCGAGGCCGCCCGAGACGCCGATCACGACGCGCTGCGCGCCAGTCGCCTCCATGCGCCGCGCCAAGCCTTGAACTTGGATATTGTAAGCCTCGAAGCAGTCACGGTCGCGGCGGGCACGGTCGTCCGGCACGAAGGGCAGCCGATCAAGTTTGCGTTTTAGCGGTGCATCGCCAGCGGGCGCTGGTTGATCGAACCGAATACGGGACCAGAGCGGGAATTCGTCCTTGAAACGCGCCGCGGCATCGCGAAACGTGCCGTTGCGGATGCGCTCTTGAGCGATGCGCTCGACATCGATGTCGGCGGTGACGAGCTTCGGCTCTCGCGTGAACCGCTCACCCTCGGCGATCTTCTCACCCATCTCGTAGGCGATGACCTGACCGTCCCAGGCGAGGTCCGTTGTGCTTTCGCCGTATCCGGCGGCGGCGAAGACGTAGGCTGCGATCGCGCGTCGCGATTGGCTGTCGCACAGAACCGCGCGATCCTCGGCTTTGCCGATGAGGATGTTCGATGCGGAAAGATTGAAGAGGATGTTCGCGCCGGCGAGCGCGCCCTTGGTCGAGGGCGGCAGCGGCGCCCAGAAATCTTCGCAGATCTCGATATGGAACGTGAAATCTGAATTATCGGCATGCGTGAAGATCATGGTCGCGCCGAAATTCACCGTGCTGCCGCAAAATACGATCGTACGCATGTGAAAGTCGGATGCGACGCCGAAATAGCGCTTCTCGTAATACTCGCGATAGTTCGGCAGATAAGTCTTCGGTACGATGCCAACGATCTGGCCGCGATGGATCACGACCGCGCAATTGTAGAGTGCGCCTCGCAGCCTAATCGGCGCACCGACGATGAGAACAGGGAATAGCTTCTCGCTCTCGGCCTTGAGCATTGCGATCGCGGCTTCGACACTGTCGAGCAACGCGTCCTGCAAGAAGAGATCGTCAATGGCGTAACCGCTGAGCGAAAGCTCGGGCGTCAGAAGAACGGCGGCTTTCTCGCCATCGGCTTCGCGCCAGAATTTCAGGATGCGCGCGGCGTTCTCCGCAGGGTTAGCCGGCGCAACAACTGGAGCGCATGCGGATACGCGCACCAAGCCGTGTGTGTAGATGGAGTTGAAGCGATCGGCGCCCGGTGCGGCGCGCAGGTCTGCATCGTCCTCGCCCAATTCAAGCGAGGAGATGTCCACTGAAAGTGCTGCCGCAATTTTTCGGGTGTCGGCGCGGCTGGGCTCTGTCCGGCCTTTTTCCCAACTTGAGATGGTGTTCTGTTTGACGCCGATCGCTTCGGCTAGCCACGCCTGCGAGCGTCCGGCGTTTACCCTGCTCGATCGAATGTATGGGCCGATGCTCATGGCGATCGCCAATAGCACATAATGTGCTAGTCACCTAGAAGAATAATGCTCAATCTGACTATAAATGCTCAAGCGTCCTGGTCGGGCGTGTCGACGCTGATCCGGTCGTCGTAGCCCTTGCGGGCGGAGTAGAAGACGAGCGCCATCAGGCCGCCGCCGACCGCCAGAGAAAAGAAAGTCCCGAGGCCCAGC
>LNFM01006221.1_pt1 | contig 19812 bp, 14 predicted proteins | sample 596031 | NCBI WGS metagenome assembly LNFM01 (sample SAMN04254537, study PRJNA301005) | activated carbon metagenome | isolation source: dual media filters at the Ann Arbor, Michigan drinking water treatment plant | place: USA: Ann Arbor | reverse complement strand
GCGCTCTCCGTAGCCCGGTCGAGTCGATTCGACCAACGGCCTCGATGAAATCGCTTACCGTGCCAGGCTTGGAAGCGGCGCTCGTGGCTCGGTCCCCTTCCGACGCCACCAGCACTCGTGAAACTGTAGGGGCGCTTCGGCCTCGAAAATGGCCATCAAGCCAAGCAGAGAAATCGGATTCTCGGCCGCAAAATCCCAACCGTCTCGCTCCGCGAAGAAGAGATCCGCCTTCTCATCGAACCAGAACTGAAACCCCTTCTTCTCGAGGAGATCAAGCGCAGAACCATAGACGTCTACGAACTCACCAAGCGTCGGCATTTGTTCTCCCAGATCCGGTCAGCAAATTCTCGATCGCCTGCTCAATCGACTCTCCGAGCAGCTGAACCTCATCCATCACGAGGTAGACCCGGCCATCGCTTGCGATGGCAATGAATCCATGGCCGTCTCCCGCAATCCCGAGGGGAAACAACTGACCTAGAGTCGCGAATCGTGCAAAGCGATCCTCCTCGCCCCATGCTTGGAGCGGATCTAGTCGAAAGCTCGTTCGTGCACATGCGTTCCCCGATCCACGCACATCGACCGCGAGCCCGCCGAAACGCCGCATCGCGCACTCCGCTGCCCGCGAGGGCTTGAAACCTGGACCCAGCTTCTCGCACCACGCGCCAACTGCTTCGCCCATGTCGTACGTCGGACTCCAACCCGCGCGCGTGAGGTTCTGAAGCGTCTCATCCGACCAAGGAAAGCCCTCCACAGTCACGGAAAATACTCCACGTCGAACGCTTCGAGAAGGCGCTCGCAAAGTCGCGCACGGCGGCTGTGGTGCAACATGATCAGGGTATCTCGCACGCCGCACGATCGCGGCAGCCATCCTCCCTCCAGCCGGGTCGCCGCCAGCTTCAAGCGCGCGGGAGCGGGAGCGGGCGTGGGGTTCCGCGCCACCCCGAGGGGAAGCATCGGTACTACACCTCGCGCCAGAACGCCTCCTCGAGGGTGAATGAGAGGCCCTGAGGAAGCGGGAGTTGGCCGTCACGGACTGCCTTTTGGAAGGCCGCGCGATCATGCCCCCTCGGCACTTGCACCTCGGGGTACCAGCCGAGGCCGTCAAATTCTTCCACTCTGTGATCCCACGCCCGATAAACCTCTCCACTGCGTCCACAGCGGCGAGAACTGATTCACAACTCGCGACGTAGGTTGGCCCCCATTCATCGGTGTCTGCCCACAGGAATTCCACGATCACCCTGGCGTCTGGCATGACACTCACATGCCGAACGTATCCAGGAGACCCGTCCAGCGGGCTTCGGTCGACGCAAACAAACGCCCGCCCCCTTCACGGCGAACCATGTCACCAGATTGTCAACCGTCATGCCCTGCCCTCCCACGGCGATCCACCTAGACGCTCGCAGCCGTCGCAGCTAGTCGAGCCGAATCGCTGCTCCCTCTATGAGAATCACGTCTCCGCTCTGAACCTCCACTTCGAGAAGAACCTCGGTCCCGTTCGTAGTGCACCGTGCCGTATTGATGCTTGAACTTGGACCCCACGGAAGATGATGAGGACACTCGAGTCGTCGCATCCCGGTGACCTCGATGACGACCTCGCCACCCTTCTCGGGCGACCGCCGAGCGACCACAACACAGACGCCCGCTTCCCATTCGACGCACACGCGGATGAGCGTGGCATCATGAAGCGAGACGAGAACGTGATCGACGTGGCGGCTGGGTACGGGCATCGACGCTGTCCTCGGGTGGCTATGGGAAGGTACGCCTCGTCCAACTCAGACTCCACTGGCTGCGCATGGCTTCCGGCGCGTTTTTCGCCCAACTCGTTGACGTAGGCATTCGACTCGATGCACACATGCATGATTACAACTCCAGACTACGAAGCTCCCGGAGTCGCTTCTTCGTATTCCATTACACAGGAAACGAATCGCTGAATTATCGATCGCGCACCCTCTAGACCGAGGCCCTCGCACTGCTGCCGCACGATCGACCGGCCGTCCGTCGCGGCGATCACCTCGAAGAAAGCAGAACCGCTCTCCCAGAGCGTCAGGCCGCCGATGCATGCCGACGTGTCGAGCTGTGCGCTAATCGAGCGAGGCGTTCGATCCGCTGGCGACTCCTCGACCGAGGAATACGCGACGCGATCGCCCAAGCTGTTGAAGTACGTCCCCAACTCGCGCGACAGGCTGGCCATCTCATTTGACAGCAGTGACTTCGATGTTGTTGGCATCCGGCATCTCCAGTTCTTCGCCTTTTCGCTTCGCCAGGCGCGCCCGCGGTGATTCCGGACCAGAGATGATCCCCCAGTCCTCGCGGCCGCCCGGGTCGACGCGACCCGACGCGACATCGAACTCCGTAAACACGCTTCCCGGCGCTGCCGCGGCGAACGCGTCAGGATTTGCAGGAACGGTCACGTGGGTGATGCCACCTGCCGACGCTTGCACTTTACCGGACGCCATCATTGCCTCCAGTTCAGCCTTGGACATCCATCGGCCGACGCGGACAGTCGCACCATCACCGCCCCCCCCACACCCGCCCCCTGGTTGCGGCGAGAGCCCCAGCGGGTCGCTCTGCACCCCCGGGTCCGCAACATACCCGTACACCCGCAGGCCCGCGCGCAGCCCCAGCGGGTCCCTCGAGATGTACTGGCCCGCGTCGGCGTCATAGTACCGGAACCGATTGTAGTGCAGCCCCGTCTCCCTGTCGCGGTACTGCCCCGCGTACCGCCACGGACACAGCGAGTCGTCGCCCTCCACCCGCGCGCGACCGCGGCTGTCCGTCACCAGCTGCGCCGCGACCTCGCCGTCCGCCCCGAGCACCACCAGCGGCGCGCCCACCTGGTCGGTCACGATCCCGTGGCCGCCGTCCGCCGTCAGTCGGGCCAGCGGCGCATGACTCCCCGGCGCGAACAACCACGTGATCACCCGACCCGCGACGTCGTCCGCCGCAGGCGGGACCGGAGGCTCCGTGAATCCCCCCTCCAACCGCAGCCTCGCCGCCAGCGCCGGGAATCCCCGCGCCGCCTGATCCAGCCGCGAGGCCCACTGCGCCCGCGCCTCCCCCTCCGACTGCGTCCGCCGCAGCTCCGCACGCACCGCCAGCAGCGCACGCTCGGTCGCGTCCTCGCCCGGCAACGGCCGCGGCTCGGGCGACGCGCTCGCCTCGCCCCACTCGTGCAGCACCACGTCCCCGTCCCACACGAAGCACGTCTGCACCCCGCCCGCCCGCTTCGACAGCCGACGGCCCAGCGCGTCGTACCCGAGCGCCACCGCCGTGCCGTCGGGTCGATCCACCTGCGACAGCCGACCCGCGTCGTTCCAGTGGTACCGCCACCGGCCGCCGTCCGGATCCGTCCGCGCGACGCAGCGGCCCTCGCCGTCGTGCTCGTACCGCGTCGTGCCCTCGGCGTCCTGTCGCCACTGCAGCTCACCGCCGGGGCCGTACGCCCGATCCGTCCGCGACGGCGTGTCGAAGATCCGACCCAGGTCGTCCGGCCAACGGCCCTCCACCGTGGCCTCGCCCTGTCGCGTCGCCACCAACATCCCGCGGCCGTCGTGCTCGAACGCCCGCGCGCCCTCGCCCTGCTCCTCCAGCGACAGCAGGCGATCGTCCACCCCCCAACCGTACTTGCGCATTCGATGCACGCGCTCGCCGGTCGACACCGCGTGCTGCGTCGGCCGACCCACCGCGTCTCGCCACCACACCGATCGCACGCCGCCGGGCATCGCCCGCTCGAGTTCGTCGCCCAGCACGTCGCGCGTGAAGCTGACCTCCCACGCCGCCATCGCGCCGCCGCCCTGGCTCAGCTTGCCGACGTCGCCCATCGCATCGCGGGTCACCGACACCTTCGCGCCCAGGCTCGATGACATACCCACGCGCAGGCCACGGTGGTCGAAGGCCCGCTCGACGACGGTCTGACCGCGATCCGGTGTGGTCGTGTCACGCCGCGTCGTCGTCTCCTTCACGGCGCGGCCGATCGCGTCGCGCTCGAAGATCACCTCCGCGTCGGCGTTGCGGGCCGAGCTCAGCCGACCCGCGCGGTCGTACGCGAAGCGCTCGACCCCGCCTTCGGGATATACGGTCTCGAGCCTGGCCCCGGCGGCGTCGTAGGTGTGCTTCACCTCGACGTTGCCCGGTCGGAACTCGCGGACGACACGACCTGCAGGGTCGCGCTCGAACCGCGTCGTCACCCCGCCGATCCCCCGCTCGATCCGCACGCGCCCGACCAGGTCGCGCTCGAAGCGGTGCTCTTGGCCGCGCTCGTCGAGGACCGCAGTCACGCGTCCCTCGGTGTCGTAGCGCCACTGCACGGTCGTGCCCGCGGTGGTCCGCGAGGCGAGCCAGCCCATGCCAACGTAGCTCTGGGTGACCTCGCGCAGTCGATCGCGCGCCCGCACGATGCGGCCCTCGCCGTCGCGCACCACCTCGCGGATGTTGCCGTCGGGCTCCTCCACGCGCACGATCCGACCCAGCGCGTCGTACTGCCGACGCACGACGTTGCCCTTGGCGTCGGTGTGCGCGACCGGCCGGCCCAACGCGTCGTGCTGCCAACGCTCGGTGCTGCCGTCGGGGCCGATCACCGCCGCGAGATCGTGCGCCGCGCCGTACTCGAACGCCGTGCGGTGCCCGGCGGCGTCGATGACCGCGACGAGCCTGCCCTGCTCCCACGCATAGGTCGTGGTGTGGCCCAGGGGATCCACGCGCGCCACCACCCGGCCCGCGCCGTCGTAGCGCCACGCCCACGTCGCACCCGTGGGATCGACGACCTCGATCGGGCGATCCTTCGCGTCGTACCGGATCTTGGTCACCCGCGGACCGGCGTCCGTCTTCGGCAGGGTGATCATCACCCGGTTGCCGCGCGCATCGTACTGATACCGCGTCGTCGCGCCGGCCTCGTCGGTCTCGGCCGCCAACCACGTGGTCGGCTCGTACTCGCGGCGGACCTTGGTGCCGTCGGCCTGGAGGATCTCGGTGACCATCCCGAGCCCGTCCATCTGGTACCGCGTGATCTCGCGGCACGAGTTGGTGACCAGGGTCGTCCGCGCGGCGCGGTCGTAGTCGAGGACGTGGTCGTGGATGCCGCCGTCGCCCCACGTGCGCACGCAGCGGGCGAAGCGGTCGCGTCCGTCGTAGACGAAGTAGAACGACAGCCCCTCGCGGTCGCGCTCGCGCACGAGCAAGTGTTCGTCGTACTCGAAGCGCCACGACTTGCCGCAGGCGTCGACCACCTCGACGAGATCACCCGCTGCGTCGTAGCGGTACTCGGCGTGCTGGCGCATGCCCTGGCCGTCGGGGGACGGCGCCCAGAGCCGGCGCAGGCGGCCCGCGGCGTCGTTCTCGAGCTCGAGGGTGCGGCCCGCCGAGTCGACCACGCGCACCAGCCGGGCCCGCTCGTCGTAGTGCAGCGCGATGGCGTTGCCGGCCGCGTCGTGGATCGCGACCAGCCGCGCGCGCCCGCGATCGCGCTCCGCCGGCGACTCGCCGGGGATCGGCGAGAACACCCGCACGCGACCGTCGGGATCCTCGACCTCCCACCGGAGCTCGCCGAAGCTCACGAGCGTGCAGCGATCGACCGGGTGCCAGATCCGATCGCCCCTGCGGGCGACGCCGTCCGGCAGATCATGGGTGTGGAACTCGAGCTCGCGGCCATCGCCGCCCTGCAGCACGACCGCGCCGGGCTCGATCCACACGCTCTGGTCGAGGGTGTGCGACCAGCCGAACCCGAGCGGCCCCGGGCGGTCGCTCCAATTGCTGTCGTAGTCGCGCTCGAGCTGCAGCGGGATCGGCCCGGGCAACGTCAGGTCGACCGCGCTCGTGCTCACCGTGCCGCTCGACACGTTGACGGGATGCCCGGTGAAGAAGCACGCGCTCTTGTGGGCCAGCCGCCGCAGCCGCGCCCAGCGATCGGGCAGGACGGCGTCGAGCGCCGCGTGCAGCTTGCCCGCGGTCCACGTGTTCCGCAGCGCTCGCATGCCGAGCATGCCCGCGGCCATGCCGAAGTCGATCGCCGGCGGGCCGCCGATCAGCGTCACCGCCGGGCCGCCCGAGGTCGGCACCACGGCCGAGGTCGGCAGGCGCACGGGCTCGGAGCACGACAGCGCGACCTCGCCCGCACGCACGGCGTTGGCCCCACGCACGAGCACGGTCTTCGAGCCCACGAGCAGCTCGGCGTCGCTGGGCGTGATGCCCGTGACGAACGCCGTGCCCGGCGGGATGAAGATGTGCTTGATCGGCATGCTCGCCGCGTCGCCGGTCACCGTCGACATGCGACCGCCGATCAGCACCGGGCCCGCCGGCTCGACCGGCTGCCCCATCGCCATCGCCGTCAGCGCGCCGACGACCTCACCGACGATGTAGCCGACGGGATCGAACACCACGCTGCAGTGCGGATGGGGGAACGGCGTCGGCGTGGGGACCGGCGTGGGCACCAGCTCGAGGTGCAGATCGACGCCGACCACGAGATCGAGCCATGTGCTGGCGAGCGACATCAGGTGCCCTCCGTCGGCGACTCGACCCGTAGCGGCGGTGGGGCCACGGCGTCGTCGGCCACCACGGCGCGGCCCTGCAGCGCGGCGAGCTCGTCGCGCGAGAGGATGCGGCTGGCGTCCTCGCCCAGGGAGTGATCGACCGCGCGTTGCAGCGTCGAGATCTCGTCGTGGGTCCAGCTGCGCGAGCCGTGCTCGGGTGGCGTCGGATCGCTGGCGACGCCGCGCATGTGCAGCCGCGCGATCTGATCGAGCGTCAGCAGGCCCGTGCCTTCGTCGAGCGCGGCCGCGGGGACAACCGGGGTCGCGGCAGCCGCGGGCGTCGGTACCATCGGCGGTGCCACGACCGGCGCGACGGCGACCGGCGGCGGCACCGTGGCGGACGCCACCGCCGGCGATGCGCCCTCGGTGAACTGCTTCGCCTGCGCCTCGAGTTCGTCCGCGCGCGCATGCAGGCCACGCTGCCGACAGAGCCCCGCGAGCGTGCGCGCCGCGACGCCCGCGCTGGTGAGGCCTGCGTCACGTGGCGCGGCCGCGGCGAGCCCGACGGCCTTGGCGAAGAACGTGATCGCCTGGGGCTCCATGCGCAGCTCGAGGGCGGCTTGCCCCGCGAGCCGGCTGCCCTCGATCGCGAGCATCGCGTTGCCGCTGCGCTCGGCCGCCACCGCGGCGTCGGCGTAGGCGACCAGCGCGGTGTGCCGCTCGCCTCGGACCATCCGCGTCGCCGCGAGCCCGAAGCCGGCGGTCGTCGCCTTGTCGTCCATGCCGTGGTGCTTCGCGGTCTCGATCGCGCGCAGGAACGTGACCTCGGCCTCGCGGGTCGCCCCGGCACCGACGAGATGGGCGCCGAGCGCGAGCTCCATCGTCACCGCGTCATCGGTCCAGCCGGCCTCGCTCGCGAGGTCCCGCGCGCCCCGCTGCGCCGCCACGGCCTCGACTCCACGGCCGCGGCTGGCCGCGAGCGCGGCGGCCAGCGACAGGCGACCGATCTCGCGGCGGCGCACGCCGTCGGCATCGGGGATCCGCACCGGCACGTCGGGTCGCACCGGCGGCGTCACGCCGCGCGGACCCGCCGGCGGCCGATCGTCGACCATCGCGGCGAGCTCGGCGTCGGCGACCGCAACGGGCAGCCGTGCGTCGATCCGCTGCGCCCGCGCGCCGAGGGTCGCGACCAGCGGGGCGACGGGCTCGCCGTCGGCCTCGATCACGATCCACCGCACCGCCGACAGCTCGCGACGGCCCAGCATCAACGCCACCGCGTCGCGCAGCTGGGCCGGCGCGTCGATGCTCGCGGGGGCCAGCACCACCACGAGCCCCTCGGTGTTCGGCGGCGGCGCATCGAGGAGCTGCTGCAGCTGCAACGCGAACCCCTGTCGCTCGTCGGCGGCGGCCGGGACCGCGGGCAGCGCGGGGATCGTGGGCGCTGTGCGTCGGCGGTGATCGTGCTGCTCGCGGAGCGCCGAGGCCCGCAGCGCCCATCCGGGCTGCTGGGCCGCGTGCGCGTGCTCGAGCGCGAAGAACGGCGCGCGCACGGTGGGCCGGTGCTCCTGCGCCATCACCAGCGCAACGACCTGCCGACGCAGCTCGGGATCGACGAGGATCTCGAGCAGGCGGCTGCCGCCGTCACGGAGGAAACGCGCGAGGCCGGCGACCAGGTCCTCGATGGTGGTGCTGCGCCCAGCCATGGTCAGTTGATCTTCACCATCGGGGCCACCAGGCTCGCGACCGCGGCTGCGCTCACGTCGACCGTGGTCCCGTCGAGCGCCGCGCCCGACGGACCCACCGTCAGCGAGCCGCCGCCGCCGGTGCACGACACCTCGCTGCCGGTCACCGCCGCGTTCGCGTCGAGGGCGAGCTTCGCCCCCTGGCCCGCCGTCGCGGTGATCGTCGCGGCGTCCAGCGTCGCATCCGCCGTCAGCAGCATCCGCGCGCCGAGCTCCGCCCCGATCGAGATGTTGTCCGTCAGCACCACGTAGCTCCCCGCCGCCGACGCCATCGTCGTGCGCGCCGAGAACACCTCGAGCGGCGAGTCGGGCGCCGCGCTCAGCTGCACGCTCCCGCTCAGCCGCAGCATCGAGCCGTTCTTCGGCAGCAGCACCGCCGTCGCGTCGAGCGTCTGCGTGGTCCCGAGCCCCGACCGCAGTGTGATCCGCTCGCCGTCGATCGTGATCGAGCTACCACCGACGCACAGCTCGATGCGCTCCGCCGCCTCGATCCGCACCGTCCCCGGCTCCGTCACCTTGACCTCGACCGCGCCCTTGACCTCGACCGCCGTCCCAGCGAGTCCGTCGGTGCCCCCGCCGTCGACCGTCAGCGTCTGGTTGCCCTTGATCGTCGTGTGCTGATCCCCGCCGATCGTCAGCGTCTGATCGTGACCGATCTCCACCGACTGATCGTGGCCGACACTCCGGCTCTCGTTCGCCAGCACCTGCGTCCGCAGGTTCCGCTGCGCACGCACGTACACCTCTTCGCGGCCCGCCGCGTCCTCGAACGTCAGCTCGTTGTACCCGTTGCCCCCCGGCGAGCTCTGGGTCCGGATCGTCGACTTCGTCCGCTCGTCCGGCAGGCTGTAGGGCTCGAGGTGCTCGCCGTTGTAGACGCAGCCCACGCACAGCGGTCGATCGGGATCGCCATCGAGGAACGCGACGAGGACCTCCATCCCGACACGGGGGATGAACACGCTGCCCCAGCCCTGACCCGCCCAGGTCTGGGCCACGCGCAGGCGGCACGAGGCGAGCTCGGGGGCGCTGTTCGACCGATCCCAGTGCATGCGCACGACGATGCAGCCCTTGTAGTCCACGTCGATCTCTTCGCCGGGAGCCCCGGTGACGACCGCGGTGTGGAGGCTGTGGATCCGCGGCCGCGGGATCGTCCGTGGCGGTCGGTGCGGCACGGCGAGCGGCTGGCACTCGAACGTGTTCGAGTAGCGCGGCCCCGCCTGTCCGCCCCGACCGTCGAGCTCGACATCGGGGCAGTCGCCGCGGTGCTCGACCGACAGGACGAGCAACGGATCGGGCGCCGCGCGCCCGAGATCGAACAGGAAGTGGCTGCCCGCCGCGAGCGACGTCGCGTTGCTGCTGCCGCGCAGCAGGAGATCCCGACTCGCCGAGCGCTCGTACTCGGCGCGCACCGACGCCTTGGTGAACGCGTCGATCTCGGCGGTCGTCATGACCTCCATCGGGCTGGCGATCCTCCGGGGATTCGACACCTCGGTGTACGGCCCCGGCGCCTGCTCGGGGTGGATCTGCTCGAAGTTGCTCGCGTACATCATCCACTGCCAGTCGCGCTCGACGACCGCCGGGCTCGCCGCACGCTGCACCGCCGTGAGCCCCTGGAGGCTCTCGGCCGTCGCCTCCTCGAAGTGCTCGGGGACGAGGCGCAGCTCCGGATCTGCGGCGGCGACGACCGGGTACCCGCGGGCGGCCTCGACCAGGTGCATCACGGTGCGTGGGCCGCCGAAGTCGAGGAACCATGCGATGCCCTCGTCCTCGAGCAGCCGCATCGCGAAGTCGAGGTCGCTCTCGGCGTACTGGACGCAGTACTCGCGCTTGATCCGATCGTGATCCAACACCCGCTCGAAGTCGCAGTCGGCGACGGGCCCCAGGACCTCCTGCACGATGTCGAGCACCGACACGGACTGGAAGATGCGGTGGCGGACGAGTCGTCGCGCCCGGGCCAGCAGCGGCTCGAAGCGGACGCGCACGTGGGTCTCACCCGAGGCCACGAGCGTCGCCTCGGCGCGCGTCACCTCACCGACGAACGTCCTCGCCGCGCCGTCGCGATCGATCGTCACGCGCGTCGGCACACCCACCAGATCGCTCGGCGTCACCTGCGACCGGGTCAGCAGCCGGAGCTCGGCGCACAGCGGCTGACTGAGCCGCTCCTCGAGCACGATGGCCCGGACGCGCCACTCGAACTCGCCGCACTCGAACTGGTACGACACGGGGCTGATCAGATCGGTGGTGCTCACGTGGACTCGGCTCGGCAAGGGGTGGACTGGACTGCGGGTCCCATGGGTCGATCGATCCTCGCGCCCATCGCCCTCGGCTCACGGCACATCGGCGCCCGCAACGTCCATCGCGTCGTCGACCGCCGGCCTCGGATCGCCGTCGAGGTCCGCGATCGGATCGCCGTCCTGCCAGCGCGCCGTGGTGAGCAGTTCATCGGGCGGCATCGCGAGGTGGTAGTTCGCCGCGCCGTAGTTGATGAACCACTGGTTCTGGTTCGTCAGCGTGAGATCCCCGAGCGCGACGTTGCCGGTGCCGTCGACGAGGGCCTCGGTGGCGCTGTACGTGACGTCGGCATCGCACGAGATGTCGAGATCGGCCGGGCCGCGTCCGACGAGGAACGAGTTGCGCACGGTCACGTTGGCCGTCCCCGGGCACACGAGGACCGACGCATCGCCCGTGGCCCCCACGACCGTGGTGTAGAGGATGTCGGCCTGCGAGTTGCCGGACAGGGCGAGCGCGGCGAGATCCGCCGCGCCGCCGATCATGCTGTTGCGCACCTGGAGGCGCGCGCCGGTCTCGATCGAGACCCCGCCACCGTTGTTGTCCACGACCTCACTGTCGTCGACGTAGAGCATCGAGCCGGCGCCGACGACCTGCACCCCGAGGGCGTCGACGCTGCCGCCGATGCGGAGGCCGGCGAGGTACACGGTCGCCCCCTGGATCACGTGCAGCGTCGGCGCGCTGCCGCCGGTGACCTGGAACGGCGCCGCACCGGCCCCGACGATCGCGACCTCCATGCCGCTGGCGACGGTCACGGTGTGGGCGAGGTCCACGCCGACGACGTCGTCGGTGACGTGGATGACGCAGGGCGCCGCCGCGTCGATGGCCTCATCGACCGCCGCTTGGAGCGTGTCGTGATCGCCGGGCACGTCGAGGCTGCACAGGGTCGAGAAGCACTCGCCCGACTCGAACTCGCAGGCCGCCGAGCTGCACTCGTCGTGGGCGACGCAGCCGCGGCAGGCCTCGTCGTCGCACACCGGCGCGGACTCGGGGCACGCCAGCGGGTTCGCTGCGGTGCACACGACGCAATCGCCGTCGACGCCACACGCGGGGAGGTCCGGGTCCTTCGCCGCGCACTCGGCATCGGGCAAGGCCGTGCTCGTGCACGCGACGCACACGTAGTCGCTGCAGATCGGCGTCGTGCCATCGGGGCAGTCGCCGCTCGTGTCGCAGGGCAGCGGCCCCGTGTCATCGGTGGTCGATGGGCTCGTACCCTGCGTCGTGTCGGCGTCGTCGGTGCCCGTCGGTCCGTCGTCCGTCGGACCGGTCGAGCTCGGCGTCGTCGTGTCGGTGCCTGCGACATCGAGGCACGTGTTGTCCTCGGCGAAGTTCTGTTCGCCGCCGCACGGCGAGTAGCACGGGCCGCTCGGCTCGGCATCCACACAGCCGTCGCCGTTGGGGCTTTCGGAGCAGCCGAAGGCGCAGTACGGCAGCGCGCCGTCGTGGCGCTCGGCGCAGGTGGCGTTGCCGGCGTTGTAGTAGCAGTGCTCGCCGTTCCTGGTCGTGGTCGTGCACGACGGGCCGAGGGCGAGCACCAGCGCGGCCGTGCACCATGCGGCGGGCGATCTGATGGGGAGGACGCGAGCGGAGGGCATGGTCATGGCGATTGAGTGTCTCCTGGCCAGCGGCGAACGGGCGGCGCACATGATACTTCGGCGCGGCGATCATCTCCGACGCGCGCATCGACTCGGGCGCGGCATCATCCGGTGTCGGGGGCCGCAGGATCGACCGCCCGATCGGCCCGCGGTGCGCTGCGCAGGCCGATCCGCCAGATCGCCAGCCCGACGAGGATGCCCAGGGTGACGACGACGACGATGCCCAGGAGCCGAAGGAGCGGCCGCGGGGGGCGTCGGACCGCGCGGACCCTCGCGGGCCGCGGCCGCGGCAGCGCAACGATGGTGTGGTCCTCGGGGATCGTACGGTCGTCCGCGCCCCCCACGTCGATCGAGCCCGCGGCCCGCAGGGGCCGCCCCGCCGACCACGCATGCGGGGGCGCCCGCGTCCCGAGCTCGTCCTCGACGAGGCCGAGCTTGCCGAGCAGCTCGATCGCGTCGCCGACCCGGGCCCGCGGATCGGCCAGCAGGCACTGGAACACCAGCGCGTCGAGGGCCGCTGGTACGTCCGCGCGCAGGGTGGCGACCCGGGGCGCAGCGCCGATGCGCAGCACCGAGGGCGGCGGCAGCGTGCCCGTCGTCATCTCGAACATCACGACGCCGAGGGCGAAGATGTCCATCGACACCGCCGCCGGCATCCCCACCGCCTGCTCGGGGCTCATGTATGCCGCGGTGCCGATGACCGCGCCCGCGGTGGTGAGCTCCTCGCCGCCGCCGGCGTCGAGGTCACCCGAGACGCCGAAGTCGACGAGCTTGGCGTGCTCGCGACCGTCGGGCAGGCGCACGACCATGATGTTGCTCGGCTTCAGATCGCGGTGGACCACCCCCTTGCCGTGGGCGTCGCGCAGGGCCGAGGCGAGGTCGCGGGCGATCGCCGTCACGCGCTCGAGCTCGAGGGGCACGCCGCGCCGGCCCGCGTTGCTCAGCAGCGTGGCGAGTTCGCGTCCACGGACGAACTCCATCACCAGGAATCGCCGCCCGTCGTCGAGCTCGCCCGCGTCGTGGACCTGGACGATCGTCGGACACCCCGAGAGTCGACCCATCACGCGGGCCTCGCGATCGAAGCGCGCGCGCATCTCGACGCTCTCGGCGTGGGCGCGGCGCAGCACTTTGATCGCGACCTCGGCCTGGGTCACCACGTGCTCGCCCATGTAGAGGATCGCGTGCGCCCCCTCGGCGAGCTTGCCCACGATGCGGTGGCGCCCGACTAGGCGCCCGGCGGCCAACACGTCGTCGGCCGGTCGCGGGAATGCGGTCATCGTCTTCATACGCGGCTCACCCGGGCGCGCCCCCGACCGATGAAGAACTTCCACTCGCCCGTGCTGCCGATCGTCACGCGGCCAGCGTCTCGCCATGGATCGGTCGCGCGGGCCCGCCACTGCACCGAGTGGGTGCCCGAGACGACGCGCGTGTCGTAGTGCGGTCGCACCGCGATGACGCGCTTGCCGAGGCGGACGTCGGCGCCCTCGAGATCGCCCTCGAGTCGGAAGCGGACGATCACCTCGGGACCACGCGGCGCCTCGAGCTCGGCCGCGGGCGTGGGCCCGGCCGGTGGCGCCGGCTTGGCCGCGGGCGCGGGCTTGGCCTTCGCGGCGCTGCGTCGACGCGCCTTGCCGACGGCCGGCGTCGGCGCGACGACCTCCGGCGCATCCTCGACGATCGCCTCGGCGCGCTCGGCCTCGGCGGCAGGCGGTGCCGCGACCTCGGGCGCCGCGACCTCGGGCGCCGCGACCTCGGGCGCTGCGACCTCGGGCGCCGCGACCTCGGGCGCTGCGACCAGGGGCTCGAGCCGCGGTCCATCGACACGCTCCGGCGCCGGCTCGTGCGGCGCCTCGACGACCTCTGCGGTGGCGGGCCCGAGCTCGGCCGTCGCGACGTCCTCGCGCGGCTCCCGGTCCGCGAGCCGCAACCACGCGGTCGTGCCCCCGCCGGCGATCGCGAAGAGGGTGAACGCCACGAGCAACATCCACGCGCGGTGCGACGGTGACCGCTCGCGCGCGGGCTCGAACCGCGACACCGTGGACTCGAGCGCCGACGCACCGGCCGGCAACCCCGCGGCGCTGTGGGTCGGCTCGAGATCGCGGGCGCGGCGGGCCGCCTCGGTCCCGGTCGCGGGCGACGGCCACGCCGGCGGCGCGAGCACGGCCGTCGGCGGATCGACGACGGGTGCGTGATCGCGGGCCGTCGGCACCATCGACGGCGGCAGCGGAGCGGCGAAGGTCCACCGCGCCACCGGAGCGTCGGGCTCGGGCCTCGGCACGAACACCGGCACGCCGCCGCGGGGTGGCGGCACCGTCGGTTGCCCCGCCTCGACGAGCGGCCCCGTCCGCGGCCGCACGACGCCGGTCGCCAGGCCGCAGATCATCGCCAGCTCGACCTTCATCTCCGAGTAGCCGGCCCAGCGCTTCAGCAGGAGCAGTGCCGCGTCGGCCGTCTGCGGGCGACGCTCGGGATCCGCCTGCAACAGCGCGACGCGGACGGCGTCGAGCTCGGGCGGGACGTCGCCCACCCGCAGCGCCGGGATCACGCCGCCCATCACCTGGCGGTACAGGCTCATCTGATCCTTCACGTCACCGCGGAACTTCTCGCCGTCGAGCAGCTCGTGGAGAACGGCCCCGACGGCGTAGAGATCCACGGTCGGGGCGTGCGACTGCCCGCCGAGCTGCTCGGGCGGCATGTAGCGGAGCTTGCCCTTGACGTGCAGGCCCGAGGTCTCCTCGATCATGCGGTGCGCGATGCCGAAGTCGGTCACCTTCACGTCGCCCGACACACTGACGAGGATGTTCTGCGGGGAGATGTCGCGGTGCACGATGCCGAGCTGCGCCCCGCGGTGGCTCGTGATCTTGTGCGCGTACGACAGGCCGTGCAGGACCTGGCCCACGACGTACGCCGCCACGCGCAGGCGGAGGTAAGGATCGCGCTGCTGCAGCTGCTGCATGTCGGGCAGGAGCCGCGCCAGGTCGACGCCGTCGACCCACTCCATCACGAGGTAGCTGCGCCCCTGGTCCTCGCCCTCGTCGAAGACCTGCACGATGTTGCCGTGCGACAGCGGGGCCGAGACCTCGGCCTCGCTGCGGAACATGCCCGAGTAGCGCTCGTCGCCGACGTGCTGCGGCAGCACCATCTTGATCGCGACGAACTTGCCGGTGCTCGAGTGGGCGCGGCGGGCGACCCAGACCTCGGCCATGCCGCCGCGGCCGACCTCTCGCAGCAGCTCGTAGCCCCCGACGACATCGCCGGGCTCGGTGCCGACGATGCGCCCCGGGTTGACGCGGACGGGAGCGGGCATGGGAGGCTTGTCGGCCATCGTCGAACCTCGTTGCAGCCGATCAGAAGCGGAAGCCGAGGTGCACGCCCGCGCCGCGACGACGCGCCCACGGCGTGACCGCGACGCGACGCGACCGCGCGCGGCGATGACCATCCACGCTCGCGAGCACGACACCGGTGATGATCGCCGCGCCGCCGACAGCGGTGAACGCGATGCCGCCGGGCTGCCACGTCCGCAGCTTGGACTCGTCGTCGGGGACGACCGTGGGCTCGAGGGTGAGCAGCCCGATCCCCACGCCCACGGCGCACACGCCGGCGATCGCCGTGCCCACGCCGCCCCAGCCCATCGGCCCGAGGGCCGACGACCGCGGCTGCGGGCGGACGGAGGGACGTGGCGTCGGGCGGCTCGGCGGTACGGCCGGGCCCTCGTGCCCCCGCGCGTGCTCGGCGAGCAGACGATCGAGCGCGGCCTCGACGACGTCGGCGAGCTCGGACTGCTCGGTGTCGGGCCCGGTGGCCCGACGATCGCGACACTGCGCGTCGCCCGTGTGCGCGCCGAGATCGATCGCGACCGCATAGTCGACGCGCTCGACGTCGTGCCAGCGGATCGCGATCCGCACCGCGGTCGTCGAGGGTGCGTGCCGCTCGATCACCGCGGCAGCGCGGGTCTGCAGCAGTCGGGCGAGCTCGGCCCGCATCGTGGGGTCGAGCGGCTCGAGCCCCGCGAGATCGATGGTGATCGGGCCCGCGGGCTCGACCGCGCCTGACGCGACGCCACCGACCGGCGGCGCGTCGGCATCGACCGCAGCGGCGGCGTTGGGCGACGGCGAACCCGAGAACAACAGCAGGGCGAGCGTGAGGTGCATGCGGCTTCCGTGCGACCGGGGCGGTGGGGACGGGGTCCTCCGGGTCGTGCCCTGGCCCCTTCGACCACCCGCGGCGATCCGTTGCAGCACACCTGCGGCAGTGCGTTATGCTGGCCGAAGTGCCCGACCCGCTCGCATCGACGTGGTGGCTGCAGCTGCCCGACGGCTCGCGGCGGCGCATCGAGCCCTCAGGCTGCCTGTTGGGCCGAGCGGCCGATTGCGACGTCGTGCTGGTGTCGCAGGACGCGAGTCGACGCCAGGCCCTGGTCTACCTCGGCGCGGAGGGTCCCCACGTGGTCGCGATGGGTCGCGCCGCGACGCTCCTCGACGGCACGCCGGTCGAGACCTCGCGGCCCTGCGTCGATGGATCGCGCGTCGAGGTGCCCGGACTGCAGTGCACGCTGCTCGCGGAGCCGGTGAGCAGCCGCGACGAGGAGCCGAGCTGGGTGCTCGAGCGGGTCGGCGGCGCCTTCTTCGGCGTCGGGGAGCGACCGCTGACGATCGGCGGCGGCTCCGACGACGGCCTTCGGATCGCGGGGCTCCCCGCCCACGCGCTCGGCTTCCGCGTGGTGAGCGACCGCTTGGTGGTCGAGTTCGGCGTCGACGGCACGATCGACGGCCGATCGGTCGCCGCAGGCGCGGTCGAGGGGCTGCGACCCGGCTCGCGGATCGGCGCCGGCGATCCGGCCGACCCCACCCACGGCATCGCGCTGCGCGTCATCGACGGCGGTCGCCAGCACGACGCGACCACGCGAGGGGTCGGGGGCCGCACGCTCGAGGAGCACGTCACCCAGGTCGCGCTCGAGTTCCTCCCGCACGGCGGACGCCTGCGACTCACCACCGCCGGCCGCGAGCGTTCGCTGTACCTCGCCGATCGCCGCTGCGATCTGGTGGCGTGCCTGCTGCAACCACCGGCGCCGCTGAGCCCCGGCGAGTTCGTGCCCGACGACGTGCTGCTCCCGCGAGTGTGGCCAGGCAAGCCCGCCGATCGCACCGCGATCAACGTGCTCGTCCATCGACTGCGCCGCGATCTCGTGCGCGCCGGCATCGATGGCTGCGCGCTCGTCGAGCGCTCGGCCGGAGGCGGCGCGACCCGGTTCACGCTCGGCCGCGGCGCGAGCGTCGAGGTGCGTTAGCGCAGCGCCGGCGAGGTCAGACCTCGATCTCGTGCACTGGCTCGTCGCTGATCTCCGCCCGCACGCGCTGCCCTGCCCTGCCCTTGGCCTCGACCACGTGGACGAACACGGCGCTTAGGCCCCCATAGTTGATCCACCCGGCCTGGGATTCCTGCACGACCTTGCCGAGCGCCTTCACGCGCAGCGGCACGGGTGGCTCGATGCGCATGCTCTTGCGCGACCAGTACGACAGCGGGCTGCTCCAGTAGGTGTCGATCGTCTCCCAGGCGTCGTCTTGGACGAACGTGTGTGCCTTGTACTGGGTCGCCATGCCGCGTCCGGAGCATACGACGCGGGGCGGGCGTCGGCCACCTGCGCCGGTCGCCACGGGGGTCACCCCTGGCAGGCGGCCCAGCGCTCGATCCACGTCAGGTAGTCGCGGTACGCGGGGTCGTCGGCGCCGGAGAACTTGTCGTGGCCGCCGTGCGGCACCCCGCCCTCGGACTCGGCCAGCGGCTTGAGCAACAGCAGGCTGGCTTCGGGATCCGCTGCGTCGAGCAGGCCCGAGTTCACCGCGTCGTGCATCGTCAGCAGCGAGCCGAGCTCGCAGTCGCCGTCGTGGATCCACCGCGGCGCGTCCTCCGGCGAGCCGTCGTGGCTGTCGAAGTGACACGGGTAGCAGCGCCCGCGCCAGCTGTAGACCAGCGCGGCGAAGCCGGCCTCGAGGGTGTGATCGCTGCAGTCGCCCGGATCGTCGAACGGCTTGTTCGGCGCCGACGAACTCGAGTCGGGGAGCTCGCACGGCGCGACCGCGGTGCTCCCACAGGGGTTCTCGACGGGCGCGCACACCTCGGCGCCGCAGGTCGCGTTGTAGCCGATCCACTGCAGCATCGCGTCGTGTTCGGCCTCGACCACGTCGTCGGTGATGAGCGCGCTGTCCGGCGCGGCCTCGGCCGCCTGCGCGCGCAGGATCCACGTCAGCACCAGGCTGTCCTCGGGCTGCTCGAGATCGACGATCCCGGACTCGACCATGCACGCCATCGTCGCGCAGGGATCCGCCTGGGCGTACAGGCCGAGATCGATCCCGGAGAGGTGACACTTGTTGCACGTCGACGCGCGGTCGGACGACAGCAGCGGCGCGATGCGGGCCTCGAACAGATCGAGGGCCTCGTCGTCGGTGCAGACGTACACCGGCTCCTCGGGCTCGTCATCCACGACCGCGACGCAGGCGGCCGCTCCGAGACCGGCGACGAACGCCGCCATGATGCTGACCGGGGTCCGCACGTGCCGACAGCATACGCCGCGCCCGCGCCGGCGGATCGGCCGCCGGTTCACAACGCCCGCATCTGCGCGATCGCGGCCGGCGCCGTCTCCTCGTGCTTGAAGAAGACGTAGGCGGACGGCCAGTGCGCGGCCAGGCGGTCGCGCCAGCCGACCAGCGCCGCGGTGTCGTACGCGGCCTCGCGCAGGCGCAGGTATCCGAACCCGGCGGTGGCGTGCAGGGGCGGCTCGGCCCCGTCCTCGTCGCTCGCGCACAGCACGATGCCGGCCGCAGACAGCCGCTCGTAGACGTCGGCGGCGAACCAACTCGCGTGGCGGAACTCCATCACCGCGGGGCAACCGGCCGGCAGCGTCGCGAGGAAGCCCGCGAGTCGATCGAGGTTCTTGCGCAGGTTGCCCGGGCACTGGAACAGCACGCAGCCGAGCTTGTCACCCAGCGCCTCGAGCTGACGGAAGAGGTACGCGACGTTGTCCGCGGTGCCCTCGAGCCGCGACTCGTGGGTGATCCGCCGCGACGCCTTGATCGAGAAGCGGAAGCTCGCCGGCACCGCGTCCGCCCAGCGCCGCAGCACCTCGGCCTTGGGCATCCGATAGAAGGTGTTGTTGATCTCGACGGTGTCGAAGCGCTCGGCGTAGAAAGCGAGCATCGCATCCGAGTGGATGTCGGCCGGGTAGAAGGAGCCCTTCCAGAAGTCGTACGAGAAGCCGCTGCTGCCGACCCGGAGTTCCACGGCGGGGATGCTACCGCATTCGGCGACGGCCTTCTCGCGCCGTCACTCGATCCACAGCACCTCGTGGGCCTCGGTGGGCTCGGGGATCTCCCAGCGCTCGAGCAGCCGATCGATCACCGCGTCGGGGACCACACGATCGCGGCCGCGATTGCGGGCGCGCAGCTCGCCCTCGGGGGCCTCGACGTGGACGATGCGCACCCGCGCCCCGTAGTCGTAGCACAGCGCCACGAGGTTGCTGCGCAGCGAGCGGCTGAGGTTGGTCGCGTCCCACACGAACGACTCGCCGGCGCGCAGGTGCACCCGGGCGCGCTCGCGGGCGGCGGCGACCACCGGGCCCTGCGCGTCCTCGGGCTCGACGCCGAGCTCGTCGCGGATGCGATCGAGGGCGAGGATCGGCGCGCCCTCGGCGTTGCGGCTCGCCCACGTCGACTTGCCCGCGCCCGGCAG
>LNFM01006220.1_pt1 | contig 19815 bp, 19 predicted proteins | sample 596031 | NCBI WGS metagenome assembly LNFM01 (sample SAMN04254537, study PRJNA301005) | activated carbon metagenome | isolation source: dual media filters at the Ann Arbor, Michigan drinking water treatment plant | place: USA: Ann Arbor | reverse complement strand
TGAATGTCCAGGCCATGGTCTTCGGCAATATGGGCCAGGATTGCGCCACCGGCGTGTGCTTCACCCGCGACCCCTCCACGGGCGAAAACATTTTCTACGGCGAATACCTCATCAACGCCCAGGGCGAGGATGTGGTGGCCGGCATCCGCACGCCGCAGCCCATGGCGCAGCTCAAGGCCAAGCCGGGCGAGCGCAGCATGGAAATGGCCATGCCCGAGGCCTATGGCGAACTCGTGAAGGTGCGCGAGACGCTGGAGCGCCACTACACCGACATGCAGGACATCGAATTTACCGTCCAGCAGAACAAGCTCTACATGCTGCAAACCCGCAACGGGAAGCGCACGGCCGCGGCCTCGCTCAAGATCGCGGTCGACATGGCCGATGAGGGCCTGATCAGCCAGACCGAGGCGATCAAGCGGGTCAACCCGGCCAGCCTCGACCAGCTGCTGCACCCCACGCTGGACCCCAAGGCGCCCCGCAAGCTGCTCGGCAAGGGCCTGCCGGCCTCGCCTGGTGCGGCCTCCGGCGTGGTCGTGTTCTCGGCCGATGAAGCGGAGCTGCGCGGCGCCAAGGGCGAAAGCGTCATCCTGGTCCGCATCGAAACCAGCCCCGAGGACATTCACGGCATGCATGCCGCCAAGGGAATCCTCACCACCCGCGGCGGCATGACCAGCCACGCTGCCGTGGTCGCGCGCGGCATGGGCCGGCCCTGCGTGGCCGGTGCCGGCGGCATCACGGTGGATTACAGCGCCCAGGCGCTCTCGGCCGGCGGCCACATCATCCGCGCTGGCGAGATCGTCACGCTGGATGGCGCGACCGGCGAGATCTTCATCGGCACGGTCGCGATGATCGAACCCAAGCTCTCCGGCGATTTCGCCAAGCTGATGGAATGGGCCGATGGCGTGCGCCGCATGAAGGTGCGCGCCAATGCCGAAACCCCGCTGGATGCCGATACGGCGAGAAAATTCGGCGCAGAGGGCATCGGCCTTTGCCGCACCGAGCACATGTTCTTCGACCCCGCGCGGATCGGCGCGGTGCGCCAGATGATCATGGCCGAAACCACCGAGGGCCGGCGCGACGCACTCGCCCGCCTGCTGCCCTTCCAGCGCGATGATTTCGCCCAGCTCTTCCGGATCATGGCCGGGCTGCCCGTCACCATCCGCCTGCTCGACCCGCCGCTGCACGAATTCCTGCCGCATAGCGGCGCCGAGATCGCCGATGTCGCGGCCAATCTGGGCGTGGAGCCAGCGACCATGCATCGCCGGCTGGAGGAGCTGTCCGAGGCCAACCCGATGCTCGGCCATCGCGGCTGCCGCCTGGGCATTTCCTACCCCGAAATCTACGAGATGCAGGCCCGCGCCATCTTCGAGGCCACGGTCATCGTCGCGAAGGAAACCGGAAAAGCCCCGGTTCCGGAAATCATGATCCCGCTCATCGCCACCAAGCGCGAGCTGGACATCACCCGCGCCCAGGTCGAGGGCGTGGCCGCCCAGGTTTTCGCCGAGGCGGGCATGACGCTGGAATACCTGGTCGGCACCATGATCGAGCTGCCGCGCGCCGCCATCACCGCCGACAAGATCGCCGAGGCCGCGGATTTCTTCAGCTTCGGCACCAATGACCTGACGCAGACCACCTTCGGCTTCTCCCGCGACGATGTCGGCAAATTCCTGCCGGATTACGTCGACCAGGGCATCCTGCCGAAGGACCCGTTCGTCTCCATCGATGTCGAGGGTGTCGGCGCCCTGGTGCGCATCGGCTGCGAGAAGGGGCGTTCGGTGAAGAACGACCTCAAGCTCGGCATTTGCGGCGAGCATGGCGGTGACCCCGCCTCGATCGCCTTCTGCGAGACGGTGGGGTTGGATTACGTCTCCTGCTCGCCCTACCGCGTGCCGGTGGCGCGGCTGGCGGCGGCGCAGGCGGCCCTCAGCGGCGGCGGGGCTGATCGGACGGCGTGAGGTAGCGCTCGGCCGCTTCGGCGGCCGACGACACGCCATAGGCGGCGAGGGCAGCCCGCTTCGCCGCCTGGGCGGGCGCCGGGGCCATCCAGGGCGCGCCGGTCCCGTGGCGCGCCAGGCCGACGCCGGTTTCCGCGGCCAGCACGCCGGCCGCGGCGGCAGCACTCGCGGCATCCCCAAGGCCCGCCTCCGGCGCCAGGATCACCCCGCAATCGCGTGACCACATCAGGAAATGCAACCCGCCGACCAGGGCGCGGAACAGCGCACTGCCCGGGATGGGCGCGGTGCCGCGATGCAGGCCGAGCAGGAACAGCCGGCCCTCGGGCAGGCCCAGCGCCACCGCCGCGGCACGGGCCTGCTGGGCAAGGGCCTCGGCCAGCGCCGTGTCCTCGCCGCCATCGGTCATGATCGCCACCAGCGGCGGCCGGCCCCGGGCGCAGGCGCGGGCGATCAAGGCTCCGCAAGACAGCACCTCCTCGCCGGGGTGCGTCGCCAGGACCAGCAGGTTCTCGGTTTCCAGCAATTCCGCGACATCGCTCATGCACGGCAGCATGGACAAGCGCCGCACAAGGCGGAAGATGGTGGCCTGACCGCAGGAGACTGGGCATGGACGGAACCGGGCCGATCACGCAGGAATTGCTGGACATCCCTTTCCCGCGCCGGGATGGCAGCCGCATCCCCTATGCCGTGTTCAGCAGCCCTGAGGTCTATGCGCTGGAGCAGGAGCGGATTTTTCGCGGGCCCACCTGGAATTTCCTGGGACTGGAGGCCGAAATTCCGAAGCCCGGCGATTTCAAGCGCAGCTATGTCGGCGAAACCCCGGTGGTGATGACGCGGGCCAAGGATGGCGAGCTGGCGGCCTGGGTGAACCGCTGCTCCCACCGCGGCGCCGAGATCTGCCGCAAGCTGCGCGGCAATGCGGTGGTGCACACATGCGTCTACCACCAGTGGAGTTTTTCGGCGAAAGGCGATTTGCAGGGCGTGCCCTTCCGCCGGGGACAGCGCGACCAGACCGGCATGCCGCCCGATTTCGAACTGAAGGATCACGGCCTGCGCAAGCTGCGGGTGGAGAGCTATCGCGGCCTGGTCTTCGGCAGTTTTTCCGACACGGTGGCCCCCTTGGCCGACTATATCGGCCCGGACATGCGCCAATACGTCGACCGGATCTTCAACCGCCCCATCGAGTATCTCGGCTGCACCCGGCAATTCTCGAATTCCAACTGGAAGCTCTACATCGAGAATGTGAAGGACCCCTATCACGCCAGCCTGCTGCACCTCTTCCACACCACCTTCAATATTCTGCGCGTGGGCATGAAGGTCACCACCGTCACCGACCAGACCGGCCTGCACAGCGCCCTGCTCGTGGTGAAGAACCAGGAGGAAACCGCCGAAGGCTACAAGGCGCAGAACATCCGCACCTACCAGGACGGGTTCCGGCTGGAGGATGCTTCGGTGCTCGACATGGTGCAGGAATACGCCGAGCTTTCGACCAACCATATCCAGCCGATCTTCCCGCAGCTGGTGATCCAGCAGATTCACAACACCCTGGTGGCGCGGCAAATCATCGCCAAGGCACACGACAAGTTCGAGCTGATCTTCCACTTCTTCGGCTATGCCGATGACACGCCGGCGCTGCGGGCCATGCGCATCAAGCAGGCCAATCTCGTCGGCCCCGCCGGCTACATCTCGATGGAGGATACCGAGGCGACGGAGCTGGTGCAGCGCGGCATCGCCGGCCACGGCACCGCCGCCTCCATCCTCGAGATGTCCCGCCACAAGCCCGATGAGCAGGCGACGATGATTTCCGAAGGTCTCGTCCGCCGCTTCTGGGAGGGTTATCGGAAATTGATGGGCTTCTCGGCCGGGACCGCGGCATGACCATCCCCTTGCGCTGGCAATTGCTGGAATTGCAGGATTCCTACATCGCCGCCATCGATGACGACCGGCTGGAAGACTGGCCGGGCTTCTTCACCCCCGATGCGCTCTACGAAATCATCCCCAGGGAGAACGAGGATTTTTCCCTCCCCGCCCCCATCCTGCGTTGCGACAACACGGCGATGATGCGCGACCGCGTGGCCAGCCTGCGCCACGCCAATATCTTTGAGCAGCCGACCTACCGCCACATGATCTCCGGGCTGCGGGTGCTGGAGCAAACCGGCGATACCGCCGTGATGCGCACCAACTACCTCGTGGTGAACACCTCGCTGGAGGGCAATACCACCGTCTACCAGGCCGGCCTCTACAAGGATGTGGTGGTGCGAACCGAGGCGGGGTGGAAGTTCCGCGAGAAGCGGGTGGTCTACGACACGTCGCGGGTCCAGACGCTGCTGGCCTATCCGATCTGAGGCGACAAATCCTCGTAAAGCTCCCGCGCCTCATCGGCCGGGCCGCGCCTCGTGCCGAGTTCCACCACCCGCCACACCCGCACCTCGCTGCCCCAGGTATAGGTCAGCACGTCACCGACGCGCAGCTTGGTGTGCGGCTTGTCGGTGGGCTGGCGGTTCAGGCGGAAGCCGCCCTCCTGGACCGCCTTCGCACATAAGGAACGCGTCTTGGCGACGCGGGTATACCATAGCCAGACGTCCAGCCTCTCCCAGGTCTCGGGAGCTGCCGTCACGCCCGCCCGCTCATTTCAGCTTGAGGGCCGCGAGCTTGGCGAAGGGATTGTCCTCATCGGCGATCTTCACGCTGTCCTGGTGATAGACGCGGGTCTCGGGGCCGCCGGGGCCGCGATCGTCGCGGCGGGGGCCACGGTCACGGTCGTCGCGCCGCGGTCCGCGATCCTCGCGACCGCCGCCGGCACCACCACCACCGGGGCCGCCGGTCTTGCCGAAGGCGCCGCCGGGCGCGCGTGGCTTGGCGTTGCGGTTGTTGTTGCGGTCATCGCGGCGCGGCTCGCGCTCAGGGCGCGGGGCTTCGGTGGTCGCTTCGGCGGGGGCGGCTGCGGCCGGGGCGGCCTCGGCGGGAGCGCCGGGGGCCGCCGCATCCGGGCGGGGGCCGCGGTCGCGGTGGCGCGGCGGCCGACCCTCGCCTTCCCGGCGCGGGCCGCGCTCGGCGCCGGCGCCATCGCCACGCGGTTGCTGGTCACGACGCGGGCCGCGATTTTGCGGTCGCTCGGGCTGCGCCGGCCGCTGCCAGGCCACCATCATCGGCCGGGTCGGCCCCTGGACATCCTCGCCCAGCACCTCGGCCTCGATCACCCGGAAGCCCAGGCCGGCCAGAACCAGCGGCACCGCCTCGCCCTTGATGGCGAAACGGCCGAGGATTTCCGGCGGCAGCGGCGAGGGCGCGCGGCGGGTGAGGTAGCTCAGCTCGCCCGAAACACGCTCGGCGACGTCCAGGCGGAGAAGAAGTGGTCCGGCCGGCACCCAGCCGATGGTCTCGGCAAAGCCGGGCAGCCAGGAGAGCGCGGTCACGCCATCCGCCGGCAGCGCCACCAGGCCGGGCGCGGGCAGATCGGGCGTGGGGATGTTGCGGCTGAGCGCCCAGAGCTGGGCGCGCATCGCCATCGCCCGCGGCTTCAAGGCCTCGGGCACATACAGCGCGTAGCGGCCGGCCCGGGCGCCGATGGTCTTCAGCTTGGTCTGCACATCCTGCGGGAAATGCGCCTTGGAATTGCCGGGGCGGATGCCCAGCGATTCGCGCAGCATGAAGGCTGGGCCGCGCAGGGTGTTGTCATCCTCGGCCTTCTTCTCGACCGCGGCGATCGACGAGAGGTCTTTCGCGAGCGTGCCCTCGATGAAGTTGGAAAGCCGCAACCGGACCCGCTCGCGCTGGACGCTGTCGAGAAACTCGCTGGGCAGCACCTCGACGATGGGCTTGGACGGCTCGGCCCCGGCGCGCAGCCGGGCGATATCGGCGCCATCCCAGAGAATCTTGTGGTCGGCGGTCAGCGTGAAGGCTTCGGATTTGCCGATTTCCAGCGCGGCCACGCGGCGCGGCATTTCCTCGCGCAGCGCGCGGCGGGCGGCGCGCAGCACGAGCTTGCGGGTCTCCTCATCCTCCGCCGTCGCGTCGGGATGGAAAATGAAACCTTCGACGCGGCCGACATTATGGCCCTCGACGATGACATCGCCCTGGCGGGTGACGGCGCTGAGCAGGTCTTCTTCCGAGGCGGGGTCGAGACGGCGGATGAGCTGCGCGGCGCGGCGGTCGACGAAGCGCTGGGTCAGGCGTTCATGCAGCGCGTCGCTCACCATGTCCTCGGCGGCGCGGGCCTGGGCCTGGAATTCGGCGGCGTTCTTCACCCAGTCGGCGCGTGCCGCGATGTAGCTCCAGGTGCGGATGCCGGAGAGGCGGGCCATCAGGGTGTCGAGGTCGCCCTCGGCATTGGCGGTGTTGGCGATCTGTGCGGCGATCCAGTCTTCCGGCAGGAAGCCATCCTCCGCCATGTGGCGGAAAATGCGGCCGCAGAGCTTGGTGTGGCTGTCATCGGCCAGCTTGCGGAAATCCGGCACCTGGCAGGCTTCCCACAGCGCGCCGACGCGGCCGCGGCCGGAGGCGAGACGGCGGATGTCGCTCTCGCGCGACAGCATGTTCAACGTGATGTGGTCCGTGGCGTCATGGCCCTTGGCCAGCCCGGCGGTGGGCGGCGGCGCGGCCAGGCTGTCCAGCAGCGCGTCCACGCTGGTGAAGTCGAGGTTGGAGTTGCGCCAGGCCAGGGCCTGCAAGGGCTCGAACTGATGGCCCTCGATTTTCTCCACCATCTCCTCGGGCAGCGGGATGCAATCGCCGGTGCTGCCAAAAGTACCGTCGCGCATGCCACGGCCGGCGCGGCCGGCGATCTGCGCGGCTTCCTGCGCGTTCAGGGCGCGGGGGGCGTGGCCGTCGAACTTGTTCAGCGAGGCGAAGGCGACATGGTCGACATCCATGTTCAGCCCCATGCCGATGGCGTCCGTCGCCACCAGGAAATCAACCTCGCGGTCCTGATAGAGCTTGACTTGTGCATTGCGGGTGCGGGGGCTCAGGCGCCCCATCACCACGGCACAGCCGCCACGCCGGCGGCGGATGGCCTCGGCAATCGCGTAGACCTCACCGGCGGAGAACGCCACCACGGCGCTGCGCGGCGGCAGGCGGCCGAGCTTGGTGAAGCCGGTGTGGGTGAGCTGCGACAGGCGCGGGCGGGATTCGATTTCCACCTGCGGCACAAGGCGTTGCAGCAGATGCCGCACCGTCTCGGCCCCCATGAACATGGTCTCGACCATGCCGCGCGCGTTCAGCAGGCGATCGGTAAAGATATGGCCACGATCGGGGTCGGCACAGAGCTGGATCTCGTCCACCGCGACGAATTCGGCGCGGCCCCGGCCGACCGCGATGTCGAGCGGCATGGCCTCCACCGTGCAGGCGAACCATTTCGCGTCGGGCGGGATGATTTTTTCCTCGCCGGTGATGAGGGCGACGTTTTTCTCGCCCTTCTTTGCCACCATGCGATCGTAGTTTTCGCGCGCGAGCAGGCGCAGCGGAAAGCCGATGATCCCCGAGGAATGCGCGAGCATCCGCTCCATCGCAAGATGGGTCTTGCCCGTGTTGGTGGGGCCCAAAATGGCCCGGACGCGCGCTTCGAACATGAGATGAAAACCGGCTGCTGAACGTGGCGGGCTTGATGCGGCCAAAGCGCGCGGATTGCAACGGGCGCTGGGCAAGGGCAAAGCCGGCAACGTGACAATCACACCGCCCACACGCTTCGCACTGCTCTTTGCCGCACAATTCGCCTCGCTGGGGGCGGCGATGCCCTTCATCCCCGCCGTGCTGAGCGAGGGCGGGCTGAGCGCGACGCAGCTTTCCATCGTGCTGGCGCTGGGCAGTGTGACGAGGCTGCTGACCAGCCCGGCCTCGGCCCGGCTGGCGGATGGCTGGGGTTTGCGGGCGGTGCTCGTGGCGGGCGCGGTGCTGGCGGCCGTGACCTTGCCCGCCATGGCGGTGCTGCAGGGTTTTGCGGTGCTGCTGCTGGTTCAGCTCGTGCACAGCGTGGGTGTCGCGCCCGTGGTGCCGCTGAGCGATGCGGCGGCGATTGCCGAAATGCGCCTCCGGCCCTTCGATTATGGCCGGGTGCGGGCCTGGGGGTCGATGGCCTTCATCGCCTCGGCGGTGCTGGCGGGGCAATTGGTCAGCCTGCATGGGCCGGCGGCGGCCTTGTGGCTGGCGGCCTGCTGCCTGGGCGCCACGGCATTGGTCGCGGCCGGGCTGCCGGCGCCACCGGGGCCGCGGGCACGCGCCACCGGGGGCGTGTGGGAGCCGCTGCGCCACCCCGGCTTCCGCCGGCTTTTGCCGGCCTCGGCGCTGATCCAAGGCAGCCACGCGATGTATTACGGCTTCGCGACGCTGCATTGGCAGGCGGCGGGGCTTCCGGCCGGGGTGATCGGCCTGCTCTGGGCCTGGGGCGTGGTGATGGAGGTGGCGCTGTTCCTCTGGGGCCGGCGGATGGTGGAGCGGCTGGGCGCGCGGGGCCTTGCCACGCTGGCGGCGGCGGCGGGCGTGCTGCGCTGGGGCGTCACCGGGGCGACGACCGAGCTGGTGCCGCTGTTCCTGGCGCAGGCGCTGCACGCCCTGACCTTCGGCGCCATGCACCTCGCCGCGATCCGCGCGCTGGGGGCGCTGCCCAGCGGGCTGGGGGCGCGGGCGCAGACGCTGCATTCATCGCTGGGCGTCGGCCTGGCCTCGGGCGCGCTGCTATTGGCCTCCGGGCCGCTCTACGCCGCGCTGGGCGGGCATGGTTTCTGGGTGATGGCCGGGCTTTGTGGCTTGGGCGTGGTGGCGGGGCTCAGGCTGCGGGGGTGACGCGAATGGCGACCTCGTTGCGACGCAGCGGCGGCAGGGTCCAGGGCGGGTCATAGAACCAGGCGGTCGGCTCGCCCGCCGGCTGCCACGCGCTGCCGGAGAGCATGCCGCGCAGGGCGGTGATGTTGCGCGCCACCATGGCCGGGTCGGTGCTGCCGGAAAAACGGATCACGGCGAAGGTTTCGGCCGGCAGGGTGGTGATGACCACGCGCGGGTCATTGGGTTCGGGTGCCGTTGCCGCGGTCAGTGTGGCGGGGAGGAAGAAGCGGATGCGAAAGCCCTGGCCGGTCGGTTCCTGCGCCACCGGCGCGGTCATCGCGATGCGGCTGGGCTCCTGCGCCACGGGGGCGGTCATGGCGATCCGCCGCTCGCCCCGATTGGCGCCGAAGATATAGCCGGCGAGGCGGCGGAAACCTTCGTTGCGCGCCGCCGTCTCATCCGCCTCGACCAGGGTTTCGGCGACGAGGCGGGGGGCGTATTCGCGGATTTCCACCTCACCGACGCGGGTGATGACGCGGTGTGGCGGCTCCTCGGTGCCGCGCACGCCTACCACCGAGCAGGCCGCCAGCGCGACGGAGGAGAGGATGGCCAGGGCCTGCTTGAACATGCCCCGGACATGGCCCGCCCCGCCGGAGGATCAAGGCGTGTCAGGGCCGCGGCTGCAGCGCGAAGCGGCCGGGGCCGACCCAGGCCAGCGCCAGCAGGCCACCGCACAGCGCCAGGTTCTTGAAAAAGGCGATGAGCTGGGTGAAATGCTGCGGCCCGGTGAAGTCCCAGAAGCGATGGCCGATCACCATCGTTCCCAGCGTGTAGAGGATGAGCCCGAAGCAGGCCCAGCGCGTCTTCACCCCCAGGATGAGCATGAGCGGGAAGAGGATCTCGGCCGCGATCGCCACATAGCCGCCCACCAGCGGCAGCGGCGCCCCCTGGTTGGTCAGGGTGGTGACGATGGCGGGCCAGCCGTTGATCTTCCCGTAGGCGCTGATCAGGAAGAGCGGTGCGAAGCAGATGCGGCCGATCAGCAGGGCGAGATCGGTGTTGCTGGTCGAGGTGGTGTCGCTCACGAGAGGTGCCTCCGGCTTTGTCGGCCGGAGGCTAGCTTGAATTGCTGCAGCGCAGCAAGGTGGCTCAGTTCTTCGCCTTGTCGACGAGCGCGTTCGCCTTGATCCAGGGCATCATGGCGCGCAGGCGCTCGCCCACCGCCTCGATCGGGTGCTCGGCCAGGCGGCGGCGGGTGGCCTTGAAGCTGGCCTGGTTCACCTTGTTCTCCAGCATCCAGTCGCGGGCAAAGCTTTTCGCTGTGGAGACCGGCTACTTCTTTGGGGATACGAGGTCTTCAATGGAGGCGGGGACAGGAAAACCGATCTCATAGGCGGTATCCAACCATCGCAGACCGCCGGTCTGTCCTTCCTCGGAGAACAGCAGCTCGGTTCCAATCCTCTCCATAGTGAGTTGAAGCGCCTGGAAAGCGTCGATTCCGATGACCGAGCCGCGACGCTGTGTTCGAGGGCCGGCAATGCCATAGTCGCACAGGAAATCGCCAGTCTCGGTTTCCTCGCGCGGAACTGTTATCCAAACAGCGACGGGACCATAACTGCTCTCCAGGGTTCGGCGCGCGCAGATGATCATTGCGTTCTCATGATTCTTTTTGGTCACTGTTCTGGCTCCTCATTCGGGAAGGGACAGGCGCGGCAGCTCTCTTCCTGCCATACAGGCTCCAAAACGCAGGTTCACGCTGGCCCAGCAGAGGGCACGGGCGACACGAGCTGTGGGCCGTAAGCGTCGGCATCGTGCCTCGTCTGCCGCAGCCTGTGCATCACACCGCGCGCGCCGCTCGGCATCCGCATGCGGTCCCGGCCGGTCCGCGAACTGCACAGCAGTTCCATTCGTAGCCTCGCCGCCGGCCGGACCGCGTCGAGAATATGCAGAAACCTGGTGTCCGTCTCGGACATAGGATCGCACATGAACGATCCCGTGCGTCGTGCCGTCCTCGGGATAGAGCGCGCGAAAGCCCTCCGACACCCACTGCCGAAATGCTTGGGCTTCAGGATGGTTCGAATTGAGATAACGCGGGTCGTTGATTGCGTTGCGAAGCGTATCACGTGTGACTTCGACAGTTCCGCTCATCGTCAATCTCCTTTGACGCGGATTTTACGCGCCTGAGGGACGATTGTCAATGACATGATTCCCATAACGGCTATTATTCTTAACGTGTGACCCCTGCATCGCTCGCTGGCGAAGGAGGCAGGGGTTCGCCGACGGGCAATTACCCCTGCCTCCCCAACCTCTCCTTAGTTCTTCGCCTTATCCACCAGGGCGTTCGCCTTGATCCAGGGCATCATGGCGCGCAGGCGCTCGCCCACCGCCTCGATCGGGTGCTCGGACAGCTTGCGGCGGGTGGCCTTGAAGCTGGCTTGGTTCACCTTGTTTTCCAGCATCCAGTCGCGGGCGAATTTGCCGGTCTGGATGTCTTCCAGCACGCGCTTCATTTCAGCCTTGGTCTCCGGCGTGATGATGCGAGGCCCCGTGACGTATTCGCCGTATTCCGCGGTGTTGGAGATCGAGTAGTTCATGTTGGCGATGCCGCCCTCATAGATGAGGTCGACGATCAGCTTCACCTCGTGCAGGCATTCGAAATAGGCCATCTCCGGCGCGTAGCCGGCCTCGACCAGGGTTTCGAAGCCGGCCTTGATCAGCTCGACCAACCCGCCGCAAAGCACGGCCTGCTCGCCGAACAGGTCGGTCTCGCATTCTTCCTTGAAGGTCGTCTCGATGACGCCGGCGCGGCCGCCACCCACCGCGGAGGCGTAGGAGAGGGCGATTTCGAGGGCATTGCCGCTTGGGTTCTGCGCCACGGCCACCAGGCAGGGCACGCCGCCGCCACGCTGGTATTCGGAGCGGACGGTGTGGCCCGGGCCCTTCGGCGCGATCATGAACACGTCGAGATCGGCGCGCGGGTCGAGCAGGTTGAAATGCACGTTCAGGCCATGCGCGAAGGCGAGCGCCGCGCCGGCCTTCATGTTGTCGTGCAGGTGTTCGCGATAGAGGTCGCCCTGGCCCTCATCGGGGGTCAGCACCATGATGACGTCGGCCCATTTGGCGGCCTCGGCGGGGGACATGACCTTGAAGCCCATGGCCTCGGCCTTCTTGGCCGAACCGCCGGGGCGCAGGCCGATGGCCACCTCGGTCACACCGCTCTCGCGGATGTTCAGGGCATGGGCATGGCCCTGGCTACCGAAACCGATGATCGCGACTTTCTTGGCCTTGATCAGGTTCACATCGGCATCGCGATCGTAATAGACGCGCATCTCAGGCGCTCCTCTCTTGCTTTGGTCGGAAATAAGTCAGGCCGTTTGCCTTGCGGCGGGTGGTATGGCAACGGGGCTGGGGGGTGGAAAAGCTTTGCGTTTGGGACCGCCGCGCATTATAACCACTGTGGTCACACAGGAGGTTCCCATGCGCGAGGTACAGCTTCGGGATGCCAAGGCGCAATTCTCCGCGGTGGTCGATGCCGCGGAAGAGGGCGAGGGCAGCGTCATCACCAAACACGGCAAGCCCAGCGCCGTGGTGCTGGGGTTCGCGGAGTATCAGCGGCTGCTGGAGGCTGCCCCCAGCTTTGCCCAGCTGCTGATGGCCTTCCCGCTGGGCGAGGAGGATGCCGCGCTGTTCGAGCGCGACCGAAAGCCCTGGCAGCCGCGCGAGTTTTGAGCCTCTATCTGCTCGATACCAATGTCGTCTCCGCGCTGGCGCCAGGATCGCTGGCACGCCACGAGGCGCTGGCCGCCTGGCTCGGCCGGCACGGCCCGTCGCTCTACCTGCCATCGATCGTCATCGCGGAGCTGAGCGCGGGCGTGGCGCGCCTGCGGCGGATGGGCGCCACGCGCCGGGCGGAAGCGCTCGACCTGTGGCTGATGAACCTGCTCGGCACGTTCCGCCGACAGGTGCTGCCATTCGATGCCGAGGCGGCGCTGGCCACCGGATTGTTGCTGGACCGGGCACAGGGGCTCGGCCTGCATCCCGGCTTCCCCGATCTCGCGATCGGCGGCGTCGCCGTCTCGCGCGGGATGACCGTGCTGACGCGGAACCTGCGCGACTTCGCGCCGCTGGGCATCGCGGCCCTGGATCCCTTCGCCACGCTGCCGGAATAGCTCACAGCGCCCGCGTTCCCCGCGCAATCGCCACCGCCCCGGTCCGGCACACTTCCGCCAGCCCCAGCGGCTTCATCAGCCCGCAAAACGCGTCGATCTTCTCCGCATTGCCGGTCATCTCGAACACAAAACTCTCGGTCGTGGCGTCCACCACCCGCGCGCGGAAAGCGTCGGCCAGGCGCAGGGCTTCCACCCGCGCCTCGCCCTGCCCCACCACCTTGATCAGCGCCAACTCGCGCTGCAGGTGGGGCCCGTCCAACGTCAGGTCACTCACCTTGTGCACGGGCACCAGGCGGTCGAGCTGCGCCTTGATCTGCTCGATGATCATTTCCGTGCCGGTGGTCACCACGGTGATGCGGCTGATGCGGCGGGTGTCGTCCACCGGCGCCACGGTCAGGCTTTCGATGTTGTAGCCGCGGCCGGAAAACAGCCCGATGACGCGGGCCAGGACACCGGCCTCGTTTTCCACGAGGACCGCGATGGTTGCTGTGCGTTCCATGGGTTCAGACCAACACTTTGCCTTCATCGGTGACGCCGGCGACGCCACCCTGCTGGCCCACGCCCAGGATCATCTCGTTATGCGCCGCACCCGAGGGGATCATCGGGAAGACGTTTTCCTTCTGGTCCACGCAGATATCGGCGATGACAGGGCCGGGATAGGCGATCATCTCGCGGATCACGTCATCGAGCTGGTCGGCCTCGGTGGCGCGCAGGCCCTTGGCGTGGAAGCTCTCGGCCAGCTTCACGAAATCCGGCAGCGCCGCGGAGTAGCTTTCGGAATAGCGGCTGCCATGCAGCAGCTCCTGCCACTGCCGCACCATGCCCATGTATTCATTGTTCAGGATGAACACCTTCACGGGCAGGCGGTACTGCGCGAGCGTGCCCATCTCCTGGATGTTCATCAGGATCGAGGCCTCGCCGGCGATGTCGATGCACAGCGCGTCGGGGTGGGCGATCTGCACACCCATCGCCGCCGGCAGGCCGTAGCCCATTGTGCCAAGCCCGCCCGAGGTCATCCAGCGGTTCGGCTTGTCGAAGCCGAAATACTGCGCCGCCCACATCTGGTGCTGGCCGACCTCGGTGGAGATGAACGTCTCGCGCCCCAGCTCCTGGGTGATCTCGAACAGCCGCTTCACCGCGTGCTGCGGCTTGATGATTTTTCCCTGTTGGACATAGGCCAGGCAGTCCTGCTTGCGCCACTGGTCGATCTGGCGCCACCAGGCGGTCTGCGCCTCCTTGTTGATCGGCGTGTCGTCCTGCTTCCAACATTCGATCATGGCGGCCAGGATGTTTCCGGCATCGCCCACGATCGGCACATCGACCTTGACGTTCTTGTTGATCGAGGAAGGGTCGATGTCGCAGTGGATCTTCTTCGAGCCCTGGCTGAAAGCGTCCAGCCGGCCGGTGATCCGGTCATCGAAGCGGGCACCCATGTTCAGCATGACGTCGCAGCCATGCATGACCAGATTGGCCTCATAGGTCCCGTGCATGCCCAGCATGCCGATGAATTGCGGGTCGCTCGACGGAAAGGCGCCGAGCCCCATCAGCGTATTGGTGCAGGGGAAGCCCGTCATGCGGACGAATTCGGTCAGCAGGCGCGCGGCCTCGGGGCCGGAATTGATCACCCCGCCGCCGGAATAGACCACCGGGCGGGCCGAGCGCTTGAGCATCCGCACCGCTTCGAGGATGCGCGCGGGGTCCGGCTGCGTCACCGGCCGGTAGCTGCGATGCGGCACCGTCGGCGCCGGGGTATAGGGCGCCGGCTTGATCAGGATGTCCTTCGGAAGGTCGATCACCACCGGGCCGGGGCGACCGCTGCGCGCGACATAGAAGGCGTCATGCACCACGCCGGCCAGATCCTCGCTGCGCTTGACCAGGTAATTGTGCTTGGTCGCGGGGCGGGTGATGCCGGTGGTGTCGGCCTCCTGGAAGGCGTCGTTGCCGATCAGGTGCGTGGGCACCTGGCCGGTCAGGCAGATGATGGGGATGCTGTCCATCAGCGCGTCGACGAGGCCCGTTACCGCATTGGTGGCGCCGGGGCCGGAGGTGACGAGCACGACGCCCACCTTTCCGGTGGAGCGCGCGTAGCCCTCGGCCGCATGCACCGCCGCCTGTTCGTGGCGCACCAGAATGTGGCGGATGGAGTTCTGCTGGAACAGCGCATCATAGATCGGCAATACGGCGCCGCCGGGATAGCCAAAAATCACCTCCACGCCCTGCTCCGTCAAAGCACGGAGTACGACCTCGGCACCCGGACGCAGTTCCGTGGTGGCGGGTGTGGCGATGGTGGTGGCGGACATGTTGGTTCCGTTGTGTGTGGCGTTGTTGCACCGCACCCTTATGCGTGGGGCGAGGGGCCGTCAACATGGGCTTGAACGAAACTGTCGATTTCAGCCCATTTGCTTTGCGAAAATTGCGCGAGTCCCGCAAATCGCGCATGGATCGTATGCAGCGCCGTGGGGGCCACAAGGTTTTGGTGGCGAAACCAGGTGCCCTGGCGCTTGGTGTATTGATGGGTGTGCAGCACCGCCTGGTCGCGCGCCGCCCGCGCCCCCATCTCGCCGCGCAGCACGGCGCAGAGCTCCGGCACGCCATGGGCGCGCATCGCCGGCAGGCTGGGGTCGAGCGGCAGCAGGGCCCGCACCTCCTCCAGCGCGCCGGCCTGAAGCATGGCGTCGAAGCGCCCGGCAATGGCCTCGCGCAACTCGTCGCGCGGCGGGTCCAGCAGCAGGGCGGCGAAGCGCCAGGGCGCGGGCGGCAGGGCGGGCGCGTCGCGCTGCCAGTCCAGCAGGCCGCGCCCGGTGCTGAGCAAGACCTCATAGGCGCGGGCCACGCGCTGGCTGTCGCCCGGCCGCAGGGTCGCGGCCGTGGCGGGGTCCAGCATGGCGTGCAGCGCGGGGGCGCCGCGTTCGGCCAGCAGGGCGCGGGCCGCCGCCCGGGCCTCGGGGGCCACATCGGGCAGGGCGGAGAGGCCCTGGGTGAGGGCGCGCAGGTACAGCCCCGTGCCGCCGCAGAGGATGGGCAGGCGGGCCTGCGCCATCGCCGCCAGCGCCGCTTCGCGCCACCACGCCAGGTTCGCGGCCTCCGCGGGCGGCCTGATCCCGTAGAGGCGGTGCGGCGCCGCCGCATGGTCCTGCCGGCTGGGCTGCGCCGTGATCACCGCCATGCCGGCATAGACCTGCATGGCATCCGCATTGATCACAGTGCCGCCCAGCGCCCGGGCGAATTCCAGCGCCAGCGCGGATTTCCCGCTCGCGGTCGGGCCGCAGATGATCAGCGCGGGTGGTTGCATGGCGCGGGCGTGGTGGGCATGGTCCGGCCGCATGCCGCATATTCTCACGCTTGTCGCGCCCCCGGGCGGGCTCTCCCCTCACATGGTGCCGCCGGTGCTGGCCGCCCTGGCCGCCGGCGGCGCCCTTTGCGGCGCGCCGGACTGGCTGTCCGAGGGCGAGGCGGTGGATATCCCCTTCACTGGCGCCGCGCCGGCCGCGGCCCAGGCGGCCGCGCTGGCCGCCCTGGACGGGCAGCCGGTCGACGCCATCGCACAGATCGCCGCAACCCGGCGCAAATCCCTGCTGCTGGCCGATATGGACAGCACCATCGTCACCACCGAGACGCTGGACGAGCTGGCCGCCGAGGCCGGGCTGAAGGAGCGCATCGCCGCCATCACCGCCCGGGCGATGAATGGCGAGCTGGATTTCAAGGCCGCGCTGCGGGAGCGCGTGGCGATGCTCAAGGGCCTGGACGAGGCGGCGCTGCTGCGCACCTGGGAGACGACGGAGCTGATGCCCGGCGCCCGCAGCCTGGTCGCCACCATGCGCGCCGCCGGCGCCCATGCGGCGCTGGTCTCGGGCGGCTTCACCTTCTTCACCGCGCGGGTGGCGGCGCTGGTCGGGTTTCATGAGCACCACGCCAATGAGCTGGTCATCACCGATGGCCGGCTGGCCGGCACGGTGGCCGAACCGATCCTGGACCGCGATTCCAAGCTGGCCAAGCTGATGGGCCTGTCGCAATCGCTCGGCATTCCCCTGGCGGGCACGCTCACGGTGGGCGATGGCGCCAATGACCTGCCGATGCTCAAGGCGGCGGGCCTGGGCGTCGCCTTCCGCGCCAAGCCCACGGTGCAGGCCGAGGTGCAGGCGCGGGTGAACCATGGCGACCTCACCGCCCTGCTCTTCGCGCAGGGATTTCGCCGCGCCCAGTTCGCGCAGGCTTGACAAAAATGTTGCAGCTATTGGCGGGCGTCCGGCGTTAGACTGGTGCCCGTCAGGTCATGCGGCCTGTTGCAGGGCCATGTCGCCTGACTTCCACAAGGAAGCGAGGACACCCGGCATGGCCGCAGAAGCCTTTATCTCCATCTCAATGCCCGACGCGCCGCCCAGGCTGCGCCGGCTGGACATGACCGATATCCCGGCGGCCCTGCGGGCGGGTTGGGTGGATTTCCTCGCCACGCCCACGCAGCTGCTTTTCCTCTGCGTGATCTACCCGGCCTTCGGCTTCGTGCTCGCGCGCGCCGCGGCGGGCGGGGATTTGCTGCCTTTGGTCTGGCCGCTGCTTTCCGGCTTTGCGCTGGTGGGGCCGTTGGCGGCGCTGGGGCTCTACGAGATCAGCCGGCGGCGGGAGGCCGGGGCGGCCACCTCCTGGCTCGACTGCTTCCGCGTGCTGCAATCCCCTGCCCTTGCGGCGATGATCGGCATGGGGCTGATCATGATGGCGATCTTCGGGCTCTGGCTGCTCACGGCGCGCGGCATTTTCCTGCTGACGCTGGGTGACGTCTCCCATGCCGGCCCGGGCGCATTGCTGGCCGAGGTCTTCGGCAGCGCTGCGGGGCTGGCGATGCTGGCGCTGGGCAATGTCGCCGGCTTCGCCTTCGCGGTGCTCGTGCTGGCGATCAGCAGCTTCTCCTTCCCGATGCTGCTGGACCGCAATGTCAGCCTGCGCACCGCCATCGCCACCTCCTGGCAGGCGTTCCAGGACAATCGGCAGGTCATGCTGGGCTGGGGCCTGGCGGTGGCCCTGGGGCTCGCCCTGGGCATGGCCTCATTGTTCGTCGGCCTCGCGGTCGCGCTGCCGGTCCTGGGCCACGCCACCTGGCATCTCTATCGCCGCGCGGTGATGTGAGCCGGGCGGCTCAGACCGATTGCAGGAGCCCGGCGAAGAGTTTTCCGCGATAGGCCAGGCTGTCGACGACAATATGCTCCTCCAGCGTATGGGCCAACGCGCCCATCACGCCCAAGCCGTCCAGCGTGGGGATGCCCATGGCACCCGTAAAATTGCCGTCGGAGCCGCCGCCGGAGCTTTGCGCGGGCACGGAAAAGCCCAGGCGGGCGGCGATGGTGCTGGCCTGGGCGTGCAGGGCCATGACCCTCGCATCGGGCTCCCAGACCGGGCGGGTGACGCCGCGGCGGATTTCGAGCTGGACGTCGTTGGAGGTGCTGCGCAGCGCCAGCATCTTTTCCACCGCGGCGTCCAGGTCTTCCTGGCGCTTGGCCATGCTCAGCGCCTCGGCATCGGTGTGGGTGGTGACGCAGTTCACCCATTGGCCGCCATGGAGGACGCCGACGGAGAAGGTGCAGGCCTCGGTCGTCATCTCCTCGATGGCGATGATCTGCTTGCACATCTCGCGGATGGCGCTGCGGCCTTCGCCCAGGCGGGCGCCGGCGTGGCTGGGCCGCCCCGTGGTGCGGAGGTTGAAGCGGGCGATGGCGTAGCGGCCGGTGACGACGCCGCCATCGGGACGACCGGGCTCGGGCACCAGGACGATGGCGTGGCGGGCGGCCTCGGCCTCGATCAGGTCGCGGGTGGAGGGGCTGCCGATTTCCTCGTCGGAGGTCAGGAGAAAGGTGACGGGGCGGGAGGTGGGCAGGCCGGCCCGCATGAGCTGGCGCATGGCTTCGAGCGCCAGGTAGGTGCCGCCCTTCATGTCCTGGATGCCGGGGCCGAAGGCTTTGGCGCCCTCACGCCGGAAGGCGAGGCCGTTGGCGAGGGTGCCGATGGGGTGGACGGTGTCGAGATGGGCGAGGACGAGGATGCCCGGTTCGCGGGAGGGATGGGGGAAGCGGGCGCGGACGCAATCGCCCAGGCCCATGCGGCCGGGGATGGTTTCGACCACGGCGCCGGCGACGGCGAATTCGCGGGCGGCGATGGCCATCATGCGGTTGACGGCCGCGGCGTCGAAGGTGGGGGATTCACATTCGACCCAGGTTTTCAGGCCGGCCAGCATAGTGTCGGCGTCGAAGGGGAGGTCCAGGGGGGCGGTTTCGGGGGTTTGCATGGGGGGATGTTGGGGGAGGTTTGTTGCGTTGGGCAAGCCTTTGTGGACGTGGTGGGGCCGCCGCGGGAACGCGACCTGTGGTGGCTTCGCGCCCATGGGGTCACGCTGAGATCGGGCGTGGAGCCCATCAACCGCAGCGCAGGCGAGGGGCGGCCTGTGGCCTGGTGCCCCGCGGGGTCGAGGCGCCCGGTTACCGCTCTCTCATGCCAGAATCTGACGCAACGCCACCGCGATCTCCGGCGCCTGCGACAATGCGACCGTGTCGTTCGGACCATGGGTCGCCAGCGTCGCGTAGCCATCGCCGGATGGCGACCGGTGAACATCCACCATCCGACGGCGGAGATCGACGATCCACAGCTCGGCGATGCCGCTGCGGGCGTAGAGCGGCAGCTTCACGCTGCGGTCGTAGCGCAGCGACGTGTCGGCGACCTCGATCACCAGAAGGGTATCGGCGGGACCGGGCCGTTCGCCGGTCGCGTAAAAATCGGCGCGGGGGCGGAACACGGCGAAGTCGGGCTGTGGCTCATTGAGCCGGTCCAGGCGGAGGGGGTTTTGCACCGACACGATGGCCCGGTCCCCGAAGGCCATGACCAGGTCACGGGTCAGCTTGTGCCGTGCCGGCAGAAGATCCGTGCCGTCCATGGCGTGGTCTCCCATGATG
>LNFM01006219.1_pt1 | contig 19821 bp, 19 predicted proteins | sample 596031 | NCBI WGS metagenome assembly LNFM01 (sample SAMN04254537, study PRJNA301005) | activated carbon metagenome | isolation source: dual media filters at the Ann Arbor, Michigan drinking water treatment plant | place: USA: Ann Arbor | reverse complement strand
CGGCGTCAGCGAAGGTCATCTGCTTCATGGGGAAACTCAGCGGGTGGAATCCGGGTATTTTGCCAAAATCTGGAAGTCTTCTTCAGAGTTTCCTAAGACACATTATTTGTAAGTCTATTGGTTCCTCTCGTCGAATGCTCGTAACTTTTTGTCGCCTATCAGAACTAATTCAGCAGTGTTATGCGGATGCTCTTGCAGCGGTTCTCGCGTTTTAAATGAAGCGCCGGTGCCTTGTTGACGCGCCACTGCTAGCATCGCGGGCACAGGTTTGCGCCGCATGGCATGTAGGCAAAAATAGGTGCCAAGCCAGCACCTTTCATCGGCGTTTTCGGAAGCCATCTATGTACCAGTTACGCTCTGGTTTTTTCTCATGAGGCTCGCTAATTCGCGCGCGGTTTTCACGGCGCTGTTATTTACACTCAGCAGCCCGCTTCAGGCCGGCGAGGTGCAGGTGGCGGTGGCGGCTAATTTCACTGCGCCCATGCAGGCCATTGCCCAGGCTTTTGAGCGGCACAGCGGACATCAGGTGGTTGCGGCCTACGGCGCGACCGGGCAGTTATATGCGCAGATGCAACATGGCGCGCCCTTTGACCTGTTTCTTAGCGCCGATGCCAGCACGCCGGCCAAGTTAGAGGCGCAAGGTCAGGGTGTTCGCGGCTCGCGCTTTACCTATGCCATTGGCCGTTTGGTGTTGTGGTCGGCCACGCCGGGTTATCTGGACGGCAGCGACGCAGTACTCAAGGCCAACCAGTTCCGCTATCTGGCAATTGCGGACCCGAAGACCGCGCCCTATGGTCTGGCTGCCACCCAAGTGTTGGCCCAACTCGGCTTGACCGAGGCGGTTCAAAACAAGCTGGTCACCGGGCAGAGCATCGGCAAGGCGTTGCACTTTGTCGCCAGTGGCAATGCTGAACTGGGCTTTGTCGCGATGTCGCAGGTGTATCAGGATGGCCAGCTGAAAAGCGGTTCGGCCTGGGTTGTGCCGGCCGCGTTGCACGCGCCGATCAAGCAGGATGCCGTGCTGCTGGAGAAGGGCGCTGACAACCCGGCTGCCGCTGCGTTTCTGACCTTTTTGCAAGGCGAGCAAGCGACGAAGATTATTCAGTCTTATGGCTACTCACGTTAAAAGGCCGCAGCGATGCCCCTGAGCCAAGCAGATTTTGCCGCCGTTTGGCTGACGCTGGAGTTGGCCTCGCTGACCACCCTGTTGCTGTTGCTGATCGGTACGCCCATTGCCTGGTGGCTGGCGCGCACCGAATCACGTTGGAAGCAGCCGATTGGTGCCATCGTCGCCCTGCCCTTGGTGTTGCCGCCCACGGTGATCGGCTTCTACCTGCTGGTGAGCATGGGCCCGAATGGGTTTATCGGCCAACTGACCCAGAGCCTCGGTCTCGGCACCCTGACCTTTACCTTTACCGGGTTGGTGATCGGCTCGGTGTTCTATTCCCTGCCCTTTGTGGTGCAGCCGTTGCAAAACGCCTTTGAGGCGATTGGCCGTGCCCCGCTGGAGGCCGCTGCGACCCTGCGGGCCGGGCCGTGGGACACCTTTTTCAGCGTGGTGTTGCCGCTGGCCAGGACCGGGTTTGTCACGGCGGCGATTCTCGGGTTTGCCCACACCGTGGGTGAGTTCGGTGTGGTGCTGATGATTGGCGGCAACATCCCCGGCAAGACGCAAGTGGCCTCCGTGCAGATCTACAACCATGTAGAAACCATGCAATACGCCCAAGCGCATTGGTTGGCGGGTGGCATGGTGCTGTTCTCCTTTGTGGTGTTGTTGGCGCTGTACAGCCGGCGCAGCACCCTGCGGGTGTGGCGATGATCTGGCCATTCACGCGGCGTCAGTCGGCTGTAACGCATATCAGCGGCAAGGGTGAGATACGCGCGCAGTTCAAGGTCGAGCATGCCGGTTTCGCCTTGGACGTGGCCCTCGACCTGCCGGGCCGTGGCGTCAGTGCCCTGTTCGGCCATTCCGGCTCGGGCAAGACCAGTTGTCTGCGCTGTTTTGCCGGACTGGATCAGCCGCGTACGGGTTATCTGCAGGTCAATGGCGAAGTCTGGCAGGACAGCGCGCGGGGCATTTTCGTCCCCGCCCACCGGCGCGCCGTGGGTTACGTGTTTCAGGACGCCAACCTGTTTGCGCACCTCTCGGTGCGCGGCAATCTGCTCTATGGATTCAAACGCATCCCCGCTGCACAGCGCCGCGTGGCATTGGACCAGGCGGTGGAGTTGCTCGGCATCGGTCACCTGCTGGAGCGCATGCCGGGCCATTTGTCTGGCGGCGAGCAGCAGCGCGTCGGCATCGCTCGCGCCCTGCTGACCAGCCCGCGCCTGCTGCTGATGGATGAGCCGCTAGCGTCTCTCGACCTCAAGCGCAAACGGGAGGTGCTGCCCTATCTGGAGCGCCTGCATGCCGAATTGGAGATTCCAATTGTCTACGTCAGCCATTCGCCGGACGAAGTGGCGCGCCTGGCCGATCACTTGGTGGTGCTCGACGAGGGCAAGGTCACGGCCAGCGGCCCGCTCAAGGAAACCCTGCTGCGCGCTGACCTGCCGTTTGTCTTTGAAGACGACGCCGAGGCGGTGGTCGATGGCGTGGTCAGTGGCCATGATGCTGCCTATGGACTGCTCGCGCTGCACCTGTCCGGCAGCGCCATCACCGTGCAACTGCCGCATGCGGCATTGCTTGTGGGGCAGGCGGTGCGGATCAAAATCATGGCGCGCGATGTCAGCCTGAGCCTGCAGCAGGCCGAGCAAAGCAGCGTGCTCAATCTGCTACCGGCGCAGGTGCTCGACTGGATCACCGTGGCCGAGCAGGCCCATGTGCTGGTGCGCGTGCAGGTGGGCGGCGAGCAGCTGATGGCGCGCATCACCCGTTACTCGTTCGACCGGTTGAACATTCAGCCGGGGCTGTCGTTGTGGGTGCAGGTCAAGTCCATGTCGTTGCTGAGCAGCAACTGAGCGCCGGCACGACATATTCGGTTGCAGCTATGTCGCGCTTTCCGACGAAATCACTCTTTAGGCTGCTTTCTTGCGTCAATCACTGCAGTACCCTTTTGCCGCGCGAACCCATAAGCTGACAGCGTTCAGCCCTTGCTCACAAAAATAATAAGGAGCACACCCCGTCATGCGATTCACAGTGTCTCTACGCCCGTTTTTGCTCACCTTGCTGGGCGTGTTAGCCAGCCTCTCACCGCTCAGCTATGCCGAAGCCATCTCGCCCCAAGAGCAGGTTCAGGTGCATGCCAGCCGGGTTACCAGCACGTTGATGCTGTTACGCGGCGAGGGTTTCCAAAAGAAACATGAACAGACCTTGGAGTCTGATCTGGCCGCATTGGCGGCGTCGGTGCAGAGCCTGCCGCAGCGACCGGACGAGTTGCGCAGCGCGCACCAGGAACTGGTGGTGCAGATTCGCCGTGGCGTGGCCTTTGGCCCGAATGAAGAAGACATGCCCTGGCGCTACCCCGAAGACCTCAGCAAGGCGCTGCTCGGCGTGCTGGAGCAGACCCGCAAGCTCTCCAACCCCGGCGAGAGTGAGCTGTCCGCCAAGCTGGAATACCTCTCGGTGCAGTACCTGAGCCGCTCGTATTTCGGTAATTTTGAAACCGCCCGCGAGCAGCCCGACACCTACCTGGGGCAGGACGAGCGCAAGATTGTGCCGACGGTCGATGCCCAGTTGGCTGCGCTGGACAGCAGCGCCAACCCGCAAGTCGGCAAGCTCAAGACCCGCTGGGACTACCTCAAAGCCGCATTGGTTGACCTCAACAGCCAAAGCAGTGCCCTGGAGAGCGCCTCCGGCCGGCCGTTCGCCCCGACCACGGTTTACCGCCACACCCGTTCGCTAACAGACCAGTGGATGGCGATGTACTGAGGCTTCAGCAACCCGGTCAGTAAGCATGTAGCCCGGATGTCTCCGGGCTTTTTGGCGCAGCAACGGGCTGTCAGCGTTGTAGCCCGGAAGCAATCCGGGTCATGTAGGCGAGCTGCATAACCGCTCCCGGACTGCATCCGGGCTACAGACGATCAGGCCGCCTTTGGCCGCTCAAGCGCTGGCTTTTTTCTCACGGATGCAGGTCGGCCCGGCACGCTCGACGATGGCCTGTTCGACCTCCTTGCGCAGGCCCAGCAGGAAGGCGGCTTCAGCGGCAACGAACAGCGGCCCGATCACCAGCCCCATGACGTCATCGACGAACGCCGGTTTGCGCCCTTCGTAATAATGACCGACAAACTGGATAATCCAGCCGATGACGAACAGGCCGACGCCACTGCTCAACCAGACAGCCGTGGACTGCACAGCCAGATCAGCGGCCACACTCAGGCTCACACCCAGCAACGCCACCATCAACAGGCCGAAACGCACGTCCAGGCGCAGGTAAAACACCGCCGCCGCCAGCGCCACCAGCGTTGCAGGCGACAGCCACAGGCCGAGTACGTCAACGCCAGGACGGGACAGCAACACGGCCACGGCCACCACAATCAGCGGAATACCGATAAAGTGACTGAAGATATTGCGCTGATCGCGGTGATACGCCGCGTATTGCGCCAGATGATCAACCAGAGTTTTCATTATTGTTCTCCTCATGCAAGACAGGTGACTACGATGCCTGCATGCCCTCGCCCTGCTCTGTCAGCTAGCCGACAAAGCGCCGGTGACCGATGAACAGCGTTCACGATTACCAAGCCCGCGTGCAGCAGGGCCATTGGTTCAGCGCCCTGCCGGCTGCGCTGCAAGCCGCGCTGCTCGCTGCCGCACAGGTGCAGCAGCTGGCGCCCGGTCAAGTGCTGTTTCGCCGCGGTGACAAACCCAGTGGCCTGTATGCCGTGGTGGCCGGCGGCATGCGCATTGGCGCGGTGAGTGCGAGTGGCAAGGAAGCGCTGTTGACCCTGGTTGAGCCGCCCTACTGGTTTGGCGAGATTTCCCTGTTCGACGGCCAGCCGCGCACTCACGATGCCTTTGCCGAAGGGCCCACCACCTTGTTGTTGGTGCCGCAGGCACGGCTGCTCGCGCTGCTCGACCAGCAGCCGCAGCACTGGCGTGATTTCGCCCTGCTGATGAGCCAGAAACTGCGTCTGGCGTTTATCGCTCTGGAAGAAATGAGCCTGCTGCCCGCCGCCCCGCGTTTGGCCCGACGGCTATTGCTGATTGCCGAGAACTACGGCGAAGGCGAACCGCGCCGGGTGTTGCACCTGCCGCAGGAGCAATTGGCGCTGATGTTGGCGATCTCAAGGCAGACCACCAACCAAATCCTCAAGGAGCTGGAAGCGCAGGGGGTGGTGCGCCTGACCTACGGCGAGATCGAGATTCTTGACCTGCCACGCTTGCGTCAGGCCGCGCAATAAGCGGCGCGAAGCAGCTGGTGACAGCTTGCTGCTGCAAGGGCTGAACCTCTGGCGCAGAATGACGCTCTATAGCCGTCCTAATTGCCACTGAGCCCCGTCATCTAATGCCAATATCCACCGCCACCGCTCATATTGATCTGCCCTGGGTGTTGGCTGGCCCGCTGTTGCGCCGTATGGAACCGCAGCGCTTGGTGCTCTGGCTGGTGGGCCGTCAGCCCTTATCGCTCACCCTGCAACTGAGTCATGCCGCCGCGCCCGAGCCACAACGTTTGCCGCTGACCGATGACCGTTGCCAGGTCATCCAGATTGGCGAACACGCGTTTATTCACCTGATTGACCTGACCCTCGATGCGCCGCTGCCCTGCGATGTGCAGATTGATTACGACCTGTTGATCGAGCCACCCGGCCAGCCCGCGCTGGGCATCGCCGACTGGGCCCCGCACTTGCTGTATGCCGGTGCCAGCCAGGCCAACTTTGTCTTGCGCGCGCAGCTCGACAACCTCCTCCACGGCTCCTGCCGCAAGCCGCACCATCCGGCGGCCGATGGTTTGCTCTGCGCCGACCGCCTGCTGGCCGAGGCACACCCGGCCGAACAGCGCCCGGCGCTGCTGTTGATGAGTGGCGATCAGGTCTACGCCGATGACGTCGGCGGGCCGATGCTGCGGGTCATTCACCAGTTAATTGCGCGCCTCGGCCTGTTTGGTGAATGCCTGGAGGGCGCGGTGGTGGATGACAGCGCCGCGCTCTATCAACATCCCGCCAGCTATTACCAGCGCGCCGAATTACTGCCTGCGCTGCAAAGCAACGAGACCCTGCGCGAGCGCTTCTTCGGCGGCGTCAAAAAGCCCGTGTTCACCACCAGCAATGCCGACAACCACCTGGTGACCTGCGCCGAAGTGCTGGCCATGTACCTGCTGGTGTGGTCGCCCGTGCCCTGGACCTTGCTCGACAACGAAATGCCTGCATTGCCTGCCGAGCATGTCGACCGCTACCAACGTGAGCGTCAACATATCGAGGCGTTTCGCGCCGGGCTGGGCAACGTCGCGCGCGTCCTGGCCCACCTGCCGACGCTGATGATCTTTGACGACCACGACATCACCGACGACTGGAACCTCTCCGCACAATGGGAGCAGACGGCCTACGGTCACCCGTTTTCGCGGCGCATCATTGGCAATGCACTGATCGCCTACCTACTGTGTCAGGGCTGGGGCAATAACCCGTCGGTGTTTGCCAAACCGCTGCAAAGCCTGCGCGCGATGATCGACGGACGCGATATCGAGAACCGCCTCAACAGCCCGCAGCAAGACGCGCTGATTGGCGAACTGTTGAGCTTCCACCAGTGGCAATTCGTCCTGCCCACCACCCCGGCATTGCTGGTGCTGGACACCCGCACCCGTCGCTGGCGCAGCGAACGCCAACTGCGCCGGCCATCGGGACTGCTGGATTGGGAAGCCCTGTGCGAATTCCAGCAAGCGCTGCTCGACCATCCGGCGGCGATCATCGTCTCGCCGGCACCGATGTTCGGCGTCAAATTGATCGAGACCATCCAGAAATTGTTCACCTGGGCTGGCCACCCGCTGTTGGTGGATGCGGAAAACTGGATGGCCCATCGCGGTGCGGCGCAGGTCATGCTGAACATTTTCCGCCACTCGCGCACGCCCGGCCACTACGTGATTCTCTCCGGCGATGTGCATTATTCCTTTGTTTACGAAGTGCTGATTCGCCACCGCAAACGCGGCCCGCGACTCTGGCAAATCACCAGCAGCGGCCTGAAGAACGAATTCCCACGGCGTCTGCTCGACTGGTTCGACCGCCTCAACCGCTGGCTGTACGCGCCGTGGTCGCCGCTCAACTGGCTGACCAAGCGTCGGCGCATGCAGGTCACGCCGCGCATCCCCTCACGCAGCAAAGCGGGCGAGCGCCTGTGGAACGGCGCAGGCCTCGGTCAGGTGCTGTTCAACGCACAAGGCCAGCCGCGCGCGATCTATCAGCTCAATGCCGATGGATCGCCGAGGGTGGCCTTTGTGGAGGAGCGTGATGACGCCTAAAGCGCGCGTTTAGGCAGGTGCGGCGGCAGGTACAGGCTCAGATAGGCATCGAACACGCGCATGCCTTCTTCGGCCATGCGCGGGGTGATGGTGCCGTGCAGTTGCACCGAGCGGGCGTAAACGCGGTCGCCCAGTTCCATGGCCAATGCGAACACATCAACATCGTCCGGCAGTTGCGGCAGGGGGAAGTGGCGGTCGAAGACCTGCTGCATCAACTGGCCCAGTTCAATGTCGTGCTGGCGATCGGCCTGGGTCACCTCTGTCAGCCCGTGTTGAGCGAGGATCAGCTGGCGGGCGGCGGCGTCGGCGGCGTAGATCGCCAGCATGCGCTGTTCGATCAGGCGCGACAGATCACGCCATTCACGCAATTCGTCATGCGCCACCGGCGCTTGCAGGCAATCGCGAAAGGCCTGGTGCACATCGGCGGTCAGCGCTTCCAGCAGTGCCGGCACGCTGGCAAAAAAGTGATAGACCGATGACGGCGGAATCGCCGCGCGTTCGGCCACGTTGTAGACCGACAGGCTGGCCACGCCCTGCTCGGCCAGCAATTCGCGGGCGGCGGCCAAAATGCCGGTGATGCGGCTCTGACTACTGGCGCGGGGTTTGCGGGCAACGGCTGGACGGGACATGGCGAGACTCAGAGCAGGGAATCAAGGGGGGTGACGATGGTTCGCCGCCTACCCTACACCGAACCCATAGTTCGGATGAAATCCGGGAGCGGTTTTAGTGGCACTAAATGCCCCGGATTGCATCCGGGCTACGCGACTTTTTTCATTCACCTGCGCAGAGGTGGATGGGGAAGCGCCATCCACCCTAGGACAGGGTGATACTTCGCTGTCCACCTTGCGCCGAACCCGTAGCCCGGATGAAATCCGGGAGCGGTTCACTGGCAATAAATGCCCCCGGATTGCATCCGGGCTACGCGACTTTTTTCATTCACCTGTGCAGAGGTGGATGGATGAAGCGTCATCCACCCTACGCGCTAGCACCGCAAAATCAGACGCGCGCGCTGCGCACACCTTCAGCCAGAGCGCTGCACAGGCTCAGCACGCCGTCTATGGCCTGTGCGTCGCTTGTGGCATTAGCGATCTGGTCGATCAGTGCCGAGCCGACCACTACGCCTTCGGCCAGGCGTGCGATGGTTGCCGCGTGTTCCGGGGTGCGGATGCCGAAGCCGATGCACAGGGGCAGGTCGGTGTGGCGACGCAGGCGGGTCACGGCCTGTTCGACGTGATCCAGCGTGGCTGCGCCGGCACCGGTCACACCGGCGACCGACACGTAGTAAACAAAGCCCGAGCTACCGTTGAGCACTTTCGGCAGGCGATTGTCGTCGGTGGTCGGGGTGGTCAGGCGGATAAAGTCCAGGCCTGCGACTTGCGCCGGGTCGCACAGGTCGACGTTATGTTCCGGCGGCAGGTCGACGACGATCAGGCCATCAACGCCCGAAGCGACGGCTTCAGCGATAAAACGCTCAACACCGTATTTGTGAATCGGGTTGAAGTAGCCCATCAGCACCAGCGGCGTGACCTGCTCGCCTTCGCGGAACTCGCGGACCATCTGCAGGGTTTTCGCCAGATCCTGACCATTGTCCAGCGCGCGGATGTTGGCGAGCTGGATGGCCGGGCCGTCGGCCATCGGATCGGTAAAGGGCATGCCCAGTTCGATCACATCAGCACCCGCGGCGGGCAGGCCTTTAAGGATGGCCAGCGAGGCATCGTAGTTCGGGTCGCCGCCGGTGACGAAGGTCACCAGCGCGGCGCGGTTCTGCTCTTTCAGTTCGGCAAAGCGGGCTTGCAGGCGGCTCATGCGTGCTGCTCCTGTTGTTCCATGTGGTGCACGATGGTTTGCATGTCTTTGTCGCCACGCCCGGAGAGGTTGACCACCATCAGGTGATCCTTAGGCAGGTTGGGCGCACGCTTGAATACTTCCGCCAGGGCGTGAGCGGTTTCCAGGGCCGGGATGATGCCCTCCTGACGGCAGCAGATGTGGAAGGCTTCGAGGGCTTCGGTGTCGGTCACGGAGGTGTATTCGACGCGGCCGACTTCATGCAACCAGGCGTGTTCCGGGCCGATGCCGGGGTAATCCAGGCCGGCGGAAATCGAGTGGGCGTCGATGATCTGGCCGTCATCGCTCTGCAGCAGGAAGGTGCGGTTGCCGTGCAGCACGCCAGGTACGCCGCCGTTCAGGCTGGCGGCGTGCTTGCCGGTTTCGATGCCGTGACCGGCCGCTTCCACGCCGATGATTTGGATCTGTTTGTCATCGAGGAAGGGATGGAACAGGCCGATGGCGTTCGAGCCACCGCCGATGCAGGCGATCAGGCTGTCGGGCAGGCGACCTTCCTGGGCGAGCATCTGGTCGCGGGTTTCCTTGCCGATCACGGCCTGGAAGTCGCGCACCATCGCCGGGTACGGGTGCGGGCCAGCTACGGTGCCGATCATGTAGAAGGTGTTGTCGACGTTGGTTACCCAGTCGCGCAGGGCTTCGTTCATCGCATCTTTCAGGGTGCCGGTGCCGGCGACAACCGGGATCACGGTGGCACCCATCAGCTTCATGCGCAGCACGTTGGCGTTCTGCCGGTGGATGTCGGTGCTGCCCATGTAGATCACGCATTCCATGCCGAAGCGCGCCGCCACGGTGGCAGTGGCCACGCCGTGCATGCCCGCTCCGGTCTCGGCAATGATGCGTTTTTTACCCATGCGCTTGGCCAGCAGCACTTGGCCGATGCAGTTGTTGATCTTGTGCGCGCCGGTGTGGTTCAGCTCTTCGCGCTTGAAGTAGATCTTCGCGCCGCCGCACATCTCGGTCAGGCGCTCAGCGAAATACAGCGGGCTCGGACGGCCGACGAAATCACGCTGGAAGTAGGCCAGTTCTTTCTCGAACTCGGGGTCGAGCTTGGCTTTTTCGTACTCGGCGGCCAGGTCGTGGATCAGCGGCATCAGGGTTTCAGCGACATACTGACCGCCGAATGAGCCGAATAGGCCGTTGGCGTCTGGGCCAGTGCGGAAGGAAGTCATGGCGTTCTCCTCGGGAAATGGGCGCGCTGAGCGGGTGATACCCGCTTCACGACGATGGACACAGGATAAAGCTGTGGCCCGCTTTGCAAAAGCGATAAGATCGCCGCAACTTGTCAGGAAAACTCACAGATGAGCCAGGAACTACCGCCGCTAAATGCCCTGCGCGCCTTTGAAGCCGCCGCTCGCTTGAACAGTGTCAGCCATGCCGCTAACGAGCTGCATGTCACCCATGGCGCGGTAAGTCGGCAGGTGCGCGCGCTGGAAGAGCACCTTGGCGTGGCCCTGTTTAGCAAAGAGGGGCGTGGCCTTAAACTCACAGATGCCGGTGTGCGCTTGCGTGATGTGTGTGCCGAGGTATTTGGTCGCCTGCGCAGCACCTGCACGGAATTACAGCAAGGCCAAGCCGATGCGCCCTTTGTTCTGGCCTGCCCCGGCAGCCTGCTGGCGCGCTGGTTTATCCCGCGTCTGGATCGACTTAACCGTGAGTTGCCGGAACTGCGCTTGCAACTGTCGGCCAGTGAAGGGGAGCTGGACCCGCGCCGCAGCGGTGTGGACGCCACCCTGTGGTTTGCCACGCCGCCTTGGCCAGCGGACATGCAGGTGTTTGAGTTGGCGGCCGAGCGCATCGGCCCGGTGCTCAGCCCGCGTTATGCGCGCTTCGCCGAGTTGCATCAGGCCCCGGCCAGTGCGCTGCTGGGTGAGCCGCTGTTGCACACCAGCTCGCGTCCGCAAGCCTGGCCCAGCTGGGCTGCCCGCAACGCGCTGGACGCCAACGCGCTGAAACTCGGGCAAGGCTTTGAGCACCTGTACTACTTGCTTGAAGCCGCTGCTGCAGGCCTGGGTGTCGCCATCGCCCCGCAACAACTGGTGGCCGATGATCTCGCCGCCGGTCGCCTGGTTGCGCCCTGGGGCTTTGTCGAAACCTCGGTGCGGTTGGCCCTGTGGGTGCCCGCGCGGCGGCTCGACAAGCGCGCCGAGCGCTTGGCCGAGTGGTTGCGGGCGCAGCTGCAATAACGCGCGTCAGAAAGTGCCACAGCGGGTGATCTGCCCGCGCGCCAACAGCGTGCGCTGATCGTCATAGAGCCAGGCTTGGGCCTTCATCTGCATGGGCCGGGCCTCCAGTCGGTACGCCTGGCCGGCGCTAAAGTCATGCCGAACGCGAATCTCACAGGTGATCGTGCGCGGCTCGTTTGACCCGTCCAGTCCGCCGCCACCGTTCACCTCAAACTGCAAGCGCGCCTGCAGTTCGTGGGCACCGCTCGGCACCTGAAAAAAGCGACCATCCTGCAGGCGCTGCCCATCGAGGCGGTCGGCCATGAGCAGGCTGCCGGCCGGGCTGCGCAACTCAATCCAGGCTTGGTTTGGGTCCTTGGGCGGCAGGGGTGAAGCGCAGGCAGTGAGGACCAGCACCGCGCCAAGCAACGCCAGATAACGCATGGAACACCTCCATAGAGTGAACCGCTAGCCTACGCCGATCGCGTGCTGGAGGCAGCAACGCCGATGCGCTAGCGTGGCAGTCTGTTTATTCAGGGGTACAGCTCCATGTTCGACGCCCTGCTCTGGCGCTGGGTTCCGTTGGCCGCCGCGTGTCTGCTGAGCGGTTGCAGCACCCTCGATTACTACGGTCATCTGGCCGGCGGGCACCTGCACCTGCTGCAAGCGCGTGAGCCGATTAGCGCGTTGCTGGAGGACCCGGCGGCCGACCCCGACCTCCAGCAACGTCTGGCGTTGGCCCAGCAGGCACGAGCCTTTGCCAGTGCTCAGCTGAGCCTGCCTGACAACGGCAGCTACCGCCTGTATGCCGATATCGGCCGACCGTTCGTGGTGTGGAACGTATTTGCCACGGCGGAGTTTTCCCTGTCGCCTGAGCTGCACTGCTTTCCGATTGCGGGGTGCGTGGCCTATCGCGGTTTTTACAGTCAGGGCCGCGCGCGCGGTGCGGCGGCGTTACTCAAGCAGCAAGGGCTGGACACCTACCTGGGCGGGGTCGAGGCCTATTCCACCCTGGGCTGGTTCGATGACCCGATTCTCAACACCATGTTGCGCTGGAGCGATGAACGCCTGGTGGCGGTGATCTTCCACGAGTTGGCGCACCAACAGCTGTATGTGGCGGATGACACCGCGTTTAACGAATCCTTCGCCAGCTTTGTCGAGCACGAAGGTTTGCGCCAATGGCGTGCTGCCCGTGGCTTGGCGGCCCGCGATCCGGCTGGCGAACAGCAGCGCGAGCACTTTATCGCCCTGGTGCTGGCCAGCCGCGCACGCTTGGCGCAGCTCTACGCCAGTGACCTGCCCGCGGCTCAGATGCGTGCACGCAAAGCCGCTGAGTTTGACCGGCTGCGCACGGAGTACCACGCCCTGCGTGAACGCCAATGGGCTGGCCAGGGCCGTTACGACAACTGGATCAACACGCCGATGAACAACGCCAAGCTGCTGCCCTTTGGCCTCTATGATCAATGGGTGCCGGCTTTTGCCGCGCTGTTCGAGCAGGTTGACCGCGACTGGCCGCGCTTTTATGAGCGCGTCGCCGCCCTCGGCCAACTGCCCGAGGTGCAGCGGCATCAAGCGTTGACGGACTTATTGGCCGTTACGCCGAACTAAGGGACGGCACAGACAGTCCACATCCATGTCATCGATGTTCACGCAACAAGGAGCAGGCCATGAACAAACTCACCCTCGGCGTACTGTTAGCGCTGACCAGCACCAGCCTGTTGGCTGCACCCAAGCCCTGCGAAGAACTGCGCGCGGAGATTGAAGTGAAAATCCAGGCCGCCGGTGTGGCCAGTTACACCCTGGAAATTGTGCCCAACGACGAAGCCCAAGACCCGAGCATGGTGGTCGGCAGCTGCGACGGCGGCACCCGGAAGATCATTTACCAGAAAAACGGTTAGGTTTAGCGCAATAAGGTGGACACGCTTGGCGTTGTCCACCCTGCCTGACTTTCAGGCCGTAGGTTGGGTTGAGGCGCGTAGCGGCGAAGCCCGACGAATGTACAACCCAGTTGGGCTTCGCTGCGCTCAACGCCAACCTACGGGTATGCAATCCAATCGATCTTTCAGGCCGTAGGTTGGGTTGAGGCGCGCAGCGACGAAGCCCAACGAATGCCCCAGCCCAGTTGGGCCTCGCTGCGCTCAACGCCAACCTACGGGTGTGCAACCCGGTCTATGCTTTCAGGCCGTAGGTTGGGTTGAGACGCGCAGCGGCGAAGCCCAACGAATGCCCCAGCCCAACTAGCGCATAAACGCCCGATGCAACTCCGCCAGGCTGTGGAAGTGATAGGTCGGCGCTTCGGCCTGCAGCTCGGCAAAACTGCCAAAGCCATAGCCGACGGCGGCCGCATCCAGGCCGTTGCGTTTGGCGCCGATCAGGTCGTGCTTGCGATCGCCGATCATCAGCGTGCGCTCTACCGGCAGGTCTTCCTGTTGCAGCAGGTGGGCGATCAGCTCGACTTTGTCGGTGCGCGTGCCGTCCAACTCGCTGCCGTAAATCACCTTGAAGTGTCGAGCAAAGCCAAAGTGGCGGGCAATCTGCTCGGCAAACACCGTCGGCTTGCTGGTGGCGATGTACAGCGTGCGCTGCTGGTTTTGCAGCAATTGCAGCAGTTCACCGACGCCGTCGAACAGCAGGTTTTCATACAGCCCCACCTCGCGAAAACGCTCGCGGTAATGGTTCACCGCCTGCCAGGCGGTGGCCTCGTCAAAGCCGTAGCTGTGCATAAAACACTGCAACAACGGCGGGCCGATGAAGTGCTCCAGTGCCTGCAAATCAGGCTCCTCAATGCCCAGCTTGGCCAGCGCATGCTGCACCGAGCGGGTAATCCCTTCGCGCGGGTCGGTGAGGGTGCCGTCGAGGTCAAACAGGATGTTCTGGTAGTGCATCACGGGTTCGCTCATCAGCCGGCATAGCCTTCCAGCAAGTGTTGGTCTTTCAACCGCACGTAGTTGGCGGCGCTGTAGCTGAAGAAGTTGCGCTCTTTGTCTGTCAACGGCCGTGCTTGCTTCACCGGGCTGCCGACATACAAAAAGCCGCTTTCCAGCACCTTGCCCGGCGGCACCAGAGCGCCGGCACCGATCACCACCTCGTCCTGCACCACCGCACCGTCCATGATGATGCTGCCCATGCCGACCAAAATACGGTTACCCAGGGTGCAGCCGTGCAGGGTGACGTTGTGGCCGACGGTCACTTCATCGCCAATGATCAGCGGGTAGCCGTCCGGGTTGAACGGCCCGGCATGGGTGATGTGCAATACGCTGCCGTCCTGAATGCTGCTGCGCTCGCCGATGCGGATGCGGTGCATGTCGCCGCGAATCACCACCAGCGGCCACACCGAGCTGTCGCTGCCGATGTGCACATCGCCCAGCACCACGGCTGAAGCGTCGACAAACACCCGCTCGCCAAGCTGCGGGGTGAACTCTTGGTAGGTACGAATCGCCACGATAGAAATCTCTTGGGCTGCGGGAACGCTTGATTGTAATTAAGATGGCCCCCATGTCGGGTGATATCACGTCAGGCGAGTTGCCCGTCGCCTGCGCCCAGCCCTTTTTCCTTCGCCACAGGTGCCTTGTTGTGACCGCCACTAATCCCCTGCTGCACGCCTTCGACCTGCCGCCCTACAGCGCCATCCGCCCGGAGCACGTAGAACCGGCCATTGAGCAGATTCTGGCCGACAACCGCGCCGCCATGAGCCACCTGCTGGAACAACAGGCCGCCGACCCAAGCTGGGACGGCCTGGTGCTGGCCCTGGATGAACTGGGCGCGCGTCTGGGGCAAGCCTGGAGTCCGGTCAGCCACCTGAATGCGGTGTGCAACAGCGCTGAACTGCGCGCGGCCTACGAGGCCTGCCTGCCCAAGTTGTCCGAATACTGGACCGAAATCGGCCAGAACCAACCGCTGTTCCAGGCCTATCAGACGCTGGCCGCAAGCCCGGCAGCCGCCGGTTTCGATGTGGCGCAGAAAACCATCCTCGAACACGCCCTGCGCGACTTCCGCCTGTCCGGTATCGACCTGCCGGCCGAGCAGCAAAAGCGCTACGGCGAGATCCAGATGAAGCTGTCCGAGCTGGCCAGCAGCTTCTCCAACCAGTTGCTCGATGCCACCCAAGCTTGGACCAAGCACGTGACTGACGAGGCGGCGCTGGACGGCCTGACCGACTCAGCCAAGGCGCAGATGCAGCAAGCCGCCGAGGCCAAGGGGCTGGACGGTTGGCTGATCAGCCTGGAATTCCCCAGCTATTTCGCGGTGATGACCTACGCCAACGACCGCGCTCTGCGCGAAGAGCTGTATGCCGCCTACTGCACCCGCGCCTCCGATCAGGGGCCGAATGCCGGGCAGAACGACAATGGCCCGGTGATGAACGAAATCCTCGCCCTGCGTCAGGAACTGGCCAAGCTGCTGGGCTTCGGCAACTACGCCGAGCTGAGCCTGGCCAGCAAAATGGCCGAAAGCACCGAGCAGGTACTGAGCTTCCTGCGTGATCTGGGCGTACGCGGCAAGCCGTTTGCTGAACAAGACCTGCGCGAACTGCAAGCCTTCGCCGCTGAGCAGGGCTGCAACGAGCTGCAAAGCTGGGACGTCGGCTACTACAGCGAGAAGCTGCGCGAGCAGCGCTACAGCATTTCCCAGGAAATCCTGCGCGCCTACTTCCCCATCGACAAGGTGCTGACCGGCCTGTTCGCCATCGTCGAAAAGCTCTACGGCATTCAGATCAACGAGCTGTCCGGTTTCGACACCTGGCACCCGGATGTACGCCTGTTCGAAATCAAGGAGAACGGCGCGCACGTCGGGCGCTTCTTCTTCGACCTCTACGCCCGCGCCAACAAACGCGGCGGCGCGTGGATGGACGGTGCCCGCGATAAACGCCGCGATGCGACAGGTAAGCTGATCAGCCCGGTGGCTAACCTGGTGTGCAACTTCACTCCAGCGGTCGGCGGCAAACCAGCGCTGCTGACCCACGATGAAGTCACCACCCTGTTCCACGAATTCGGCCACGGCTTGCACCACCTGCTGACCCGCGTTGAACACGCTGGCGCGTCGGGCATCAACGGCGTGGCCTGGGACGCCGTGGAGCTGCCAAGCCAGTTTATGGAGAACTGGTGCTGGGAGCCGGAAGGCCTGGCGCTGATCTCCGGACACTACGAGACTGGTGAGCCGCTGCCACAGGACCTGCTGGACAAGATGCTGGCGGCGAAGAACTTCCAGTCCGGTTTGATGATGGTGCGGCAGATCGAGTTCAGCCTGTTCGACTTCGAACTGCACGCTACCCACGGTGACGGCCGCAGCGTGCTCGACGTACTCGAAGGCATCCGCGCGGAAGTCTCGGTGCTGCGTCCACCGGCCTACAACCGCTTCCCCAACAGCTTCGCGCACATCTTTGCCGGTGGTTACGCGGCCGGTTACTACAGCTACAAGTGGGCCGAAGTGCTCAGCGCCGATGCCTTCTCCAGGTTTGAGGAAGAAGGCGTGTTCAACAGCGCCACCGGCCAAGCCTTCCGCGAGGCGATTCTGGCGCGCGGCGGCTCACAGGCACCGATGGTGCTGTTTGTCGATTTCCGTGGCCGCGAGCCGTCCATCGACGCCCTGCTGCGCCACCTCGGCCTGAGCCAGGAGGCCGCATGAGCGACGCACCAGTGACCATCACCGCCAAACGCTTTATCGCCGGGGCCGTCTGCCCGGCGTGCAGCGAAATGGACAAGATCCAGATGTGGAATGTCGACGGCGTACCCAACCGCGAATGCGTGGCCTGCGGCTACGCCGACACCCTGGACGAACGCGGCAACTCGGTGCCGAAAGAACTGCCCACACGGGTCAACACCAGCGCCCTGAAACCCAAGGCGCCTGATCCGAAAGTGCAGGCGGTACAGTTCTTCCCGAATCCGAAACTGAAAAAATAGCCGGGCGCTATTTTTAACGTCGCGAAGCGACGGCCCGCAGGGTGGTTATCAGAGATAGCAGGCCATAAAAAATGACCGGGAGTCATTTTTAACGTCGCGCAGCGACGGCCCGTCAGGGTGGCCGCCAGGGATGGCAGGCCATAAAAAACAGGCGGGCGCTATTTTCCCCCCGCACAAGCGCACTGACCGTTACCGGCAGACGGTAGGTTGGTGTTGAGCGCAGCGAAGCCCAACAGCTTTTACACCCTCAAAACAACGCAAATTGGCTGAAGCCCTCTGCTATCGAGGGTGCCGGCGCTGCGTCGTTAGGTTTTGTCGCCAGCCGCTCAGCCAACCCCGCCGCGCGCTCGGCACGGGTGGCCACGGCTTCGCCCAAGCGGGCGGGTAAGGCCCAGATTTCCACTTTGTGTTTGGCGCGGGTGATGCCGGTGTAGAACAGGCTGCGGCTGAGCAAGGGGCTGGGCAGTTCGGGCAGCACCAGCAGCACGTTGGCAAATTCCGACCCCTGGCTTTTGTGCACGGTCATGGCGAAGGCGCTGTCGTGGCTGGGCAGGCGGGCCGGGGCGAAGGGGCGGTAGCCGTCTTCGCCTTCAAAAAAGACCCGCAGGCCGTATTCAGTGTGCAAGCAGATGCCGATATCGCCGTTGAACAGGCCGAGGGCGTAGTCGTTCTGCCGCACCATGATCGGCCGCCCGACATACCAGCGCTCGCGGCTGGCCACCTGGCTGCGGCGTTTGATCCGCGCTTCCAACGCTTCGTTGATCCCAGCGACACCCCAGGCACCTTCACGCTGGGCGCAAAGTGCGCGAAAGGCGTTGAACGCGGCGAAGGCGGCTGCTGGGTCGGTGCTTTTGGCGGCGCTGATATAGGGTGCATAGCCTTGATCCAGACGTTCCAGCAACTCATTGGGCGTCGGCGCGGCCATCCAGGTTAGGTCGCTGCGGCCTTCCTTGAGCAGGTTCAGAGTGCCGCTGACATCGCCGCCATTAATGCGCCGCGCCAGTTCGCCAATACCGCTGTCACCGGCAAAGCGGTGGCTGTGGGTGAGCAGCACCACCGCATCGCCCAGTTGCGAGGTCGGCTGGCTGATCGGCACCTGCTGGCCGGTGATGCGTTGCAGTTCGCCCGCCGCCTGAGCATCAAAACCACGGCCCTCGCAGAGTTCGGCAAACACCGCGCCGGCTTCCACGGCGCACAGTTGGTCTTTATCGCCAAGCAGGATCAATCGTGCAGTGGGCGGCAGCGCATCGAGCAGTTTGGCCATCAGCGCCAGATCGACCATCGACGCTTCGTCCACCACCAGCACGTCCAGCGCCAGCGGGTTGGCCGCGTGATGGCGCACTTGCGGGCTGTCGCCCCGGCTGCCGAGCAGGCGATGCAGGGTGCGCGCCTCGTCGGGCAGCGCGGCTTTGATCGCCTCGCTGACCGGCAACTCGGCTTTGGCATTGCGAATGGCTTCGGCCATGCGTGCAGCGGCTTTACCGGTAGGCGCGGCCAGGCCGATGGCCAGCGGAGCGCCGCCCGGATGTTCGCAACCGGGCTGTTCAAGCAGCGCCGCCAGCAAACGCACCACGGTGGTGGTTTTGCCGGTACCGGGGCCGCCAGAGATCACCGCCAGCTTGCGCCGCACCGCTTGCGCGGCGGCCAGGCGCTGCCAGTCGGGTTGCTGTTGGTTAAAGGCAAATAGTCGGGTCAGGCTTTCACTGAGCTGGGCCTCATCCACTTCGGGCAGGTCGGCGGCGCGTTGCAGCAACTGCTTGGCCAACTGGCGCTCATAAGCCTGATAACGCGCGAGATAAAGGCGGCCATGCTCAAGGATCAGCGGTGTGAAAGCGCCCTCGCCGCCAACCAACGCGGATGCCTGCAACTGCGCCTGCCAGTCCGTCAGTTTCGGCAGGTTGAAGGCATGCTCCGGCCAGGGCCGCTGCCCGGCCATGCGCGCCAACGGCAGGCAGACATCGCCTTTGTCCAAGGCCATGCACAGCAGCGCCGCCGAGGCCAGCACCACAGGTGACGCCTGCGGGTCGAGACGCTGCAAGCTAGCGACCAGCGCGCGTTCCAACGGGCCAAGGGGCAGATCAGCAAGCGTCATAATTCACTCCCGTAGCCCGGATGCAATCCGGGGCATGCGTGAGGCGGTGCGATGACCGTTCCCGGATTGCATCCGGGCTACTCGGCAACATCATCTGCCCTCCGCAAACAAGGTATCCAACGCATCCAACAGCCCATCGCTGGGCCGCGAGAAATACACCCCGGCGCTCGGCATGCCGCGCAGAAACAGGTAATACGCGCCGCCCAACTGCTCATTCTGGAAGTCATCCAAACGCTGCCGCAGGAAGCGTCGCAGCGCCACCAGGTAGATCAGGTATTGCAGGTAGTAATGCTCGGCGGCCAGGGCTTGCAGCAGGCGTTCGCCGCCGTAGTAGCTGGCGTCCGGCCCTAGCAGCCTGTCGGACTTGAATTCATAAATGGACAGAGCGCGACAAAGACAAAGCGAATTGCCCACTATTTGAGCGTTTTTAACCGGTTGTT
>LNFM01010477.1_pt1 | contig 19823 bp, 23 predicted proteins | sample 596031 | NCBI WGS metagenome assembly LNFM01 (sample SAMN04254537, study PRJNA301005) | activated carbon metagenome | isolation source: dual media filters at the Ann Arbor, Michigan drinking water treatment plant | place: USA: Ann Arbor | reverse complement strand
GTATTCAGCTGTGTCAGCGGAGGGATAAGGAGCAAGAGGCGCTGAGACTGCATGTTCGTTGACATAGCACAGGAGTGCGTGTCAACGCCAGATCGAGTGTTACGTTACCTGGGATTCCTTCAACAGTTCCATTGAGGAGTTGATGAAGTACCCTGTCCAGCGTGCGAGATTCAGATACTCCGATACCTCATGCGGCAGCTCATGCCTCGTGATGCTCCGCACAATGGAGCGGCTCTGGTCAAGGCTGAGATCGGTGATGTTGGGATTCTCGCGCTCAACGGTCGGATCATAGAGGATGATGAGCGGGCGCATGCGGGCCTGTAGGTTGATGCTCACGACCAGGCCGACAGATGTGTCGCTGAGCTCCACGACCGTTCCGGGTGGATAGACACTGAGCACCTGTATGAGGGCGACGACCGCTTCTTCGGGATACATCGTCTTGCTGTTCAGGTACAAGTGCGAGAGCGCCTCTGCCGGAGACTTGTTGTCCCTGATATTCGGGGCATTGATGAGGCTTTCATATTCTTCGACGACCATGAGGATTTTTGAGGACAAGGAAAGCTGATGACCCCGTAAACCGTCTGGATAGCCTGATCCATCGATCCGTTCATGGTGTTGCTTGATGATGTGGGCCACGGTATTGGGCAGCTCTGGGAACTGCGCGAGAATGTGGAGCCCTAACTCGACGTGTTGTTGAAATGCCTTTCGATCGTAGTCAGCCATGCGCAGGCCCCGCTTTTTTATCAGGTCAGGCGGGAGCAGTTGTTCACCGATGTCGTGCAGGAGGCCGGCGATTCCCAGTATCTTGACTTCTTCCTGGCCGAGATCGAACTGACGGCCTAGCAGCATGGCAAGTACTGCCACATTCATGGCATGCAGCACCGCTTTGTCGTTGACATCCTGTGCGCCGAGGAGACTCCCCATCGCGCTGGCTGTGTCGTCAGCCATAATCAGCTCTGTCAGTCCATTGATCATGTCCTTTGCAACCGTGAGTCCCGTGTCAGATCCATTCTTGATGTCGGCAAGCGCGTCCGAGCCCTGTGCGAGTGTTTGCCTGTACACAATATCGGCCTGCTGAAGGCCTTCCTGGTATCGGGTGACTGTCGGCGGTACGGGGGTGTTCTGGGAGGGCGGATTGGTGAGAGAGACGGTTTCATCCTGTGCGGTGTGAGCCTGCCTATCCGTGCTCTGTTCCAGCGCATTAGGATCTGACAAGACGACATCGACGAGTACGGAGCGGAGTTCCAGGCCTCGGATAATGGAGAGTTCCTGCTCCGTTGTAATTTTGAATCGTTTCTTGGCGAATGGATGTTTGAACCAGGAACAGTCCAAATCCACGAACATACCGATCTTCAGTTGTGCAGGTTCTATGGAAAGAGTTTCAGCGGTGAATTGCCGCGATGCCTGCGTCGCCAATGGTTTCGGCACGAGTGTCCTCTAGTCTTTCAGGGGTCCACGGTTTAAGACCGGAGTTGAGACTTCAAGAGCTTCTATCGGTATGTTGGTGCGCGGACTTAAGAGTTGAGGCGGTGACCAGGGGGCATGCCACGTTCTTGAACGAGGATTGCCGAAGGAGAGGATACGGATCGTTACTTTTTAATATCCAGGATTGCCCCCAACATGGCGTCGGCCGTTTTGAGCGTTCTCAGGTTTGCTTCAAAACCCCGTTGCGCAATAATCTGGCTCACAGCTTCCTCTCCCAGATCGACGTTCGAGAGCTCAACCTGTCTAGGTCCTTGCGCGGTATCTTTCAGCACGGCCGGCCCGGCGGAATTATCCTTCTGGACGACGGGGAGCACGCCTCCTGCGTCGGCTTCGACGAACTCGGTTCTGGATTTCTTAAATTCATCTGTGTTGACGTTCGCCACGTTATGGGCTGAGACTTCCATCTGTTTTGCGTAGGCGGTCAGCCCTGATAAGGCGGTATGAATTGCAGAGACCATATCGTACCTCCATGTGTGACGGCTGCCTGCTCAGGCTTACTTCAAGAGTAGCAAAAGCCTTACCGTCGCTGGCAGGGAAGGATCGGCAGGAACCGGCAACAGCGAGCAAGGATGGAGACCGGCCTGGCCAAAATTGGTGGCTTCTGACGGAAAATTTCGGTACAGTGCCGGCCTATGAGTCGTGGACTGGGCTATCAACTCTACAGCGATTTCAACTGACGACCTGAATGTGATCGAGCGTTGCGAATGGCGCGGGGTGCAGCATGCCCCGCATTTGCCCCGTCCCATGAAACCCTGGAGCGGGTCGTTGGGCGCGGAACTCCGGCATGAAGTGTCAGTCGTGCAGCGGTTGGCGCCGGAAGTGCCGATTGCATTGCCGCCCGGGAAGCCGAATACGTTGCCGGCTATTGTGCAGGCTGTCAAACTACTGCAGACGGATCATGCGCAAGGAATGGCGTTCGTTCGCGCAGTGTATCGCGCCTTTTGGCGAGACGGGCAGGATATTTCCGATCCGTCGGTCTTGGGCCGGCTGTCAGGCATCACGCTTCCCGGCGATCAGGATGAGACTAGCCATAGGATTTCCCAAGAGTGGGAGGCGGCGTGGCACGGAACAGGCCAGGCCGGCGTTCCGTTGATTGTCTCGCCGCAGGGCGATCTTCTTGTCGGGTGTGTGCCGCTGGAAAGGGTTCGGCGCTTCTTTGCCTGATTGACTCGCCTATTGTGCAGCTCCATGCCGCGCTGCACGTGTCTGCATTGGACAACCCTATTACCGCCCCATTCGATCTTTGAACGTCAGTTCCGCCACTGCCGACTTATCCAGCTCACCCTTGCCTGCTTGGATGAGGCGTCGATACTGACTGAGTGTGGCTTGAGCGACCGGGAGCGAGAGTCCGGTCTTCTTCGCTAGGTCAAGCGCGATCGCGGAGTCTTTTGCGGCGTGCGCAGCCGAAAAATAACACTCGTGCGCCCGGTGCTGCATGTCTTCTCCGTCGGTCTCCAGTACCCGGGACGCAGCACCTGTTTGGCTGAACATCGATTTCCAAGGCCTCGCCCAGTCCCAACCCTTCGGCCAACGCGGCGGTGTTGCTGTTCATTACCATGTTGACGAGGGCCTTTACTGCCGCGGCTTTTCCTGCGGGACCGATATAGCGGACGGTTGTGCCCATGGCGTCGAGGACCGGCCTGGCCCGGTCGAAGGCGTTCCGTGTGCCGCCGCACATGAGGTAGAGCGTACCTTGACGCGCTTGGGTGATGCTGCCGGCCATACAGGCTTCTATGCTGGCTCCGCCGCGTACGGTAACCAGCTGTTCGATGTCACAATGAACGTCCGGTGAGAGCGTTGCGCAATTGATGAATAAGCGGTCGTGCGCATGGGTGAGCAGCGAGGTTTCGTCTTGCTCGGCGAAGATTGCACGCATGGCCTGATCGTCCGACACGGCGGTAATGATGACGGAGGAGGTTTGGGCGACCGCTGCGGGGGTGTGTGCGCGTGTGATGTGGAGTTGTTCAGCCAGGTCCGCGGCTGCCGAGGAATGACGATCAAAGATCGACGTCAGCTGAAAGCCCATCTCGCTCAGGCGGCGCGCCATATTGGCACCCATGCGCCCCACGCCGATAAATCCGATACGAAACTGGTTCTGCATGCGGGATCACCCTCAGAGGTCGCACGGGCAAGGTGCCGTGTCGGGAAGATTGTACACAGATACGATGGCTGGCGCATCTGCCATGAGGATGGAATGAATCAGCGCCACGTTACATGATGCGGCATACAGGAAAGGCCGATGGCATCGTGCCAGTGCGCAGGGAGGCCGTCTTATCCCATTGCAGCCCAGATCTTTTGTGCGTTTTCACCTGTAAAGGTGACATCGTCCTGCGCTGAAGAGCTGCGTTCAAAATAGAGCCGGAGCATGCCTGCGCCGAAATGAGCCTCCCGGACCAGATCGAGGTTGATCGCCATTTCACCGGGACGTTCTTCGTTCTTCACTTTGACAAACCGCATGATTCAGCCCTCCTTTGAACATATCTTGGCCCATATCACTGCAAGGCCGGTCCACATCCTGTTCTCTGTGCTGTGCAACCTAAAATAGACAGCTTGCCGAAGCTCGTCAACTGAAACGAGAGTTCTGATTGGAGATTCGAGACAGGTTGGATGTGGAATCTTTCAACTCAACGCCGGCCATCGTACCAGACGGAGAGATGTTTCTTATCCGTCAAGGTTCGGCGCCGGTTGAGCAACATCCGCAGAATTTGTCCGGCGATTTCACGCGCGGAATAGAGGGATGTCTTACGTGGCGAGGTGTCGAGCGGGTGTGTCGTTAGAATAGTGAATTCCAGATTGCGCTGGCGCCCCCATTGTCGTATTCGTTTACTGAGGTCGATTTCTTCCAGTGCGTAGAGTTCTTGGTTGAATCCGCCGACCTCCACAAAGGCATCCCGGCGGCAGACAAACAGTGCGCCGGCGGCCCAGTGGAGCAGGATTGACGTTTGTGTCCAGAATCGCAAGATTCCATCTGCCCACCAGGGCAATCCTTGCATGGAGAGCGTGCTGCCGCAGCCCACATGGGTCTTGGACTTTATGACATGTAGGATGTCGCCCAGTAATTCAGGACTGAGCACACTATCGGCATCCAGAAACAGCAGCCAGTCACCGGTTGCCACAGCCGCTCCGGCATTGCGCGCCCGGCCGATCTGATTGACCGGTTCAAACACCACCTGTGCCCCTGCTTGTTCGGCCAGGCAGGCGGTGCTGTCGGTGGAATTATTGTCGGCCACAATAAGTTCCCCTGTGACGCCGGAAGCGGAGTGCGCAGCCAGTGCGTCGGTTACGGATCGAAGACAGCGTTCTATCAGCTGTGCTTCATTGAATGCTGGAATGATGATGGAGAGACGCATGGTGCAATGGAGCCCGGTGATCCTTCCGAGTATAGCGTTTCTGACAGTTTCTTGATGATGCCATAGTTGCCATGGACAGGGCTATTGAGACAGGATATAGCATGGGCTATTCTCCAAGACATCACCAGGAGGGACTTCATGCCGAAACGAGTGCGGACCGGACTGACACGTAGCGATATCCTCGACCGGTACATCGAGCGGTTTAAGCAGATGCTGCTGAAGTTTCAGCCGTTTTTGTCTCGCAAACGCGGCGGTGTGTCGCTGGAGGACTTCGACGAGGCTGCAGAGGAATTGATCGGACAAGTGTTCGGTGCGGCGTCGAACGAGGCGGAGGCGTACGTGTATGCGAAGACCGGCGAGTCAGCCCTATTACCGGAAGAGGCGCAGGAGAGCGGGACCCACAATGTCGAGCGCGAAAGCCTTCACCAGCGCCGGCAGGTGCTTGAAAGTTGCCTGGCCGATCTGGAGATGCGCCGACGTGTGCACGTGTCCCGGGAAGGTAAGCAAGGACTCAAGGCAATGGTCGAGCACTATATGTCGCGGGACGTGCGAAGCATTCACCAGGCTGCGACGATTAAGGAGGCCGGTCGACTGCTGTTGAAATACAAGGTGGGCTCATTGATGGTGGACGATGGCTCCCGCTACATCGGGATCGTCACCGATTCCGATCTCAGCCGGAAAGCTGTGGCCAAGGGGCTGGACCCCAACAACACCACAGTCATGACGTGCATGAGCAAGGCGGTGACGACGATTGAGGAAGACGAGCCGGTCTCAGAGGCCATGGCCCTTATGAAGAAACTGGGTATCCGGCATCTCCCTGTCACCGCCGACGGCACCATCATCGGCGTGCTGTCCGTGGCGGACCTGCTTCGGGCGCTTACGGAATAGCTATTGGTTCAGTCGTATCCTGGGCGGGGGGTAGGATAAGCCCATCCGAAGAGGCGTCGAGACAGGCGACATAGGCAGCTGACTGCCTGTGTCGCCTGTCTTTTTGTGCGTTACCTCCCGGTTCTAATGTCCGCCTCCGGGGCCTTCGACATGGGTAAATTCCGGAGCGTCTTCATAGTGAGCACTGTGCCGACGACCAACCCACCGACTATCGCAATGGCCAGAGAGATGCCGATGCCCGCAATTTGTGCGCCGGCAACGCCGGGAACAATGACCATCGCGCTGAGGCCGCCCAATAGTCCCGGCATCCCATGGAGATTGTGGACGCCGCAGGTGTCGACCAGCTTGATCTTAGATTCCAGCATGGGCTGAATAAACACATATCCGATAACCGAGAGGATGCCGGCGAGCACCCCGATCGTGAATGCGCCGGTCGGTCCCACAACGTTACAGGTCGAGCCAATGGAGACTCCGCCTGCCAGAGCGGCATTGGCCATATCCATCATTGACGTTTTCCCTTTATGCAGATAGGTGCTCAGGAAATAGGTGGCGAGCGTGGCGCCGCTTAATGACAAGAGGGTATTCACAATGGTTTGCGGCATCTCTTCGAACGGCACAATCGCTGTGGCAAAACTCGGCCAGAACAGCCACAGCACCATCGAGCCGAGCATCGAGAAACGGTCGGACGTCGGATCGGATTCGATCGGCCGGCTGCGTTGCTGCGCGGTCGTCAGGACGAGGGATGCCGCAAGTCCGAAATAGGCCCCGAATGCGTGAATGACGATCGAGCCAGCAGAATCCTGGAAGCCTTTGGTAAGCCCCGATCCATTGTCCAGAACCAGCCACTCGTTGAGCGCGTACAGAGGCACCAGCAAGAGCGTGAGCAGGGCGTACTGAAAGACCCGCAGCCGCCCAAGCACCGCGCCCATTGCGATCAAGGTCGTCGCGACGGAAAACTCAGCCAGCATCAGTGTTTCCACCGAATGTGGTTTCAGCGCATGGCCGACCATTCCATTGGCGCGTAAAAATATATAGAGGGGCAGCCCGGTTGCAACCACCAGGTATGTTAGCGCCGGACGAATACCATCAAAAATCCGAATCCCACCACCAGCATGGCCAGGATGTGGATCGAGTAGTTATATTGTGCGACCAGGCGTGCTTCATTGATGCCGCCTGTAGGTTCTGAAGCGCTCGCCCAACTGCTGAAGCATAAAACCAGCAGACTGACCACACCGAGTGCCTTTACACAGACGGCATGCCTCATGTCGATCCTCCTTATATAGGCTAGGCGCGGGTGGGGATGCTAAACGGACGCGAGTGTACTCCACTGTTTGTGAATATGAAATGGGCAATCAAACGGGAAACAAAAAAGTCAGAGAAAGGGACGAGGCATGAATCGATACCGATCCGCAAACGTCGCGGTCGGCGTCCAATCGGGATCATGTACAGGAGAACCGTCAGGCACTACCTGGGTAATGCCTGGTGATCGCTCCTGCGTCTGCGGTTCTGGCTTCCTACGCGGTTGCGCTCTTGGTCGTAGCCGACGGCGGCGTAGTATAGCGCACGATCGAAGAAGTGATCGAGCATCTGGAGCAACTCCAGCTTCCCGTTTAATTCCATTGCATTATCGGCAAGACCTTCACGGTCGATAAAAGCACGCACATGTTCCTTGGTGGCGGTAATGGCCCAGAGGAAGTGGCTATAGCCGACGCCCTGTTGGACACGTGTCGCTCCCAGCTCAGTGTAACGCCGGGCCAACTGGTCTTCGGTCTTGTGCAGCAGCCAATCGCTCAGATTGCGGTAGATCTCGCGGGTCCGGGCTTCAAGTTCGTCCGAAGGGACCTTGCGCAAATCACTACATTGGGGGGCGCTCCATACTTTCTCGCTAAGCTCGCGGGAAAGGTCTTCAGCGTGTTTCTCGATGAGCTGAATGAGTCGGACAGCCAATGCCGGCATGGGGTACCTCCATGTAGGGGTGAGCGGTGGCCGATTGTAGCTCTCCCCGCTGATAGAACGCAAGCCGATCGATCTTCATTCATTGGGCGAGCCATCAGATCTCATTAGGGGAAGCTACCGTTGAAATTGAGAATTTTCTGGAGTTATTGAGAGGTTATAAATGCAATTGAAGTGTCGGGAGTAACTGGCATGCCAGGAGGTGGAATATGGCGTATCCAACTAATCTCGTCCTTATTCCTTTGTGGGGTGACGTTCCCCTCACACGGGGTATGGTCGTGATTGGGGTTGCTCCTGTACTCTTCTGCGAGCGAACCAGAATGTTGAATTGATTCGAAAAAAGTGGAGCGGAACACTATGCTGAAACCCACTATGAACAGTCGAAAATCTTACGAACCCATTGATAACCGGTTCGCTGAACGTGTGGTTGTTACGTGTCGAGTACGTTATACCGGTGAAATCTCGACACAGCCTTACCAAGGAGAAGGACTGACCAAGAATTTGTCCGTGTCCGGATGCAAAATCATCAGCGACAGTCCCGTGACGCGTGGGACATTGTTAACTCTTACGGTCGCGCTTCCCGACGAATTGCCACCGCTCGTTTTGAGTTCTGCACATGTTGTCTGGGTGTCCGGCTGTCAGTCATCCATTCGATTTATGCGTCTGAGCCAGGAGCACCGGAAGCGGATTCAGTCTTTCATTTGGAAGAGTATCTCTCGTGATTCCCTCAGTGATACACGGACTCGATTTCGGCTGGCATAGTCATTCCGGCAGTGCCTCTACAACAGGACTACCCCTCTCTGGAATATCTTCCTCTCCGTGAGTCACTCAGTAGCGCCCCGTCACAGTGTTGATCATCCGTCCTGCGTCTGTTTTGACTGACGATTCAGAGTATGCGCGGTATTGTCGAGACAAGTATGAGCAGTTTTCCCATGATAAGTCGTGATTTCTTTTCTGAACCGGAGACGCTTTCCATTACTGCGCACTGCCTTCCGGCACTGGTTCCCTCTGCATAGGCGCTGGTCGTTCCGCTGTTCACAACTTCAGATGCTATTCCTGCCATAGATCGGGTAGAGTAAACAGCGCATTCTTCGTTGTCTGATGATGTGGGAGGGATCATGGCAGTATTTCGACGTCCGGAATTGGAAAAGGATAATCCCATCGCTCCGCAGATGTACGTGGGGCCTCGGAGGAGGTATGCGCTGAAAAGAGCGGCCGCAACGCTGCAGGGTGTTCCGCAGGAGAGTGTAACTGAGGTGATGCAAAGGTTGACGGCGGCGGCGGAGCGGTTTGTGGCGGCGGTGCCGCCAGCCAGGCAATCGACTCAGGAACGAAAGACGTTGCTGGAGACGATCGCGCTGGCGCACAAGAGCTTGGCCGAAGCATCACGCGAGGAGTCGTGAGCGTCGAGAAAACTCTATGCGAAGATTCAAAAGTTGAAACTCAGTAGGGTTCGTGGTATCCGCCATCATTGTACGCTGTTGTCTCACAGCGTGCGCGCATTATAAGGCACCATGCAGTACATCCATCTCGGCCGTTCGGGCGTGAAGGTCAGCCGGCTCTGTCTCGGCACGATGAACTTCGGGCCGGAGACAAGCGAGGCTGACAGTTTTACGATCATGGACCGCGCGCTGGATCTCGGCATCAACTTTTTCGACACGGCAAATGTCTATGGCTGGAAGGTGGGGGAAGGGTGGACGGAACAAATCGTCGGGCGTTGGCTCCATCAAGGCGGTCGGCGTGAGAAAATTGTCCTGGCGACGAAAGTCTTCGGTCGCATGGGTAACTGGCCGAATCAGTCGCGGCTCTCGGCTTTGCACATTAGGCGAGCCTGTGAGGAGAGTTTGCGGCGGTTGGGCACCGACTACATCGATCTCTATCAGATGCATCATATTGACCGGGAGTCGCCGTGGGAGGAAATCTGGCAGGCGATGGAGCAGCTGGTCCGCGAGGGGAAAATTCTCTATGTCGGAAGCAGTAATTTCGCGGGATGGCATCTGGCCCAGGCGCAAGAGCTGGCCAGGAACCGCCATTTTCTGGGGCTGATCTCCGAACAGAGCCTTTATAATCTGGTCGAGCGGACGATTGAACTGGAGGTGATTCCGGCCTGCACCGCGTATGGCATCGGCGTGATACCCTGGAGTCCGCTGGCGCGCGGGTTGCTGGCAGGAGCGCTGAAGCCGGTGACGGTTGGACGGCGGGCGGATGAGGATTTGAAGAAGGAAATAGAAAAGTATCGCCCAAAGCTCGAAGCGTATGAGACGTTCTGTCAGAGCATGGGCGAGCAACCTGCCGATGTGGCGCTCGCATGGCTGCTTCATCAGCCGGCGGTGACGTCGCCCATCATTGGACCGCGTACAGTAGATCAGCTGAATGGCGCCATGCGGGTCTTAGCGCTGACATTGAGCGCCGACCAGCTGAAGCGATTAGACGAGATCTTTCCGGGGCCGGGCGGGACAGCGCCGGAAGCCTATGCCTGGTAGGACCTGAGGCGCATGTCCTCGAAAGCGTCGATGGCGTATGGCATGAAATCCGAGAATGAGTCGAAAGCAAACCCAGGCTCTGATCTGATTACGTGCCATATGCCATCAGCTCTACGCCCCGGTCCTCAGTCCTTCCTTCTTTTATTCCTTCTGCGCATCTATTAAGATAAGCCGGTCTGATCCCTTCTATTCCTTCGCATGAGGGGCTTCCGTTGAAAGCCAAAACCAGTTTCTCTTGCCAATCCTGCGGCCATCAATCGCTACGATGGCTCGGCCGTTGTCCTGACTGTGGCGGCTGGAACACGATGAAAGAAGAGCGGCAGGCTGCCACCGGGAAGGGCCGTCCCATGGCGATAAAGACTGCCTCAGCGCCGGCCACGCCGATCGGCGAGATCGAGGTTGTGGGTGAGGATCGCCGGCTGACCCGCATCGGGGAATTCGACCGGGTGCTGGGTGGCGGTGTGATCCCAGGCTCCGTGATCTTGATCGGCGGCGATCCCGGAATCGGCAAGACGACGTTGCTGCTTCAGGCGCTGCCTCGTTTGGCTTCACCCGCGCAACCTGTCCTCTATGTGTCCGGAGAAGAATCGCCTCGCCAGATCAAAATGCGGGGGCAACGGTTGGGCATCGACCATCCCAATCTGCTGATTCTTGCGGAGACCTCTCTCGAACAGATTTTGAAAGCCATCCAAGAGATTCAACCGGCGGCCGTGGTGGTGGATTCCATTCAAACGGTATACACGGAGCAGATCACGTCCGCGCCAGGCAGCATCAGCCAGGTGCAGGAAGTCGCCGGCCAGCTCATGTGGTTTGCCAAGCGCGCGGGAGTGCCGGTCTTCATCATCGGCCATGTGACGAAGGAAGGGGCGATCGCCGGGCCGCGATTGCTGGAGCATATCGTCGATACCGTGCTCTACTTTGAGGGAGACAAAGGGCACAGCTATCGCATTCTCCGCGCCGTGAAGAACCGCTTCGGTTCGACAAATGAAATCGGCGTGTTCGAAATGAAAGACGGGGGGCTGGAGGAAGTCAGCAATCCCTCGGAGCTATTTTTAGCCGAGCGGCCGCAGCGCAGCACGGGTTCGGTCGTGGTATCGAGCCTCGAAGGTACCAGGCCGATTCTAGTCGAGCTGCAAGCGCTGGTGTCCTCGACGAGTTATGCCATGCCGAAACGAATGGCCAATGGGGTGGAGCTCAACCGGGTGTCGTTGTTGCTTGCAGTGATGGAGAAACGGCTGGGGCTGCATCTCTCCGGGCAGGATGTCTACGTGAACGTGGTTGGCGGTATGCATATCGATGAACCTGCGATCGACCTGGGGCTCGTTGCGGCGGTCACGTCGAGTCTGCGCGAGACGCCGATTGAACCGGGTCTCCTGATTCTCGGTGAAGTGGGACTCGGCGGGGAAGTGCGCGCAGTGAGCCAGGCGGAGTTGCGCATCCGGGAGGCGGCGAAGATGGGATTCAAGCGTTGTCTGCTGCCTGAGCGGAATCTTGCGAAGCTCGATCCGATCGACGGTATGGAGTTGGTCGGAATCCAGGATGTGCGAGAGGCGCTGGATGTGGTGTTGGCGTAAGGAAGCCAGGGAGGGATGCGTCTCGGTGCTCGCGCAACGCGCGGTCTCGGAAGACCCTCGCTGGGGAAACGGCGCGTCTCGGCGCGTCGTGAGGTGGGTGGGTGAGATGTCGCGCGCAGTGGAGACGCATCCCTCCCTGCTTCCCTTTGGAGGGGATGGAGGGGATGGGAACAGGGTGAGAGGCACGCCTCTGTGCTCGCTGAATGCGCGCCCTCAGAAGGGCCTCATTCAATGCGCGCAGAAGAGGCGTGCCTCTCACCCTGTTCGGAACGGATGGGCGAAAGGTATCGGAATTGGGGTGATTCGATCCACTGTCGGTTTGTCTATTGCGGCAGTACTACTGACCGTCATGGGCTGCGCATTGTTTCGATCTGCGCCGGAGGGGACGTTCAAGCGGGCGACGGCAGAGGAGTTAACGGTCTTGCTGCGGCAGCGGGAAGCTGCGATCCATTCGATGAAAGGGTTGTTTAGCGCCAAGGTGCGCGGCGGGTTCATTCCCATCGCATCCCGAGTCGAGGGCGCAGTGTATTATCGCCGTCCCAATGCATTGCGGCTTCGTGGATTTACCAGCATCGGAAGCGAATTGTTTGAGTTCGTTCAAGCGGATGATGTGTACAAGCTAAGACTGCCGACCATCGGACGGGTGTTGATGGGCCACCAATCGGAGATGGCCGAGATGGGGAAACTCGCGCGCCCATTTCAGTTGAGTGTCTGGGCTGTGGGCGGTGTGCTCGGCACCGGTACGATTGCGAAGGGAGAAACCGTGAAGCTGGCGGACGAGGGGGATCGCTATCGGCTGGATGTGTATGCGCCTGTGAACGGTTCAGCGGCGCAGCCTGTGCTGGCCCGCCGGTTATGGTTCGACCGGCGAACATTATTGGTCGTGCAGGAAGATCGTCTGACGGAGACCGGTGAAGTGGATGCCACGATTCAGTATGAGGACTTTCGACCGATCGGGGAGCAGGGGGACCGGCCGTTGCCGGCGAAGGCGTCGGCTCAACTGCTCCGCCCGTTCAAAATTTCTCTCGAAGATGGTCGTGGACAGGGGAGTGTGCAAGTCACGTTTCATGAAATGCTGACCAACCAGGCGATCAAGACGGAAGACCTGGGGCAGATTTCTTAATCACCCATGAAGATTTTGGCGATTGAAACAGCGACGGCGTGGCAGAGTATCGCAATTCTGGAGGACGACGTTGTTTTAGCGAGGCGGGATCAGGATGCCGGCAGTGCTCATGGCCTGTTGCTCCTACCCTCCATCGATCGCATGCTTGTGGAGGCAGGTCTACAGCTCAGCAGCCTCGATGGTCTGGCCTGTTCGATCGGTCCTGGTTCGTTTACAGGCATTCGAGTGGGAGTGGCAACGTGTTTGGGACTGCGGGCTGCGACCGGTCTTCCGCTTGCCTTGGTTCCGACGCTGGAGGCGATGGCCTGGGGCGTGGGATCGACGATGTTTCCCATCTGCCCTATCTTGACGAGCCGTAGAGGTGAACTGTATTGGGCGATCTTTCGCCGGCAGGTTGAAGGAGGACTGGATTGCATCTTGTCAGAACATGCCGGTCCGCCAGACTTGCTGGCCAAGAGTCTTACCGAGCACTCATTGGTATTCGGCGATGGATGGGTGTCGATGGAATCGGAGATTCGCGCCGCATTGTCTTCGAGTGCAACGGTCTCGTCGGGACCTCAGGATGTCGCGAAACCATCCGCAGTCAATGTCGCTATTCTGGGCATGCATCGGCTTCGCCGGGGAGACATCGCGGGTGATTGTGTGGCACCGCGCTACGTTCAGCGGACGGAGGCAGAACTCAAATACGAACAGTCGGGCGGGCTGTCTGCAACAGCCCGCCGGCAGGAGCGAGTAGCGGTAGCGGCTTCGAAACGGTCGGCCAGGGGGCATCAACGGAAAGGGCAGGGACCTCGCCCGGGTAGGCCGCATGGCTCGTGAGTTTCCAGATGAATGCCGGATTGTGCGTGCGACCGTTGAGATGCTGCCGGAACTGCTTGAGTTAGAAGAAGCTTGCTTCTCCGCCCCATGGACGCGCAAAATGATGGAAGCTGAATTGACCGGTAACCAGTTCGCCCGATTTCTTGTTGCGACGGTTCACCAGGAAGTGGTGCCGTCAGATGGGACGATCGTTGGGTACCACTGCTTTTGGATTGTGTTTGAAGAGCTGCGACTGATGAACCTGGCCGTGCATGCATCGATGCGGAGGCGGGGAGTCGGGCGGGCGCTTGCAATCGAGGCCATCAGTATGGGGTTGGCCCACGCGGCCACTCGTGCGGTACTTGAGGTGCGTTCCTCAAATGAGCCCGCGCAGCGCCTCTATCGGCAGCTGGGATTTGTTCCGGTCAGTACCCGCCGCAGCTATTATACGAATCCAATTGAAGATGCTGTATTGATGGCTATGGATCCGCTGGTGATGCCGGCAGGCTCGCAGCAGACCCGTATTGCAGGAGGAGAGGGAGTAATTCCAGCACAGTAACTTAACCGAGGAGGTGCCGCATGTTGACAGACGATGCAATTGTCGAACGGCTTCGCCAAGCAAACTCGGAGTTTCGGGAACTGGAAGTCTCGCACCATCGGTTAGATCACGAACTTAATGAATTGCAGCGACGTCACGTGCTGACACCGGCGGAAGAACTTGAGAAAAAGCGGATCCAAAAGGAAAAGCTGGCGAAGAAAGACAAACTCGCGGAATTAATTCGGCTCTACCGCGAAGAAAGATTGCAGGCCGCCGCACATTGAAGGAGACGACCGGCCGCTGGGCCGACCGGCGGCCGGATGCGTTGCCATGAATCATCACATCAATCCGCTTGCTGTCCATATTCAGACCATCAAGCGTCGATTGGTCGTCATCGGGGCGGCTATTCTTGTCTCCTTGATCGTGACGTTTTCTTTCTCAGGTCAGATGGTGGCATGGCTGAATCGGCCGTTTCAGAACCAGCTGGTCTTTTACGGACCGACCGAAGCCCTGTTCGCTTCCATTAAAGTCTCGCTCCTGGCGGCTGTGATTCTGAGCCTGCCCATCATTTTTTATCAATGCTGGAAATTCGTCGAGCCGGCATTATTGCCGAAGGAGCAACGCTGGGCCATTCCGCTGTTTTTTTTGGCAGCAGGCCTCTTTGCGCTCGGCTTGGTCTTCTGCAATCTGGTGATCCTTCCGCTGGTCATCGACTTCTTCGTCAGTTTTGGGCTGGATCGGGACGTCACTCCGCAGCTGAGTGTGGGGACGTACATCGATTTTAATGTGAAGTTCCTGCTGATCTTCGGCTGTGCGTTTGAGCTCCCGCTGGTGATGACGTTGCTGGCGGTGACCGGGGCGGTCTCAGCGCAGATGTTCGCGCGGTACCGCAAACATGCTATTCTGTCGAATCTTATCCTGGCAGCCGTTATTACGCCGGATGCGACGCTCTTTACGATGCTGCTGATGGCGGTCCCGTTGATGGCGTTGTATGAGATTGGAATTCTAGGCGCACGGTTCTTTGGCCGAAGTTCGGCAGGCGGCGGTATCGATCTTCCGGTCGATCCTGATTTGCCGATCGGGACTGCGGGAACACGACTACGATGATGAAACGGTATGCGTTCGTGTGCGGTATGCGAATCCTGTCTGCAGGGGGACTCCTCGTATGCCTTGCGGCTGAAATGTCGACGGCCGAAACGCCGGCGCCGGTTACCATTTCCGGAGAGGCTGCACGGGGTCCGTTTGATCAGTCGGCTGCCAGTGTTCAGGCGCTCGTGGTGACGGGGAGCGGCGCGGTCTATGCCGGCTCCTTCGGCCACGGAATTTTCCGCACGGCAGACAGAGGCTCAACATGGGTTCCGGTAGGAGGCGGTGTGACAGATCCTTTCATCTTGAGCTTGACGGTTGCGAGAGATGGGGCGGTCTATGCCGGGACATTCAGAGGTGGGGTCTTCCGTTCACACGACGATGGAAAGAGCTGGCAGTCGGTGAATGCCGGTTTAAAGCGGCTTGAAGTCAAGGCGTTGATGGCAGCTGACGATGGACTCTATGCAGGGACGAGCGACGGTGTGTATCGGCTGAATGAACCTGAGGATCGATGGGCAGTCGTTACCACCGGGTTGGACGACGTACTCGTCCATGCGTTGGCCCGATCCACGGACGGCACCCTCTACGCAGGAACATCTGGTAAAGGCGTTTTACGGTTTAAACGTCATTCGTCCGGTTGGTCGCGCATGCAGCATGGCCTGAAGAATCATGAAGGTATGATCGAAAATTTCATTCGCGTGCTTGTCATCGATCAGGACCAGAGCATCCTGGCCGGCACGTTTGATGGCGGGGTGTTTCGGAGCGCTGACGGCGGGCTGACTTGGCGTTCGATCAGCCGGGCGTTGCCTAACGATTCCATCCGTGGGATTGTGCTGCTGGATCAGGGCGTAATTGTAGCCACAGGGAATGGTGTCTTTAAGACATCCGACAAGGGGAAACAATGGATTCCCGTGAATAAGGGGTTGACGAGTTTATCGGTCCAGTCGCTGATTGGCTTCGGAGGAGGCGGTCTTTATGCGGGGACAAGCGAGGGAGTGTTTCGCAGCGACGACGGGCTGACGTGGACGGCGGTCAATCAAGGGCTCGATGTGGGGATGGCGCCTCCGCCGTTCTTGTTTCGATAACGAATGAAAAGCGAAAGGATAGAGGTCATGACTGATGTGACTGAAAAAACCCAGGCGACAATCACAGTGACGAGCAAAGGAGCGGCGGTTGGTGACATGGTCATCAGATTCTTCCCCGATGTAGCGCCCGGCCATGTCGATAATTTCGTCAAGCTGTCGAAAGACGGTTTTTATAATGGCACAACCTTCCATCGCGTCATTCCCGGATTCATGATCCAGGGCGGTGATCCCAACAGCAAGAACCCCGATCGATCAATGCATGGGATGGGCGGGCCTGGCCACAAGGTCAAGGCCGAGTTCAACAGCAAGCCGCATAAGCGCGGTGTTGTATCGATGGCCAGGAGTAATGATCCTGACAGTGCCGGCTCACAATTTTTTATCTGCGTGGCTGATGCCAACTTTTTGGATTGGCAGTACACCGTCTTTGGCGAAGTTATCAGCGGCATGGAGGTGGCAGACACAGTCGTCGGAATGAAGCGGGACGGACGGGATAATCCGTTGGAGCGTGTGGAAATGACAGTCACGATCAGTGAGGGGTGAATGGCAGTGAGGGGTGAGTAGTAAATGGTGAGGGGTAAAGGGCCGGGAAGAGAATTTCTTAAATGATGAACTTGATGAAGAAGAAACGAAATAGATCTTCCGTCGTGGCATTTCTACTTCTTGTCGCCTTACCCCTCACCCCTTACGCCTTACTGACCGGTTGTGCAATTCCCCATGTCCCGTCACGAATCGTGTATGAAGATCCGGTGAACTATGTGCGGTTGGAGGAGGACAGGAAGGTCTTGCCGGAATGGCCGCAAAGCCATTTTTCACACCCTGCGACGGTGAGCAAGGGAGTGCTCCGAGCTATTTTATCGGGCCTGAAGGTTCAGGAGCATCGGGTTGCCCCGCTGCGATGGATCCAAGGAGAGGCGCCGCTGGAGCCGGTGTTCAATGATCACGAGGTGACGTTGCTATCGGCGGAGATGGCTGACGCGCTGGCGCAGGCGCAGTACAATGAACGCGTCACGTTTTATTTGAGCGAGCCGCTCACATTCGCAAGGCGGACAATCACATCGGGTGGGCTTTACATACAAGGAACGGAGCTGCACCTTCTGTTGGGGAATTGGCGGATTATCTACGGGATTCCCACCTATGGCATGATCTACGATCGGCGTTATCCGATGAGGCCGACTGTGGCGAAGGGATTCGATCTCTTTTTTGAGCCGGCCGACGCAGTCATTCCACAGCAGAGCAGTGTCCTGGACAACCTATTAGCCAATTCGAAAGATGAACTGGTTATCGATCTCAGTAAGGTCACCACGCAGGAGCGGACGCCGGTGTCATTGCCCTCGAGTGTATTTTAGGGAAATATCGGATCGGCCTCCGGGGACTTCAAGGAAGGCTTACCTTGAAGCAGGCTTTCGAAAATACATACGCGGTACTTCAGTAATGGCTTCGACAATCGTAGGCCAGCCGAGTTTGCTCTGACCCTCAAGCCGGTCGCGGAACCGGATCGGGATCTCGGAGATGGCCGCGCCAAGTTGGAGAGCCTGCCAGGCCATTTCGACTTGAAAAACATACCCTTTCGCTTTGACGCGTGCGAGATCCATGTCAGCGAGGAGTTCATGTCGGAAGCAGCGAAATCCTCCCGTCCAGTCGTGAATGCGTGAGCCGAGAAAGATGCTGACATAGGCGTTCCCGAGCCGCGAGACCAGGCGTCTTTGCATATTCCAGTCTTGCGTGCCTCCGCCGGGTATGTATCGGCTCCCGATGACTAAGTCTGCAGTGTTGCTTGCCTGGATCATTCTGGGGATATCCCACGGCGCGTGGCTGAAGTCACAGTCCATTTCAATGATAAGCCGATAATTCCGCTCCATTGCCCATTGGAAGCCGGCCACATAGGCTGGTCCCAGCCCTTCCTTCTTGGCCCGGTGCAGCACATGTACATGCTTCAGTTGCCTACTCAGTTCATCGGCCAATTGTCCTGTGCCGTCAGGCGAATTGTCATCGACGACCAGGATGTCCGCGATCAGATACTGTCCAATCGCTCGGATTAAAGTTTCGAGATTGTTCCGCTCATTATAGGTGGGCAGGACAATGAGCACCGAACGGTCAAAATGAAACGGGACGATGGGCACGAGTTGCTTGTTCGGTGCGGCCTGGACATAGCCAGGATAATGTTCGTCGGAGGTATTGAGTTGGCTGATAGCGATGCGGGCGCTGTCGACTCCTCGAGAGATCAAGGCCTCAGCTATCTCAAAGTTCAGCGTCACATAGGCTTCATCTGGTCCCAATTCTCGTATGGCCGACAACTCGGACGTATGGGTGATCGGATAATAGCGAACGGTAGGGCGCATAGGTTCGGCTATAAGGAGTTGAAGGGCATGAGGAAGGAGCCCATATCACACAAGTGAGCTGCAATGCGCACCATTGTAGATGACCACTGGCAGCGTGGCAAGCGGAGGATGGGCCATGAGATTGTCCCGCAGTCGTCCGGTACGTTTTGACAGCTGATAAAAGGCTGTGCTAACTTTCGCAAAACTTAGGGGTTTCCTACCACTTCTTGTAAGGGATAACGCATGAGCATCGCACAATCGCATGTTGTAATTGTTGTCGGCGCAGGGCCAGCTGGGATGGCAGTTGCGGGGAGCATGGCGAAGGCCGGCCATCACGTGATCATTCTGAATCGGGATATCAAATTCGGCGGATTGGCGGAGTATGGAATTTTCCCCGCTAAACTCAAGCTCCGCGGCGGGCTAAAGAAACAATATTGGGACTTGCTGGAACAGCCGAATGTTCATTATTTCGGCAATATATCGGTTGGGAACGGCAAGGATCTCACGGTTGAAGACGTGCGCGAAATGGGTGCCGCTGCTGTTGTGTTTACGATCGGCGCGCAGGGCACCAAAGCCATCGGCGTTGAAGGAGACTCCGCTCACGGTGTCTACCATGCCAAAGACGTCGTCTATCACTTCAATCGCTTGCCGGGGTTTGGAGATCGGCCGTTCGAGATGGGCAACCATGTCGCGGTGATCGGGGCTGGCGACGTCATGGTTGATATCGCCCATTGGCTGACCCGCTATAAGAAGGTGGAACGGGTTACCGCGATCGTTCGACGAGGGCCGGTCGAACGCAAGTACAACCCCAAAGAGATTCGCGCCGTCTGTACCAATATGGACGTCGACGGCATTAAGAAAGAATTCGATCGGATCAAGGATCGGATGGCCGCCGTGGGACAGAAGGCGGAAGAGGTATTTAAGGGTTTAACGGACGAGTTTACCAAGTGCGAACCGAAGGTCAGCGACACCAAGATGGGATTCAAGTTTTTAGCCTCGCCGAAGCGCATTCTAGTCGACGCCAACAATCGAGTGCGTGGGCTTGAGATGGAAGATAATCGGCTGGATCCCAAGGGTGAGGATACAGTGGCGGTCGGCCTGAAACAGTATTATGAGTTTCCCTGCGATTCCGTGGTTTTTGC
>LNFM01006218.1_pt1 | contig 19828 bp, 22 predicted proteins | sample 596031 | NCBI WGS metagenome assembly LNFM01 (sample SAMN04254537, study PRJNA301005) | activated carbon metagenome | isolation source: dual media filters at the Ann Arbor, Michigan drinking water treatment plant | place: USA: Ann Arbor | reverse complement strand
AGACCCGTGCCGAAGTACGCGCCAGCGCCCTGGCTGCGCAAAAAGGCCCGGTCACGGCCAGCAGCCAGGTCGATGGCGGCATGACTGCCTACGCTTCGCCGGCCGCCAGCGAGCGCAGCCGCAGCGATGTGCGTGCCCAGGCGCAGGACAACACGACGCGCTTCAACCCTGCGCCCGGCCGCGCTTGAAGCAGCTGCCGCCTGCACGGCAGGCGTGAAAAAAGCCCGGCCTGGCCGGGCTTTTTGCTGTCAGCCCGGACCGGACGCTGCGTCTTCCGGGTCCGGCTGCGGCGGGGGATCGTCCGGCCAGGTTCGCTTGGCCTCGGCGGTTTTCAGCCGGGTCTGCTCGATCAGGAATTCCATGAACACCCTGGCCCGGGCCGGAATGTACTTGCGGCTGGGCAACGCGGCATACAGCGTGAAGCGCCCGGTGATCCACGGCGCCAGCAACCGGCGCAACTGCCCGTCGCGCAGGTAGTTGGCCACCAGGTCCATCGGTTGGGCGCTGATGCCGGCACCATCCAGCGTGGCCCGCATCAGGGTGTCGCTGTGGTTGGCCAGCAGCACCGGCTTGATCTCCACAGCCAGTTCCCGGTCGTCCTCCTGCGGATTGATCAGTTGCCATTCACGCTGGCGCACGCCGGCATGGCTGAGGCGCAGCATGGCGTGTTGTTGCAGGTCCTCCGGCCGGCGCGGGATGCCGGCATTGCGCAGATAAAGCGGCGACGCCACCAGCAGGCCCTCGGAGACGATGACCGGGCGTGCCACCACATTGGCGTCGTACAGCCGCCCGGCGCCCAGAATCGTCAGGTCGAAATCCTCGATAGGCGGGACCAGCGGTGAATCGACCGTGATGTCCAGCACCACCTTGGGGTAACGCTGCCGGAACTCGGCCACCAGCGGGGCCAGGATATGCACGGCCATCACCGGCTGGGTGTGGATGCGCAACACGCCGGCCAGTTCATCGGTCTGCTGGCGCGTCGACGCTTCTGCTTCGTTCACGTCGTTGAGGATGTGACGGACGCGCTGCAGGTAGGACTGCCCGGCCTCGGTCAGGGAAACTTTGCGCGTGGTGCGCTGCAACAGCCGCGCGCCCAGATGATCCTCCAGGTCGGTGATCAGGCGGGTCATCACGGCGGGCGACATGTCCAGGCTGCGGGCGGCGGCGGCAAAACCGCCGTCATCCACCACCTGCTGGAAGGCGCGCATCGACAAAAGACGATCCATAGGGTTATCCCTTGCTTATTCAAGCCCCAATTATTCCACATTTGGCAATTAATAATTGAAATGAATGCGATTTTTCTTTGTTATTGGCAATAGTACAGTTGATCCCATCGATGAGCCGATACCTGCAACACGACTCACCGAGGCTGGACAGACGGGGTTGATGATGCCCGCCCGCCCGGAAATGTCTCATTAACTTTTGAAAAGGATTTTCATCATGAACTCGAAATTTATCGCTTCCGCCCTGATCGCTGCCGCCGGTTTCACCTCTGCCGGCGCGTTTGCAGCCGGTGCAGATGGCTCGGTGGAAGTTCAGCCCACACTGACCAGCAACGTGAGCCGCGCTGAAGTCAGCGCCCAGGCCCTGAATGCCCAGCCCGCTGCCGTGACGGCCAGCAACCTGGTCGATGGCGGCGCCGTGATCGTGGCGACCCCGGCTGCCGGCGATCGCAGCCGTGCCGACGTGCGCGCTGAAGCGGTTCAGGCCGGCCAGCGTTTTGGATCGGCCCCCGGCCGCGCCTGATTTGCGCCTGACCCCGGCTGCCAATGCAGCCACCCGCAACCCGCCTCGGCTCGCCCTGGCGGGTTTTTTTCATGCGTATCCGGACAATGTTGGCATTTTCGCGAGGGGTTTTCAGGCCGGCGACTTACCAAATATAAGTAGAAACCCTAGAATTGCTGTCTATACAACTTGAGTGCCGACACCCGGCATCAGGCCCTGCAACCCCGCGCATGGTTCACAAGACCGGCCCGCCTTCCCCTCCCGACCATGGTTATCTCCATTTTTGCCGCGCGGCAGCCTGCGCCTTCCGGACGTCTGACGCTGGAGCAGATCCGTGAGCGCCTGTACCAGGCCCTCGCCGACTGCAAGGACATGAGCACCCAACGCGCCATCTACCGGATCAATGTGACCGCCACGCCTGCGGATCTGTGGCTGCTGCGCCCTGACCTGCACCAGTGCATTGCGCGGGTGCACAACCAGGTCGAAGCCAACCGGCGCATCAACGATTTGCTCGATGCTTTCGAAGGCTGGGTGCCTGCGCACCAGCTGGCCGAAATCAAGGACCGCGCCGCCTAGGCGTCTGCGCGGCAGAAGACGTCGAAGCGAAAAGTGGCCCCGGCGAGGACAGTTTTTTCCGTGTTTGCAGCGCCATAGGCCGGTGAAAAACGGACCGGCGCGGTCGTTTTGCAGCCGGTGTTTCTTCTGCCGCGCAGACTCCTACGGGTAGCGCCGCACCAGGGACTCGGCCACACACACCGGCTTGGCCGAGCCTTCGCGTTCCACCAGTACTTCCCAGATCATCTGCAGCCCGTCATTGGCGATAGGCTCGCTGGCCATCAGTTTCATGCGCGCGCGCAGTCGGCTGCCGACCGGCACCGGCGAGGTGAATCGCACCTTGTTCAGCCCGTAGTTGACGCCCATGCGGCTTTGCACGATCTCGAACGAGGATTCAAAAAATTTCGGCAGCAGCGACAGGGTCAGAAAGCCGTGGGCAATCGGTGCGCCGAAAGGCCCGGCTTTGGCTTTTTCAGGATCGACATGGATCCACTGGTGGTCGCCGGTGGCTTCCGCAAAAAGGTTGACCTGGGCCTGGGTGACGGTCAGCCAGTCGCTGACGGCGACTTCCTGGCCGACACAGGCCGCCAGTTCGGAAAGGGTCTGGAAGGTTTTCATGCGTCCACTGTAAGGCCGCACCGACCGCCGGCTTGTCCAGCCAGCGACATCGGCCCTAATCCAGCCAGCGGCAGATGCCGGCCCATTGCTCCAGGTCTTTTTCGACCCGGCTGGGCGCCACATCGAACAGCGTCAGGCCGCGCGCGGCCAGGTGGATGTAGTTCTGCGTATCCCGCACATACCCGAGCACCGGCAGGCCCAGGCCTTCGACAAAACTGCGCAGCTTGTCGGCGGCAATCGTGCGGCCGTCCACGCGCATGCCGACGATGCCGACCTGCACCTTGCCGGCGCTGCGGTGTTCAGCCAGCTGGTCGAGGAAGGCCCGGGTGGCAAAAATGTCGAACACGCTGGGCTGCAGCGGCACGATGACCTTGTCGGCCAGCTTGATCACGTCGTTGAAGCGCCAGCCGTGCAGGCCGCCGGGCGTGTCGAGCACCACATGGGTCGTGCCCTTGGGCGGCTTGACGATCAGGTCGGCATTGACATCCCAGGTGGCGATGGGCCGGGCGGCCGGCGGGCGCAGCCCGAGCCACAGGCGCGACGACTGCTGGCGGTCTGCATCGCCAAGCATGACCGCATGGCCCTGGCTGGCGAAATAACCGGCAACATTGGTGGCCAGCGTCGTTTTTCCGACACCGCCTTTGGGATTGGCAATCACAACCACAGGCATGGAGATCTCCCGATGTTTGGGCGCTATGGTAACGGCAGGTGCGCCACCGGCCAAAACCTGGCCGGCCCCCCGCGACGCCGCAGCGCCACAGCAGCCGTGGCGCCGGTGCCAGGTTTTTCAGTCGAATCAGGCTTCAGCCCATGTCAGACAAGGGCTGACAGCTCCTGTTTTGATAGCAGATCAGGGGCAGCACCGGCTTGCCGGCCTTACTGGCGGCCGTCCCGGATCTCCTGGCGCATCTTTTCCTGCTCGCGGCGCTCGACGCAGACGGGGTGGTTCCTGAAGCGCTGCCTCGCGCATTGCTCGTTCATGCAGATCTGGAAACCCAGCAGCACGCGGTTGTCACAGACCTGTTTGGGATCGGTCGGCCCGCCCTGCCCAGCTGGGGGATCAGCCGGTGCCTTCGCGGTGTCCTGCGCGGGCTGCTGGGGCGAGGCCGGCGTGGCCGCGACCGGCTTCTCTGCCGTGGGCTTGACGGCTGCCTTTTTCGGCACCGGCCTGGCCGCAGCCGTGTCCGCCGCGGTGGAAGGCGTGGCCGCAGCGGGGGCTGCAGCGCCCGCAGTTTGTGACGCCGGGCTGCCGTCGGCTGCTGCGGCCGGGGACGCAGCTGCCGCCGCCCCTTCCGGCGCAGCCGGCCGGCCGAGCAACGCGAATGCCAGGCCCGCCACCACCAGCACGGCGACACCGGCGGCGGCGTACACCGGCATTTTTTTGGATTTGGAGGGAGAGGAAACGCCAGCTGCAGCAGGCGGGGGCGAAGGCGCGCGCGGCGGTGGCGGCGAAACCACGGCCGTGGCTGGCGCGGGCGCCGGAGCAAGGGCTGGCACCGCGGCCGCAGGCGGCGCGGGTACCGGCGCGGGGACGGCAGCGGGCGCTTGCGCCGGCGCGGCGGCCGGCGGCGCCACAGGCTCGGACAGCCGTGTGGCCTCGGCATCCGCATCGCCCGCAAGCCCCGCCTGGCCGGCTTGCGTCTGCAGCCGGGTCCAGTCGCTTTCAGCGGCAAACGCGCCACCGGTCGCCGGGTCCTCGGCCAGGCTGCCGCCCAGCTTCTTCAGGCGGCGTCGCGCCAGGTCGGCGTAAATGCCCGAGGGGAAACGCTCGAGGAAGCCCGCCAGGTCCTCGACGTCCTCCGAGTCCTTGATGTCCTTCCAGTACACCAGCTCCAGCTCCTGGGTCACGGTGGAACCGGTGTCGGTGCCCGAGCCCAGCCGGACGGTGGAGCCGCCGGCGCGCGAGCGCTGCAGGCCGGTGTCGGTGCTGTTGCCGCCGCGGCGGCCGGGCGGGCTGAGCGGCGGCACCACCGTCGGATCAGCGGCCTGGCCGATGGCTTCCTGCAGCGCCTGGGAAAAGGCCTGCGCCGTGGCAAAACGCTGGTCACGTTTTTTGGCCAGCGCCCGCGCCAGCACCGCATCGATGGCCGGCGGCAACATGGGGTTGACGCTGCTGGGCGGGGCCGGCGTGTGGTTGACGATTTGCTGGATGATGGCGAAGTCGGTGTCGCCATCGAAAGGCCGCTTGCCGGTCAGCAACTGGTACAGCACGATGCCCACGGCAAACAGGTCAGCCCGCGCGTCGATGGGCTGGCCCTGCACCTGTTCGGGCGACATGTATTTGAGCGTGCCGACCATGGAGCCCTGGGTGCGCGTGACCTCGCCCGAATCCTGGATGCGGGCGACGCCAAAATCGGTCAGCTTGACCCGGCCGTCCGCCTCGATCAGCAAATTGGCCGGCTTGACGTCGCGGTGCACGATGGACTGGCGGTGCGCATATTCAAGCGCCGACAGCAGCTCGCGCATCATGGCCAGCGACTGCTCCAGCGAAAACCGCTTGCCGGCGTCGAGGTGGTGTTTGAGGTCCTCGCCCTGGATGAACTCCATGACCAGGAAGGCCATGTCGCCGTGACGGTCAGAGTCGTAGACGCTGACGATGTTGGGATGCTGCAGGCGCGCCGCCGAGTGGGCCTCGGTCTTGAAACGGGCTTCGTACTCGGCCGCGGCTTCTTCCGACAGGTTCTCGACCTTGATGGTCTTGATCGCCACGCGGCGGTTCAGGTTGGGGTCCCGCGCCTCATAGACCAGACCCATCGCGCCCTTGCCCAGCACACGGATGATGTCGTAACGGCCAAGCTTGTTCAGGCTCATGGAGGTGCTGTGTCCTGGGAGGGTCCGGAAACGTATGGAAACAAAAAAAGATTCTAGCCTGCTGTACCGCGGGCCCGGGGCCTCAGCGGCTGATGGAAAAACTGATCAGCGGGCTGCCTTCCCGGCGCTCACAGCCGGCGCTGATCTGGCCGCTGCCGACCAGGTAACACTCGGTGCGGCGCAGCACCACCGCTTCGCTCTGGTTGCCGAAGTAGACCCAGGTGCCGTAACTGGAGGCATCACTGAGCACAAACTGGCCGCCGCGCCACTCCAGCGTGGCGTGCATGCGCGACACTCGCGGATCGTTGAGCGCCAGCGAGGCGCCGGCGCCGCGCCCTATCGAAATCGCCAGGCTGCGCGCATCGATCTGCACGGTTTGCCCTCCGGCCTCGAGCGACAACACCTGCGGCGCACTGCTGGCCATGGATCGGCCCATCATGGTGGCGTCCTCGTCGTGGCCGGCTTGCCACTCGACGCGGTAGACATGGCTGGCCTCGGCCCGGCCGCGCAAATGCATGGGGCCGAGGCTGCGCAGGCTGGCCTGCTGCAGCGGAGGGAGCGCCGACCAGACGTTTTGGGTGGTCAGGATTTGCGCGGCGCCGGCCAGGTCGGCCAGGCGGGCTGCCGAGTTGACGGTGTCGCCGAAACAGTCGCCGTCGATTTCCACCACCTCGCCGGACTCGATGCCCATCTGCATCTGCACCGGCGCACCACTGCCGCCGGCGCGTATCGGTTTGTCGAGAAAACGTTTCTGGATGCTGATGCAGGCCGCCAGCGCGTCACCCTCCTGCGGAAACACCACAAACAGGCCGTCGCCCAGCAGCTTGACGACACGGCCGCTGTGCTGCTCGAAAACCTGGCTCAGCGCGCCGACCAGCTGCGTGACAAAACGCGAGGCGGTTTCATCGCCGAGCCGTTCGAACATGCTGGTGCTGCCCACCAGGTCGGCAAACACCACCGTGGTCATGCAGGCTTCACCGCCAACAAAGGGATGAAAAAAACGGCAGCGTCGGCAACTTCAGGTGTCCACACGTAAGCATTTGTTCTCATGCCGGGATTTTCACCCAAAAGCCGGCGAGGGCCATGTGCGGTTTTTACCGGTTTGCCCCTAAAAGCTGGGTGGCTGCCGGGGCTAGCGAAAAGCGTCCCAGAGCAGCTTGATGCCGGTCAGGAACATGCCGACATACAGAATCCGGTAGAACAGCACCGGCTCGATGCGCCTGGCCAGGCGCACGCCGACCCAGACGCCCATCGGCGCCAGCGGCAACAGCACCAGCGAGGTCATGTTGCGCATGTCCAGCAGGCCCAGCCAGGCATAGGGGATCCACTTGGACAGGTTGATCACAAAAAAGAAAAACGCCATGGTGGCGGTGAAGGTCACCGGTGCCAGCCGCAGGGGGATCACATAGGCGCTGAGCGGCGGGCCGCCGGCGTGGGAGATGAAGCTGGTGAAGCCCGAGGTCACGCCCAGCAGTCCGCCCAGCCAGCGCGGCGGCGGCGGGCTGTCGGGCTTGGGCGGAAAAGCCAGGCGTTGCGCCAGAAACATCAGCGTGAAGACGCCGACGATGCCGGCCACGATCCTGGGCTGCATGATGCTGAACAGCAGCGTGCCGACCAGCGTGCCCAGCAGGCCGAAAGGCAGCAGGAACTTCACCAGCCGCATGTCGAAGTCCTTGCGGAAGGCAGCCATCCCGAGGATGTCGATCAGCAGCAGGATGGGCATGAGGATGGCCGCCGCCTGCGGCACCGTCACCGACAGCGCCATCATGGGCACGGCCAGCGAACCGAAGCCGGCGCCGAAGCCGCTTTTGCTGATGCCCATCAGGAGCACGGCCGGGATCGCGACGGCGTAGAAGAAGGGATCGGTGATCAGGGGAAAGGTCACTGGCAGCTCGAAAGGGAACAGCCCGCCGCCGGGGCGGGCTGGCAACACGCGGACTGAAAAGCGGTCGCTGATTATGGGCCTGCGGGGCATCGCCAGCGCGAGGGGTCTGCGCCGCCGGGCCGATGTTCATGCATCCAGTCAGGCTCCAGCCCTTGCTGGACAAGCGCATCAGCTATTATTTTGATAGCATGCACGGTCCGCGCATGGTTCAGCGCTCCAGCGCCGCGCCCGCCAGCCAGCGCGCACCGCGCCCGTACAACGCCTCCACCACCGGCCCCTTGAGCATGGGCATGTCGAGCTTGACGCTGTAGCCCATCCGCGTCTGGATGTAGGCCAGGTGCCGGTAACCCTCGGGAAAAGCCTGCAGCGCCTGCGAATCGAGCGCCACCCTGGCGGTCGAATCCACCGGATCGATGCGGTCCTTTTCGTAAATCGGCTGGCGGTGCAGCAGCTTCCACTGGCCTTCGTGTTTCTGCACAAAGTCGTAAAAGCGCCCGGTGCACACCACGTCGCACAGCACAGGCCCCCCGGCGCCTTCCACCATGCCGCGCTGCGAAATCGTCATCTTGGTCTGCGCGATCGCGCGATCACCCGCCACCTCGACGGCCGAGCCGCCCAGGAAGTGCAGGATGCTGACGCCTTGGGCCCAGCCTTCCCGGGTGACGCGGATGAATTCTTCAAACGGGCCCTGGAACCAGGTCGCCATCATCACACCCTCGGGGTGCCAGACCGTGGCAAAACGCTCCCAGTCGCCGGCATCGCGCCAGACCGCCCAGCGCTCGATCATCCGGCGGATCTGCAGTTCATCGTTGATTGCGTCGTTCATGCGCGCGTCTGCCGGCTTCATGCCGGTGCTCCCAGCGGATTGAGCACAAAGTCGAAGTCCAGGCTGTAGACCCCATCGGGCTGCCGGACCCAGTCGGCCACCAGCGACTGGCGCACGCCAAACACGGCGTCGGAGTCGAGGTAGGGGTCGCCCTTGCGGAACACATGGGTGACCAGCTTTTCGTAACCCGGCGCCGTGATCATGAAATGCAGGTGCGCCGGCCGCCAGGGATGGCGCTTCGTCGCCCGCAGCATGTCGCCCACCGGGCCATCGACCGGGATCGGGTAGGCCTCGGCAACAATGGTCCTGAAGTCGAAGCGGCCATCCGCGCCGGACGTCAGCACGCCGCGCGCCCGGTGCTGTTCCAGGTCCGGGTACTGCACGTCGTAATTGCCCTCGGCGTCGGCCTGCCAGACTTCGATCACGGCAGCGGCGACCGGCTCACCCCCGAGACCCAGCACCCGCCCGCGCACCACGCAGGGCTCGCCGGCTGCGCCATTGGCGACATCGGCGCCGTGTTCATAGTGCGGCGCGCCTTCGACGTGAAACGGGCCGAACACCGTGGCTTCGGTGCAGCCCGCCGGCTTGTGCTTGTTCATGGCCACGGTCAGCATGGACAGGCCCAGGGTGTCGCTCAGCAGGATGAATTCCTGGCGCCTGTCATCACACTTCTGGCCGGTCGCCGTGAGGAAGTTGATGCCGGCCAGCCATTCGGCCTCGGTCAGCTTCACCTCGCGCGCAAAGGCGTGAAGATGCTGCACCAGGCTGGTCATGATGTCCTTCAGGCGCGCATCCGGCGTGGCCGCAAACCGCGCAATCACGGCCTCGGTGAGGGTGTCGGGGTTCAGGTTGCGCATGGGCGGGCCCGGGCGGGGAGGAGGGAGTGGAGATGCATGGATTCTTTCCTTGGTGCCTGTCGCCAAATATAGGCCAGGGCGCGTCCGGGGGAAAGCCGGGGGCGCCCATGACGTTGACGCGCGATGGAAAAATGTCTGCAGAGGCTGGGCCACAATGCAGGCGACACTGAAACAACAAGCGGCAACTGCAGGAGACATGGCGTGGATGGCTGGACGGAAATGACAGGGTGGCTGCCGGTGGCCGAAACCGGCCGCCGGGCCGCGCAGACGGCAGGGTATTGACATGACAGCGTCCGTGCACACCGACGTGCTGATCGCCGGCGGCGGCCCTTGCGGCCTGATGCTGGCCAATGAGCTGGGCCGCCGCGGCGTGTCCTGCCTGCTGGTCGATCCCAAGCCCGGCACCGCCTTCAACCCGCAGGCCAATGCCACGCAGGCGCGCACCATGGAACATTTCCGCCGTCTGGGTTTTGCCGGCGAAATTCGCGCGCAAGGCCTGCCGGCCGACCACCCGACCGACATCGCCTACTTCACGCGTTACACCGGCCATGAGCTGGCCCGGCTGCAATTGCCGACGGCCGCACAGGCCGTGGACGAGATCAGGGCCATGGGCGGCTCCTGGAGCGCGGCCGAATTGCCGCACCGCGTGTCGCAGAAATTTGTCGAGGCCACCCTGCGCCGGCAGGCCGAGGCCCTGCCCGGTGTGGATGTGCGCTACGGCTGGGCGCTGGAGAATTTTGAGGACCGGGGCGGCCATGTGCAGGCGCAGGTGCGCGCCAGCGCCGGTGGCGAAGCCCTGGACGTGCAGGCCGCCTGGCTGGTCGGCGCCGACGGACCGCGCAGCGGGGTGCGCAGCACGCTGGGCATCGCCTGGGACGGCGCCAGCGGCATCAAGCGCGAGTTCATGGGCGGCAAGATGTTTGCGGTCTACCTGCGCGCGCCGGATTTTTACAGCGTGTTCCCCCACGCCCGCGCCTGGATGTACGTGTCGGTGAACCCGCAGCGCCGCGCCTTCATGGCCTCGGTCGACGGCCAGTCGGAGTTTGCCTTCCGCGCCGCCGTGCATGAGGGCGAGGATGCCGAGGCCTGGACCGCGACCGACGCGCAGCGCATCGTCGATGAGGCGATGGGCCTTCATCTGCCGATAGCGGTGCTGTCGGTCGGCACCTGGACCGCCGGGCATTCGCTGGTGGCCCAGAGCTTCCAGCGCGGCCGGGTGTTCATCGGCGGTGATGCGGCCCACCTGTTCACGCCCACCGGCGGCCTGGGCTACAACACGGCGGTGGAAGACGCGGTCAACCTCGGCTGGAAGCTGGCCGCCGTCGTCCGTGGCCAGGCGCCAGCGCAACTGCTGGACAGCTACGGGACTGAGCGCAAGCCGCTGGCCGAACGCAACACCGCTTATGCGCGGCAATTTGCCGACTCGGTGGGCCGTTTCAGCGCGTCGGCGCTGCTCGAGCGGGACGATGCCGCAGGCCGGGCCGAACGCGCGCGCGCCTCGGCCTACCTCAACGCCCATGTGCGCATGGAGTTCAACATCCCGGGCGTGACCTTGGGCGGGCGTTACGACGGCTCGCCGCTGATCGTGAAAGACGGCAGCAGCCCGCCGCCGGACGAAGCCGGCAACTACCAGCCCAGCGCCAGCCCCGGCGGCCGCGCGCCGCATGCCTGGCTGGCGGACGGCAGCTCGCTGTACGACAGCTTCAACTTCGAATGGACGCTGCTGGCGCTGGGACCGGACGCACCCGGCGGCCGGGATTTTGTCGCTGCCGCGGCGGCGCTGGGCCTGGACCTGCGGGTCGTGACGCATGCCTCGGCCGAACTGCGGGCCCTGTACGAGGCACCGCTGGTACTGATACGCCCGGACCAGATCGTCGCCTGGCGCGGTGGCGACGAGCACAAGGCGCAGCAGGTGCTGGCACAGGCCAGCGGCCATCCTGTACCCTGATTGCTCCTGATTTGATAGCTTTCCGCCCATATCCGACATGGGCTGGCACACGATTTGGCCTATAACTTCAGACCATGGGCCGAAAACCCCAGCTGCTGCGACACAAAGCCGTCGAAGGCCTGCAGCAAGGGCTGGAAGGGCCGGCTGTCACCTTCGAGCTGCGCCAGCGCAGCACACACCGCTTCCAGCGTGGACAACTGGTGCGGCCGGTGCGCGCGGCGTATCCGGTAGTTCGAGGCCGGCAAGTCCTGCAGCGACAGGCGGGGCAGTTGCTGCAGGGCCGGATTCAGGTACAGCAGCTTGCGGCTCTTGCGCCAGGTGCCGTCGAGCACGATCAGCCGCAGCCGCGAGAGGTCCTCGAGCACGCCGGGCGCCGGCGCGGGCGGCAGGGGCAAGCCCGCAGCCTGGTCCGACGCCAGATCGGGATAAAGCAGCAGGTTGTGCCGGGTGTCGCCGGGCGGCTGCCACGCGCCGGCATCAAACACTTCGCCGACCAGCAAGCGGCTGGAGCGCAGGCTCAGCTGCAGCAGGCGCGACGTGCCCTTGGGGTTGTCCGCCTCCAGCGGATGCTGCAGGATCAGCACCTCGACCTGGTGCGTCACCGGCGTGATCCAGCGGCAGATGCAGCTGCCTTGAGGCCGCAGGCAGGCCGCGCAATGCAGCCGACGGGTCACCGGCCTATCACCGCCAGGTAGGCTTCGCGGGTCTGCGCATCCACCGACGCCAGCAGCTGCGCGTAAGGTGTCTGGTGCCGCGCCAGCATGCGCGCCGAGGCGACGGCCTTGGAACGGCAGTACCAGTGGCAGCTGTGCTGCATCAAAAACAGTTCGGCCGACAGCGTGTAGGCCTTGTCGCGTGGCGAGCGCCCCTGATCATTGTTGACCGCACGTTCTATGCCCTGTGCATGGACACTCAGCAACTGGCGCATGTCAAAGGTGTTGTCGGGGAAAAACCGGTCGGATTCAGGCAGGTACACCGGCAACTTGCTGACGCGCGCATCGGCGATGTCCACCGAGGAAAAATCTGCGGCGAAGCGCCGGAACTGATCGGCCATCTGCTCCTCGGAAATGGCCAGCGTGTTCCAGATCTGGGCCTGGCGCTGCGGGTCTTTTTCGCCCAGCGCCCGCAGATACCCCTCGGTCAGGCTTTCCATCAGTTTTTCCACCTGGTACCTGCCCAGATGGCTGGCCAGCAGCGCAATGCGCCTGGCCTGGGTCTTCGCTTTGAGCTGGTAGGCGCCGAAGGCGGCCACCATCAGCAGGAGCACAAAAATTTCCATCGCGGCGCGGGTCAGTAACAACAATCCCCCAGTGTAGTGGCCGGGGGGCCGAGGCGCCTGCCCACGCCCGCGCGCCGACACGCAACGTTCTGCAGACCTCTCCAAACTCAGGCAATATCGTTGCCATGAACGACACCCCACCCTACACCCCCCCCGCCATCTGGTCGCCGCCGGCAGCCAGCGGCGGCCGCTTCGCCAACATCAACCGGCCCGTGGCCGGCGCCACCCACGACAAGGAACTGCCGGTCGGCCGGCATCCGCTGCAGCTGTATTCGCTGGGCACGCCCAATGGCATCAAGGTCACGGTGATGCTTGAAGAGCTGCTGGCGCTGGGCCACAGCGGTGCGGAGTACGACGCCTGGCTGATCCGCATCCACGAGGGTGAGCAGTTCGGCAGCGGTTTTGTGGCCATCAACCCCAACTCCAAGATCCCGGCGCTGGTGGACCGCAGCGGCGCCAGCCCGGTGCGGGTTTTCGAATCCGGCGCCATCCTGCAATACCTGGCCGAGAAGTTCGGCGCGTTTTTGCCCGCGGGCGGCGCCGCGCGTGCCGAATGCCTGTCCTGGCTGAACTGGCAAATGGGCAGCGCGCCTTTTCTGGGCGGCGGTTTCGGCCACTTCTACGCCTACGCCCCGAGCAAGATGCAATACCCGATCGACCGTTACGCGATGGAGGTCAAGCGCCAGCTCGATGTGCTGGACCGCCGCCTGGCCGAAGTGCCGTATCTGGCCGGCGACAGCTACACCATTGCCGACATGGCGGTGTGGCCGTGGTACGGCGCGCTGGCCAAAGGCCAGCTGTATGAGGCCGGCGAGTTCCTGCAGGTGCAGGTCTACAAAAACGTGCTGCGCTGGACCGACGAGATTGCGAAGCGCCCGGGCGCCCGGCGCGGGCGCATGGTCAACCGCACCTGGGGCGAGCCCTCCAGCCAGTTGCACGAGCGCCACGAGGCCAGTGATTTCGACACGCACACCCAGGACAAGCTGGTGGCGTCGTGATCACCCTGTACGACTGCGCCACCGCGCCCAGCCCGCGGCGCGCGCGCATCCTGCTGGCCGAAAAAGGCCTGGTCCATGAAACCGTGCAGATCGACCTGCGCGCCGGCGAACAGCTGGGTGAGGCCTACCGCCGCATCAACCCGCAGTGCACCGTGCCGGCGCTGCAAACGGACGAAGGCGTGATGCTCACCGACAACGCCGCAATCGCTGCCTGGGCGGAAGCGCACTGCCCCGAGCCGCCCTTGATGGGCCGCACGGCGCTGGAGAAAGCCGAGATCGCCAGCTGGCAGTGGCGCATCGAGTTCGAGGGCCTGCTCGCAATTGCCGAATGCCTGCGCAACAGCTCCCCCGGCATGGCGAACCGCGCCCTGCCCGGGCCGGTGGACTACCCGCAGATTCCCGAACTTGCCCAGCGCGGGTTGCTGCGTGTGCAGAATTTTTTTGCGCTGCTCGACGAACGGCTGCGCGGGCGCGAATTCATCGCGGCAGACCCGTTCAGCATCGCCGACATCACCGCCGTGGTGGCGGTGGATTTTGCGCGCATCGTCAGGGTCAAGCCCGGCGAGCAGCACCCGGACCTGCTGCGCTGGCGCGCGGCCATGGCGCTACGGCCGTCGATGGCGCTTTAAACGCGTTCGATCACCACGGCAATGCCCTGGCCCACGCCGATACACATGGTGCACAGGGCATAACGGCCACCGGTGCGGTGCAACTGGTTCACCGCCGTGGTGATCAGCCGCGCGCCGGACGCGCCCAGCGGATGGCCCAGCGCAATCGCACCGCCGTTCGGGTTGACGCGGACATCGTCGTCCTGCAGGCCGAGCAGGCGCAGCACGGCCAGGCCCTGGGCAGCAAAGGCCTCATTGAGTTCGATCACATCCATCTGCGCCAGGCTCAGGCCGGTGAGTGCCAGCACCTTCTCGGTCGCGGGCGCCGGGCCTATGCCCATGATGCGCGGCGGCACGCCGGCCGTCGCCATGCCGACGATGCGCGCGCGCGGCGTGAGGCCGTTCTGCTTCGCCGCTTCCTCGTTGGCAATCAGCAGCGCGCAGGCGCCGTCGTTGACGCCGGATGCATTGCCGGCCGTGACACTGCCGTCGGGGCGCACCGCGCCCTTGAGTTTGGCCAGCGCCTCCAGCGAGGTTTCGCGCGGATGTTCGTCCTTGCTGACGATCACCGGGTCGCCTTTTTTCTGCGGGATGGTGACCGGCGTGATCTCGGCGTCGAAGAAGCCCGACTTCTGCGCAGCAACCGCCTTCAACTGCGAGGCCAGCGCCATCTTGTCCTGGTCTTCACGGCTGATCCTGTAGTCGGCGGCGACGTTTTCCGCCGTTTCCGGCATGGCGTCGGTACCGTATTTTTCCTTCATCAGCTTGTTGACGAAACGCCAGCCGATGGTGGTGTCGTACATCTGGGCGGCACGGCTGAAGGCACTTTCGGCCTTGCCCATCACAAACGGCGCGCGGCTCATGCTTTCGACGCCGCCGGCAATCATCATGCGGGCCTCGCCGGCCTTGATGGCGCGCGCCGCCGTACCCACGGCGTCCATGCCCGAACCGCAGAGGCGGTTGATGGTGGCGCCGGGCAACTCCAGCGGCAGGCCGGCCAGCAGTGTCGCCATGTGCGCGACGTTGCGGTTGTCTTCACCGGCCTGGTTGACGCAGCCGTAAATCACGTCGGTCACCGCCAGCCAGTCGACATTCGGGTTGCGCGCCATCAAGGCCTTGAGCGGCACGGCGGCCAGGTCATCGGTGCGCACGCTGCTCAGCGCGCCGCCGTAACGGCCGAAAGGGGTACGGATGGCGTCGCAGATAAAGGCTTGGGTTGTCATGGTTTTTTCCAGGAAAAGAATGTGAGGAAGTGAGCGTCGGGCAAGTCAGCGTGCGATCGGCAGGCCGACCAGCTTTTCGAGCTCGGCATGGGTCAGGCCATCGACGGTATCGACCAGCTTCAGGCCTAGCGGCGTGCATTCCAGGGTCGCCAGTTCGGAATAAATGCGTTTGACGCAGGCCATGCCGGTCAGCGGGTAAGTGCAGGTCTGGACCACCTTGCTTTCCCCTTTTTTGGTCAGCAAGTCCATCATGACCCAGGTTTCTTTCGCGCCTATGGCCAGGTCCATGGCGCCGCCCACGGCCGGGATGGCACCGGGCTCGCCGGTGCTCCAGTTGGCCAGGTCGCCGGTCGCAGAAACCTGGAAGGCGCCGAGCACGCAGATGTCGAGGTGGCCGCCGCGCATCATGCCGAAGCTGTCGGCGTGGTGGAAAAACGCGCCGCCCTTGAGCAGGGTGACCGGCTGCTTGCCGGCATTGATCAGGTCGAAGTCTTCTTCACCTTCGGCCGGCGCCGGGCCCATGCCGAGGATGCCGTTTTCGCTGTGCAGCAGCACTTCGCGGCTTGACGGAATGTGGTTGGCCACCAGGGTCGGCATGCCGATGCCAAGGTTGACCACCGCGCCTTCGTGGATGTCCCGGGCCACACGCGCGGCGAGCTGGTCCTTGCTTCTTTTCTGGTAAGTCATCTCAGACGCCCTTCTGAAAACCGCCGGCCTGTGTGGCGACCCGGTCGATTTTTACAATTCTGTGGACGTAAATGCCGGGCGTGACGACGTGCTCGGGATCGATGTCGCCGAGTTCGGCGATGTCGTGCACCGTGGCCACGGTCAGTTTGGCCGCCGTCGCCATGACCGGGCCGAAGTTGCGAGCGGCCTTGCGATAGACCAGATTGCCCCAGCGGTCACCGCGTTCGGCCTTGATCAGCGCCAGGTCGCCGTGAATCGGCATCTCCAGCACATAGCCCTTGCCGTGGATCTCGCGGGTTTCCTTGCCCCTGGCCAGCTCGGTGCCGTACCCGGTCGGTGAGAAAAACGCGCCTATGCCGGCGCCCGCAGCGCGGATGCGCTCTGCCAGGTTGCCTTGCGGCACCAGCTCGAGCTCCAGCTTGCCGGAGCGGTACAGCGCGTCAAACACATGGCTGTCGGCCTGGCGCGGAAAGCTGCAGATGATTTTGCGCACCCGGCCGGTCTTGAGCAGCGCCGCCAGCCCGGTGTCGCCATTGCCGGCGTTGTTGTTGACAACCGTCAGGTCCCTCGCGCCTTGCGCGATCAGGCCGTCTATCAGTTCATTCGGAATGCCGGCGGTGCCGAAACCGCCGATCAGCACGGTAGCCCCGTCCCGCACACCGGCCAGCGCCTCGGCCACCGACCGGGCTGTCTTGTCGATCATGAAAAATTGTCTCCCACATGGAAAAGGTCGTGACCGATTGTTCTTATGTCGAACAAATGTTCGTATAATGAATTTTAGGAGATTCTGGCAGCCATGGCAATTGCGGCATCCCCCCTGAGCCCGTCCGTCCCGGTGCCGGGCGACAACTATGTGCAGTCGTTTGCGCGCGGGCTGGAAGTGATCCGTTCCTTCAGCGCCAGTTCGCCGCGCCAGACCCTGAGCGAAGTCGCCGCCCGCACAGGCCTGAGCCGGGCCGGCGCGCGGCGCATCCTGCTGACGCTGCAGACCCTCGGGTATGTCGAAGGCGACGGCAAGCATTTCTCGCTGACCCCGCGCATCCTGGACCTGGGCTTTGCCTACCTGTCATCGCTGCCGATCTGGAACCTGGCCGAGCCGGTGATGGAGGGACTGGCCGGGCAAGTCGGGGAATCGTGCTCGGCTGCTGTGCTGGACGGCACCGACATCGTTTACGTGCTGCGCGTGTCCACCCACAAGATCATGAGCATCACGCTGGGCGTCGGCTCACGGCTGCCGGCCTACTGCACCTCCATGGGGCGGGTGCTGCTGGCCGCCTTGCCGGAAGAACAGGCCATGGCCTGCCTGAAAGCATCCAAACCGGAGGCGCTGACACGCCACACCGTGACCGGGCTGGACGCCCTGCGGCAGAAACTCGCGCAAACCCGCAAACAGGGCTGGTGCCTGGTGAATCAGGAACTCGAAGAAGGTCTGGTGTCCATGGCCGCGCCGATTCACGACCGGGCCGGACGGACCGTGGCAGCACTCAACATCAGCGGCCAGGCCAACCGCACCAGCGCGCGGGTGATGCAGGACAACATGCTGCAACCCCTGCTACAGGCCGCGCAGACGATTTCGCGGCTGCTGGCGGTGCAGAACAAGGGTTAAGCAGGAAAGAAAGCCGCGGCCTGCAGGGCGCAGAGAGTTACCACGCGGCAAGCCACCGGGGGGGGTTACGGCTTGCGCGAACCCATCACCAGAACCACCGCGCCCAGAAGCACTGCGCCTATGCTCAGCCACTGCGGGAAGTTGACGGTTTCCTTTTCCTTGACCACCAGCTCGAGCGGGCCGAGCTTGGCTGTGGAGGTGTCTTTGGTGAAGCTGAAGCCACCGGTGAAAAAGCCGGCCAGGCCGAGCACGATCAGGACGATGCCCGTGATTTTCATTGCGTTCATGGAGTTCTCCTCGCCGGATGTTTGGATAAGCCGGCGCGCGCTTGCCGGTATCACGCTGCCGTGGCTGGAATTTAATCGAGTGGCCGTTGCAGCCGCGTAGGACATTGCCGCCGGAACGGCTCGCGTCCCTGAAACACCACAGTCCCGGAGGGAAAACCAGCCGTGCTACGCTTGCCCCATGTTCACGCCCTCGCAAGCCGATGTCCGCCGGTTTTTCTGCTCTGTTTATGCCAAGACCCGCGCCGGGCAACCGCTGGAAGCTATTGAAACCATAGCAAGCCAGTGGCTGGAGGAGCATCCCGAGTACCACGCCGACTTTGCGGATGCCGACGCCGCACTGGCCAGAATCTACGAGGTGGAAGCCGGCAAGACCAACCCCTTTCTGCACCTGTCCATGCACCTGTCGATCAGCGAGCAGTGCTCCATCGACCAGCCGCGCGGCATCCGCCAGGCGGTGGAATTGCTGGCCGCCCGGCGCAACTCGCTGCACGACGCCCACCACGAGGCCATGGACTGCCTGGGCCAGATGGTCTGGGAAAGCCAGCGCGCCGGTCGCCCGCCCGACGGCGACGCCTACATCGCGTGTGTGCAGCGCCATGCAACCAAAGACTAGGGGCTCTGCGGTTTCAGCGGCACGCGACAAAAATTGATCCACAAGGACAAAGCCCCGCAATGCGGGGCTTTGTTTACTTTCCGGAGCGCAGCGGTCTAGCGGAACTTGCTCTGCGGAACCACCTTCAGATCGCCCTCGATGGAGGCCATGTAGTTGGCCAGCTGCTTGAGCTCGGCGTTGGTGTACTGCTTGGCCATGCCGGCCATGATGGCGTTGTTGCGGCCGACCTTGGGGTTGTTTTCGACCTTGTAAGCCTTGAGCGCCACAAACAGGTAGTCGGCATGCTGGCCGCCGAGTTTCGGATAGCTCGGGTCGATCGGCTTGCTGAAGTCGGCACCGTGGCAGGACGCGCAATTGGCCTTGGCCAGCAGGGCGGCGACGGCAGGGCTTGGCGTCCTGGCAGTGCGGGCGGCAGGAGCGGCGCTCACGCCATGCTGCTCGTAATACGCAGCCAGATCAGCGATGTCCTGGTCGTTCAGGGAGTCGGCGATGCCGCGCATGGTCGGGTGTTTGCGCTCGCCCTTTTTGTAGGCCTGCAGGGCGGCAGCGATGTATTTGCCGCTCTGGCCCGAAATCATCGGCACCTTGTACACCTCGGGGAAGCTGGCCTGGTAACCCTTGATGCCGTGGCAACCGATACACATGGCGTTTTTGGTTTCGCCGGCCTTGACATCACCCTTGATGTCCTGGGAATGGGCCGCAGCGGTCGCAAGAGAGACAGCAAGAGCGAATATCGTGGTGAACAGCTTATTCATTTTTCGCGCACAATTCAGGTGAGGATTCGTTATATCAACAGCCATCGATTATATCTGGGCCTGCCGGGCTGGCGCCCGATTCGGCCGAATCCAGACACATTCACCCGTCTTCCCCTTCACCGCTGCTGCCCACCATGAAATTCCAAGGCTCCAAGAACTACGTTGCGACCCAGGACCTGATGCTTGCCGTCAATGCCTCCGCCACCCTGAAAAAGCCGCTTCTGGTCAAGGGCGAGCCCGGCACCGGCAAGACCATGCTGGCCGAGGAAGTGGCTGAAGCCCTGAAGCTGCCGCTGTTGCAATGGCACATCAAGTCCACCACCAAGGCGCAGCAGGGCCTGTATGAATATGACGCTGTGTCCCGCCTGCGCGACTCGCAGCTCGGCGACGAGAAGGTCAAGGACATCCACAACTACATCATCAAGGGCGTGCTCTGGCAGGCCTTCACCGCCGACGAGCCGGTGGCGCTGCTGATCGACGAAATCGACAAGGCCGACATCGAGTTCCCGAACGACCTGCTGCGCGAAATCGACCGCATGGAGTTCTA
>LNFM01006217.1_pt1 | contig 19828 bp, 19 predicted proteins | sample 596031 | NCBI WGS metagenome assembly LNFM01 (sample SAMN04254537, study PRJNA301005) | activated carbon metagenome | isolation source: dual media filters at the Ann Arbor, Michigan drinking water treatment plant | place: USA: Ann Arbor | reverse complement strand
TTTAACTCCCCACTCCCAACCCCCCGCCCTTCCCTCGCCCCGCTGGGCGAGAGAAGGGAGCCTCATTTGGCCGCGTGCGCTGCGCTCGCGTGCACACATGACGGTCTGTTGGGAGTCCCGTCCTTGAAGCGCTGCGCGCTTCAAAGACTCCGGATTTTTTTACCCGCATTGCTTGTTCCCCACCCGTCGGGCGGGGCCGAGGAGCACAGCCGAAAACGGATCAGGGCGAGCGATTGTCTGAGCCGAAGGCGAGTTCGAGCTCGACCCCGTTTTCGGCGAGCACCGCAGGTTGCCCGCAGCGAACCGGAGGGACCCGGACCATCGGGTCGCCTTTTCTTTGGTGACTTTCTTTTGGCGAAGCAAAAGAAAGTGAGTTGCCGCCGGGCAACCCCCGGCCCACAGGTGCAGGCGGACCCCAAAAGACGAGGAAGCCAAAGATGGATCCCGGATCCAGTCCGGGATGACAGATTCAGGTGGTCTTCCGCCTTGCGCCCTTGTCCGACAGGCCGCAGTCCCCGCCACTGCTAAGTTCGGGGATGATGATCCCCAGGAGCCACACCATGCCAGACAACACCCTCCCCCCGGACGCCGGTGACGCACCGTCCACCGAGCCGCCTGTCACCCGCACCGACACCGACAACAGTTCCAGCACGCTGATCGAGGCGCCGGTCAAGCCCGGCAAGAAAAATCCGCTGGACCAGCATGAGTTTGCCGACGGCGGCGGTGGCGGCGGGGCCGAGGCCTTCCGCCGCAAGCCTGAATAACGCACGCCGAATGAAACTCGCGACTTTCAACGTCAACGGCATCAAGACACGTTTGCCGCAGCTGCTGGACTGGCTGGACAAGGAAGCGCCGGATGTCGTTTGCCTGCAGGAACTGAAAGCACTGCACGGCGTGTTTCCGCAGGCGGCCTTGAAAGAAGCGGGTTACAGCGCGCTGTGGAAGGGCCAGCGTTCCTGGAACGGCGTGGCCATTCTCGCGAAGGGTGAGGCGGCGCCGCTGGAAATCCGCCGCGAGTTGCCGGGCGATCCCCAGGATGACCAGAGCCGTTACCTCGAGGCGGCGGTCGATGGCCTGATCGTGGCCTGCCTGTACCTGCCCAATGGCAACCCGCAGCCGGGTCCCAAGTTCGACTACAAGCTGGCCTGGTTCGGGCGCCTGCAGGCGCACGCGCTGGGCCTGTACAGCTCCGGCCACCCGGTGGTGCTGGCCGGCGACTTCAATGTGATCCCGACCGACCTGGATGTCTACAACCCCAAGTCCTGGCAGCGCGACGCGCTGATGCAGCCCGAAACCCGCCAGGCTTATGCGGACCTGCTGGCCCAGGGCTGGGTCGACAGCCTGCGGCATTTGCACCCGGAGGAGCGCATCTACACCTTCTGGGACTATTTCCGCCAGCACTGGCAGCGCAACGCCGGGCTGCGCATTGACCACATCCTGCTCAATGCCGAACTCGCGCCGCGCCTGAAGAAGGCAGGCGTGGACAGCTGGGTGCGCGGGCAGGAACACGCGAGCGACCATGCGCCGGTGTGGGTGGAACTGGGCAAGGCCAAGGCTGCGGCGAAGCCCCGGGCCGCCGCCCACAAATCAAAGTCCTGAATGCTATCGATTCAGTAGCTGCATCCCCATGTGTGACATGGGCTAGCGGCTTTTTTTGATCGCAAGCGCCGCCTGCTGCACGAGGTCCGGCCCCTGGTAGATCAGCCCGGTGTAAATCTGCACCACATCGGCGCCGGCCCGGATCTTGGACACCGCATCAGCGCCGCTCATGATGCCGCCCACGCCGATGATGGGAAAGCTTTTGCCGAGCGCCGCACGCAGCTGGCCAATCACGCGGTTGCTCGCCGCCAGCACCGGTGCGCCGCTCAGGCCACCGGCTTCTCCGGCGTGCGGCAGGCCCTTGACCGCGTCCCGGCTCAAGGTGGTGTTGGTCGCGACCACGCCGTCCATGGCATGGCGCTTGAGCGTGGCGGCGATCACCTCGACCTGGGCTTCGTCGAGGTCCGGCGCAATCTTCACGAACAGCGGCACCCGCTTGCCGTGCTGTTTCGTCAATGCCTCCCGGCGTTCGGCGATGCGGCCCAGCAGCGCATCCAGCGCTTCGTCGCTTTGCAGCGCCCGCAGGTTTTTGGTGTTGGGGCTGGAGATGTTGACCGTCACATAGTCGGCATGGGGGTAGACACCGTCCAGGCAGATCAGGTAATCGTCGACCGCATTTTCAATCGGCGTCGCGGCGTTTTTGCCGATGTTCAGGCCCAGCAGCAGCGGGCTGGCGCCCTTGCGCTGGCGGAAGGTCGATTGCTGCACGTTGGCGATGAAAGCATCGAGGCCATCGTTGTTGAAACCCAGGCGGTTGATCAGTGCCCTGGCCTGCGGCAGGCGGAACATGCGCGGCTTGGGGTTGCCCGGCTGGGCCTTGGGCGTGACCGTGCCGACCTCGACAAAACCGAAACCGAGGCCAGCCAGGCCGTCGATGCAGCGCGCATTTTTGTCCAGCCCTGCGGCCAGGCCCACGCGATTCGGGAACTTCAGGCCGGCCAGCTCGACCGGGTCGCTGACGCGGTTGGCGCAGTAGGCCAGCGCCAGCGGCGTGTGCTGGGTGCGCGCCAGCGAGGCCATGGTCAGCTCGTGGGCGGTTTCCGGGTCCAGGCCAAATAAAAACGGGCGGGCAAGGGCGTAGGGGAGCAGGGACATTGGATAATTTGTGGTGTGCGACAGCCCATTGTCGCAAACCCCACAACCCGACCCTCACACCCGATTGCGAGCGACATGACCCAGGACGAACTCAAAACACAGGTGGGCCAGGCGGCCCTGCATTACGTCGAACCCGGCACCATCGTCGGTGTCGGCACCGGCTCCACCGTCAACAAGTTCATCGACGCGCTGGCCGGCATCAAACACACGATCCAGGGCGCGGTATCCAGTTCGGTGGCATCGACCGAACGCCTGAAGGCGCTGGGCATTCCGGTGTTCGAGGCCGCGGAGGTCGACGAGCTCGCGGTCTACATCGACGGGGCCGACGAGATCGACCACGCCGGTTACATGATCAAGGGCGGCGGCGCCGCGCTGACGCGCGAAAAAATCGTCGCGGCCCAGTCGCGCAAATTTGTGTGTATCGCCGACGAGTCCAAGCTGGTCCAGGTGCTGGGCCGGTTCCCGCTGCCGGTCGAAGTCATCCCGATGGCGGCCCAGCGCATCATTCGCGAGTTTGCGGCCCTGGGCGGCAAGGCCAGCCTGCGCCTGAAGGATGGCCAGCCGCTGGTGACCGACAACGGCCAGCACATCCTGGACGTGACGGGTCTGACCATCAGCGATCCGCTGGCGTTCGAGACCCGCGTCAACCAGTGGCCCGGTGTGGTCACGGTGGGTGTGTTTGCCTACCAGAAAGCCAGCGTCTGCCTGCTGGGCACCGAAGCCGGCGTCAAGACTCTGGTTTTTTGAGCCATCACGAGTTCCGGATGTTGTAGAGTCATATGACAAATTTCCGCTTATGACGCAGCGTTTCCAGTCCATCACCCCCGGTGTCCACCTGTCCGAACAGGTGGCCGAGGCGCTTTCGGCCGAAATCCGCGCGGGCCGCCCGGCTGCCGGCGAAAAGCTGCCGACCGAGGCGGCACTGGTCGAGCAGTTTGCGGTCAGCCGGACCGTGGTGCGCGAGGCGGTGTCGCGGCTCAAGTCGCTGGGCGTGGTCGAATCGCGCCAGGGCAGCGGGGTGTTTGTGCGCCAGGCGGCGTTTGCGCCGCTCAACTTCGACACCCGGTCTTCGGCTTCGATGCAGGCGGTGATCCAGATGGTCGAGGTGCGCCGCGCGCTCGAGGCCGAGGTAGCGGCGCTGGCCGCGCAGCGGCGCAGCGCGGACCAGCTCAGGGAGATTCGCCAGGCCATGGTTGCGCTCGATGAAGCCGTGCGGGCCGGCGGCGACGGCGCCGAGGAAGACGTCAATTACCACCGCGCGATTGCCGGTGCGGCGCAAAACCCCTTTCTGATCAGCACGCTGGACTATCTGCGCCAGTTCCTGCGGGGCGTGACCCGTGTCACCCGCGCCAACGAGGCGCGCCGCGCCGACTTTGCGGGCCAGGTGCGTGATGAACATGAGGCGATCACGCGTGCCATCGAAGCCGGCGATGTGCTGCAGGCGCGCCAGGCCGCCACACGCCACATGGACAACGCCATCGCCCGCATCCGGCAGGCCGACCCGGCGTTCTGGGAGCAGGAAGGCGTTGATCTCGCGACGGCACTGGTGTCCGGGGCCTTGCGGCACTGACACCCCCCGGATGCGGCGGGTCGCCCGGGAAAACCTGTAGTCCATGGCGGCACTCAAGTTGTATGATAACCATATAAATAGTCCGGGCCGGCCACCCGCCCGGGATTCCGCATTCAAGGAGACATGTCATGCGAATTGCCAAACCGTCGATCCCTGGCGCCATCACGCGCCGCCACTGTCTGGCTGCGGGGGCAGCCGCCCTGGCCCTGCCTGCGCTGGTGTCGGCACAGGCCTGGCCGGCCAAACCGATACGCCTGATCGTTCCCTTCCCGCCGGGTGGCCTGATCGACAACATGGCGCGCCTGGTCGGGCCGCGCCTGGCGCAGGAGCTGGGCCAGCCGGTGGTGATCGACAACAAGCCCGGTGCGGGCGGCAACCTGGGCGCGGCCGAGGCGGCCCGCGCGCAGGCCGACGGTTACACCCTGCTGATGGCCTCACCCCCGCTGACCATCAGCCCGGCCCTGTATGCCAGCCTTCCCTACAAGCCCGAGCAGATCGCGCCGGTCGGCCTGCTGGGCCGCGTGCCCAACGTGCTGCTGGTCAACCCGAAAAGCGGCATCAATTCGGTGGCCGACTTGCTGGCGCGTGCCCGGCGTGAGCCCGGCAAGATGAACTACGCCTCCAACGGCAACGGCACCTCGCTGCACCTGAGTGCCGAGCTGTTCAAAAACACGGCTGGCGTCTTCATCACGCACATTCCCTACCGTGGCGCTGCCGCCGCTGTCACCGGCCTGATCAGCGGCGAGGTGGACATGATGTTCGAGAACCTGCCCTCGGTGCTGGGCCAGATCCAGGGTGGCACGGTCAAGGCGCTGGCCGTCACGACCAGCCGCCGCAGCAAGGCCCTGGCGGCGGTGCCGACCCTGACCGAGCAGGGCATGCCGGCTTTCGATGTGAGCGCCTGGTACGGCGTGGCGGCGCCTGCGGGCACGCCCCCCGCGGTGATCGCCGCAGTCGAGCAGGCGCTGCAGAAGATACTGCGCGAGCCGGAAGTCATGCGCGCCATGGAGTCACGCGGTGCCGATGTCGGTTTCCTCGCCGCAGCGCCCATGGGCACGTTCATGGCAGCCGACGCGGCGAAGTGGAAACGCGTGGCGGACTTCGCCAAAATCACCCTCGGTTGAAGGAAGCTGTCATGAGTCTGGTTGCGGGTGTCATCGGTCTTGGTGCCATGGGCAGCGGCATGGCCGCTTCGTTGCGGCGTGCCGGTTACCCGGTGCAGGTGTTCGATGTGCGGACTGAGGTGGCGGCAGCGTTTGCGCAGGAGGGCGGCACGGCCTGCGCGTCGCTCGCCGAACTGGGTGCGGCCTCCGACGTGGTGGTGTCGGTGGTGGTCAACGCGGTCCAGACCGAGGCGGTGCTGTTCGGCCCCGGCGGCTGCGCGGCGGCCATGAAGCCCGGCAGTGTGTTCGTGATGTGTTCCACCGTCGATCCCAACTGGTCGATGGCCCTGGAAAAACGCCTCAATGACTGGGGCCTGCTGTACATTGACGCGCCGATTTCCGGCGGTGCGGCCAAGGCCGCCAGCGGCGAGATGACCATGATGAGCTCGGGCGCACCGGCTGCTTATGCGAAGGCCGAGGCTTTGCTGAACGCAATGGCGGCCAGGGTTTACAGGCTCGGCGATGCGGCCGGTGCCGGCAGCAAGGTCAAGATCATCAACCAGTTGCTGGCCGGCGTCCACATCGCCGCCGCCGCCGAAGCGATGGCGCTGGGCCTGCGCGAGGGCGTGGATGCGGCGGCGCTGTACGAGGTCATCACCCACAGCGCCGGCAACAGCTGGATGTTCGAGAACCGCATGGCCCACGTGCTGGCCGCTGACTACACGCCGTTGTCGGCGGTGGACATCTTTGTGAAAGACCTGGGCATCGTGCTCGACGTGGCGCGCGCCAGCAAGTTCCCCTTGCCGCTGTCCTCGACCGCGCACCAGATGTTCATGCAGGCCTCGACCGCCGGTTTTGCCAAAGAGGACGACAGCGCGGTGATCAAGATTTTCCCGGGCATCGAGTTGCCGAAAAAGCCATGAAGATCAGCCTGGGATGTATCGCGGATGATTTCACGGGCGCGACGGACCTGGCCAACAACCTGGTGCGCGCCGGCATGCGGGTGGTCCAGACGATAGGGGTGCCCGATGCGCCGCTGGGGGCCGAAGTGGATGCCGTCGTGGTGGCGCTGAAGTCGCGCACTGTGCCGCCCGAACAGGCGGTGGCCGAATCGCTGGCCGCCTTGCACTGGCTGCAAGGGCAGGGCGCGCAACAGATTTATTTCAAGTACTGCTCGACCTTCGACAGCACCGCGCGCGGCAACATCGGCCCGGTGACCGAGGCGCTGATGGACGCGATGAACACCGGCTTCACGATCGCCACGCCGGCTTTTCCCGACAACCAGCGCACCGTGTTCAAGGGTTACCTGTTTGTCGGTGATGTGTTGCTCAATGAGAGTGGCATGCAGAACCATCCGCTGACACCGATGACGGACGCCAACCTGGTGCGGGTGCTGCAGTCGCAAACCAGAAGGCGTGTCGGACTGATTGATCACAAGGTCTTGGCGCGCGGCGAAGCGGCGGTGCGCGAACGCATGGCGCAACTGCAGGCCGAGGGTGTCGGCGTGGCGATTGTGGACGCACTCTCCAACGACGATCTGCTGCGCCTGGGCCCGGCGCTCAAGGGTTTGCCGCTGGTCACGGCCGGTTCCGGCGTGGCGATTGGTTTGCCGGCCAACTTCGGCATCTCGCCCTCGGACCAGGCCAGCCGCTTGCCGCCTGCCGGCGGGCTGCAGGCGGTGGTGTCGGGCAGCTGCTCGCTGGCGACGAATCGCCAGGTGCAGGATTTCATCCGCCGCGGCCATCCGGCGCTGGCCATAGACCCCTTCCGGACGGCCTCGGGCGAGGACGTGGCGGCCGAGGTGCTGGCCTGGGCCCAGCCTCTGCTGGCGCGTGGTCCGCTGCTGGTGTATTCGACGGCCGACAGCGATGCGGTCAAGGCGGTGCAGGCGCGGCTGGGTGTGGACGAGGCCGGCGCCCTGGTCGAGCGCACCCTGGCCGCCGTGGCGCGCGGCCTGGTACAGCTGGGGGTGCGGCAACTGGTGGTGGCCGGCGGGGAAACCTCGGGCGCCTGCGTACAGGCGCTGGGCATCGCGCAGATGCAGATCGGCCCGCAGATCGATCCCGGTGTGCCGTGGTGTTATTCACCACTGTCCCCAGGCCCGGCACAGCCCGATGGCGACAGCCTGCACCTGGCGCTCAAGTCCGGCAACTTCGGCAGCGACGATTTTTTCAGCAAAGCCTTTACGATGCTGTCATGAATTACAGCCCCCACGTTTGCCGCTTCGCGGCCGCACTGCCCCCCAAGGGGGCCTATGTCCCCCTTGGGGCGGCCCGGCGGGTGCCATGAACGAAAACACGGCACGCGAAGAAATCTGCCGCATCGGCCAAAGCCTGTTCGAGCGCGGCTATGTGCATGCCAGCGCCGGCAACATCAGTGTGCGGCTGGATGCGTCGGAGGGCGGCGGTTTCCTGATCACGCCGACCGACGCCTGCCTGGGTTTCCTGGATCCGGCGCGGCTGGCCCGCCTGAACGCCGACGGGCGGCAACTCAGCGGCGATACCGCGAGCAAGACCATCGCGCTGCACCAGGGCATTTATGCGGCTGCCACGCCGTTTGACCCGGTCACGCGCTGTGTCATCCACACCCACAGCACGCACTGCGTCGCGCTGAGCCTGCGCGCCACCGGTGAGGAACTGCTGCCGCCTGTCACGCCTTATTTCGTCATGAAGGTCGGCCATGTGCCGCTGATGGCCTATCACCGCCCTGGCGATGTCGCTGCGGCCGCGCAGGTCGGCCAGGCCATCACGCGTTACGGCCGGCAGGGCACACCGCTGCGCGCGGTGATGCTGGCGCGCCTGGGCCCGACGGTATGGCACGACAGCCCGGCGGCCGCCATGGCCGTGCTCGAGGAACTCGAGGAAACGGCGCGGCTGATGTGCCTGGCCGGCACGCCGCCGGCGCCCCTGAGCGGCGCCCAGATCGACGAGTTGCGCCAGACCTTTGGTGCCCGCTGGTAAGCCTCCGACTGATAGTCAAATCGGCCTCCAGCTCATGTCCAGATTACGTATTCAGCTATTAATTCAATAGCATTTTGACCATTCCCTGAGACCCCCATGCCGAAATTTGCCGCCAACCTGTCCATGATGTATCCCGAGTTGCCGTTTCTGGAGCGTTTTGAAGCGGCCGCGAAAGACGGTTTTCAGGCGGTCGAGTTTTTGTTCCCCTACAGCTTCGACCGGCAGGAACTGGCCGCGCGGCTGAAGGGCAATGGCCTGCAGCAGGTGCTGTTCAATGCGCCGCCGGGCGGTACCGATGCGGCGTCGATTGCGGCGGCCTGGGACAAAGCCGGTGACCGCGGCACCGCCGCCGTGCCGGGGCGCGAGGCCGAATTCCGTGCCGGCGTGTTGCTGGCGCTGGACTATGCCGAGGCGCTGGGTTGCCCGCGCATTCACCTGATGGCCGGCCTGCTTGCCGCCGGGCAGGAGCGGGAGGACTTGCGCCCGACCTACGCCGCCAACCTGCGCTGGGCCGCCGCTGAGGCGGCGAAACGCGGGCGTGACGTGCTGATCGAGCCCATCAACACGCGTGATGTGCCGGGCTTCTTTTTGAACCGGCAGGACCATGCGCATGAAATCCTGGCCGAAGTCGGCGCGTCCAACCTCAAGGTGCAGATGGACCTCTACCACTGCCAGATTGTCGAGGGCGACGTCGCGATGAAGATCCGCAAATACCTGCCCACGGGGGCCGTCGGCCACTTCCAGATCGCCGGCGTGCCTGAACGGCACGAGCCGGATGTCGGGGAGATGAACTACCCCTATCTGTTTGCGGTGATCGATGAAGTGGCCCGAGCCAGCGGCTGGGAGGGCTGGATCGGCTGTGAATACCGGCCCCGCCAGGGTGGCCAGCCGGGCGGAACCTCGGCCGGCCTGGGCTGGCTGCCACGCTGAGGGGCCCTCTGCCTGACTCCCGCCATGCGCGTTCGGATCCACAACGGGATGATTTGCTTGCCAGCACCTCGCAGCGTGTGCTCAAGCACACGCAAGGGGTTTGGTGAGGAACGCGCCCGTTTTGGTCCGAACCCGAAGGGGCGTGGTTTTGCGGGCACGCACGGCAAAGGCCGTGCCTGCCCATGAGGGCTGAAAGGGCTGCAACCGCGACCGCGGTTGCCAGCGCTTCGTTACAAAACCAGGCAAGGCACTTGGCCTTGCCTTGGGTTTTGCGCCTCACGGCTCATCCCGCAAAAGCCTCGCCGCGCTCGGCGCGAGTCAGGCAGAGGGTCCCTAAAAGCGGATGCCGGCCGGGTTGTCTCGCGTCGGACCGGGCGTGATGGGCGCCGGTGCTGCCGGTGCAGGGGCTGCCGCCGCGCGTGCCACGCCTGGCTGGGGCGCCGCGGGCGCCGTGCTCACCGTGACCAGCGGCGTGGCCGCGGCCTGGCGGTAACTGGCCGGCAGCACCGAAGACTTGGGATAACCGGCGGCATCGAGGAACTGGGTCCATTCGGCATCGGAGAAGCCCTTGAGCTGCTGGCTGCCAATGGTCACGAAGGGCAGTGCGGTTTCGCCGCTGAGCCGCTTCAGCGCCTGCGAATCCTCATTGGTCGTGACGGTTTTTTCGGTGAAGGGCACGCCGCGGGCCGTGAGCATGGAACGCGCCGAGCCGCAGGGCGCGCAGTCGGTGCCGGTGTACAGCGTCACGGGGTACTGGCCAACGACCTTGCGCAGCTCGAACGGCAGCGCAGGGTTCACCGCGACGCGGCCACTGTCGCCGGCGGCCGCGGTCACCCGTGCATTGGACGAGGCCGGCGGCGGCTGGTCGGAAAACGTGACCTTGCCATCCGGACCGACGATGCGGAACACCTGCTGCGCTGAAACAGCGGAAGAAAAAACGCCTGTAGCCAAGGCCAGCACGGCGTGGGCTGCTGCAAATTTCATAGCGGTCGATGTCATGTGATGCTCCCAAATAGGTGTCAGGCCATGCCCTGGTGACGCAGCAAGGCGTCTATCGACGGTTCGCGGCCCCGGAAGGCCTTGAACGATTCCATGGCCGGCCGGCTGCCGCCGGCTTCCAGGATGGCACGCCGGTATTTTCTGCCAGTTTCTACCGTAACGGTGCCGGACACCGCTTCGGCATCAGTGTTTATACCTGCCGCTGTGGCGCTTTGTGCACTTTCCTCGAAGGCCGCATAGGCATCGGCCGAGAGAACCTCGGCCCATTTGTAGCTGTAGTAGCCGGCCGCGTAACCGCCGGAAAAAATGTGACTGAATGTGTGCGCGGTGCGGCTGTAGGGCGGGGGCGTGATGACCGCGAACTCGTCGCGAACGCCGGCCAGCAGCGCCATGACATCGTCGCCCGGCTGCCACTGCGTGTGCAGCAGCATGTCGAACAGCGAAAACTCGATCTGCCTCAGGGTCTGCATGCCGCTCTGGAAGTTTTTCGCCGCCAGCATCTTGTCGAACAAGTCGCGCGGCAGCGGCGCGCCGGTGTCCACATGGGCCGTCATGTGTTTGAGCACATCCCATTCCCAGCAGAAATTCTCCATGAACTGGCTGGGCAGCTCGACCGCATCCCACTCGACGCCGCTGATGCCGGAGACGTCGCGTTCATTGACCTGCGTCAGCATGTGGTGCAGGCCGTGGCCGAACTCGTGGAACAGCGTGGTGACGTCGTCATGGGTCAACAGGGCCGGCTTGCCGCCCACACCCTCGGCAAAGTTGCACACCAGGTGCGCCACCGGCGTCTGCAGCTGGCCGGTGTCGGGACGCAGCCAGCGCGCCCGCACGTCGTCCATCCAGGCGCCGCCGCGCTTGCCGGTGCGGGCCGGCTGGTCCAGGTAGAACTGTCCGACCAGCTGGCCCTCGCGCTTTATGCGGTAAAACTCGACGCTCGGCTTCCAGACCGGCGCGTGGTCGGCGCGGATCTCGACCTCGAACAGGGTTTCGACAATCTTGAACAGGCCGGCCAGCACCTTGGGCGCGGTGAAGTACTGCTTGACCTCCTGCTCGCTGAAGGCATAACGCGCTTCCTTGAGTTTTTCGCCGATGTAGGCAAAGTCCCAGGGCTTGGGGTCGGTCAGCCCCAGTTTTTCCGCGGCGAAGGTGCGCAGGTCGGCCACATCCTTGAGGCCGTAGGGCTTCGCGCGCTGGCCGAGGTCGCGCAGGAAGCGGACGACCTGGTCGGGCGAGTCGGCCATCTTGGCGACCACCGAGACTTCGCCAAAATTGCGGTAACCCAGCAGCTGCGCTTCCTCCAGCCGCAGGGCCAGGATTTCCTGCATCACGGCGCTGTTGTCGAAGCGCGCAAATTCCGCCGGCGACTGGTCGCTGGCGCGTGTGCTGTAGGCCTTGTACAGGGTTTCACGCAGGGCGGAACTGTCGGCGAACTGCATGACCGGCAGGTAGCTCGGCATTTTCAGCGTGAGTTTGTAGCCCTCCTTGCCCTCGGCTTCGGCCTGGGCGCGCGCCGAAGCGATCACATCCTCGGGCACACCGGCCAGCTCGTCCCTGCGGGCGTAGTAGGCGAAGGCATCGGTCGCGTCCAGTGCGTTTTCGCTGAACTTCTGGCTCAGTTCGGCCTGGCGCTCCTGAATGGCCGCAAAACGTTCTTTCGCGGCGCCCGTCAGTTCGGCGCCCGACAGCACAAAGTTGCGCACCGCGTTTTTATGCGCCTGGCGTTGCTCGTTATTGAGGCTGGCGACAGCTATCGCCTTGTATTTGGCGTAGAGGCGCTCGTCGGCGCCCAGCCGGGTCCAGAACTCGGTGACCCGGGGCAGGGCCTCGTTGTAGGCGGCACGCAGTTCCGGGGTGTCGGCCACGCCGTTGAGGTGGCTGACAGCGCCCCAGGCGCGGCTCAGGTTTTCGGTGGCGATGTCCAGCACGCCCGCAATCGCGGTCCAGCTGGCAGGGAAGTCGGGCGCGGTGACGCGCTCCAGGGCAATTTCCGCCTGCCTCAGCAACACATCCACGGCCGGGGCCACGTGGTCGGGCTGGATCTGGTCAAACAGCGGGAGGTCGGCGAAGTCAAGCAGCGGGTTGGGTGTGGTCATGGTGATCAGTTATGGGCGTTGCCGCCCGATCTAAAGAGACGGATGGGGACAAAACACGCAAAAACCATGCGCCGAAAGCGGCCGCCCGCTGAATTCAATCCTGCGAGCGCTTTTTCAGGCTCTGCAGCCGCGGTTTTTTCGCGCGTTTGACGGTGCCGCCGGGGGTCAGGCGCTGGTTGCCGAGCACGCGCAGGGTCTTGACCTCGGGGCGCTGGCCGTAACGGCTGCTGTTCTTGAGCACCTTGACGTCGCGCGGGCCGGGCATGCGGTCCTCGCTGACCTTTTTTTCCTTGGGCGGCATGGGACGCCACAGCACCAGCAACTTGCCGATATGCTGGATAGGCGCCGCGCCCAGCTCGTCGCTGACGCTCTGGAACATCGCCTCGCGGCCGGCGCGGTCGTCGGACTGCACACGCACCTTGATCAGGCCGTGCGCCTTCAATGCTGCGTCGATTTCCTTCTTGACAGCGTCAGTCAGGCCGTCGGCGCCGACCATCACGACGGCGTCCAGATGGTGCGCTTCGGCGCGGTGTTCTTTGCGCTGGGCGGGGGTAAGTAGTATTTGAGCCATACCCCCATTATCTGTGAGAGGACAATAGGCGCATGAAAGTAAAAACCCAAAGCAAAAAGGTCAACAAGGCGTGGCTCAACGACCACGTCAACGATACCTATGTGAAGCTGGCCAAAAAAGAGGGTTACCGGGCGCGGGCGGCCTACAAGCTCAAGGAGATCGACGACACGCTGGGCCTGATCAAACCCGGCCATTGCGTGGTGGACCTGGGCAGCGTGCCGGGCGCCTGGAGCCAGTATGCGCGGCGCAAGCTGTCGCCCTCGGGCGCGGCGGTCGGCGCGCTGAACGGGCGGATTGTGGCGCTGGACATCCTGCCCATGGACCCGGTCGAGGGTGTGGTTTTCATCCAGGGCGACTTTCGCGAGCCCGAGGTGCTGCAGCAGCTCGAGCAGACCCTCGGCGCCGACAGCGGCTTCACCAAGGTCGACGTGGTGATTTCCGACATGGCGCCCAACCTGTCCGGCATTGAAAGCGCCGATGCGGCGCGCATCGCGCACCTGGTCGAGCTGGCGGTGGATTTTTCCGTCAGCCACCTCAAACCCGACGGCGCGCTGGTGGTCAAGCTGTTCCATGGCGGCGCCTACAGTCCGCTGGTCAAGCTGTTCAAGGAAACCTTCAAGGTGGTCAAGCCCTTCAAGCCCAAGGCGTCGCGCCCCAATTCCTCGGAAACCTTTCTGGTGGGCCTGGGTCTGAAATGAACCGCCATGGTCCATATCCGCAGGGGTAAACCCCACAAATTGCCGCAAACCCGCTTCAAACCTAGGGATGTCCTGCCAGGGACATTCGGTTTTTGCCCTTGAAACGCCTAAAATCAGGCGCATGTGCCTTGAGTACCTCTATCGGAGACATCCTTGAACAATCAGTGGTTTTCAAAAATTGCAATCTGGCTGGTGATCGCCATGGTGCTGTTCACCGTTTTCAAGCAATTTGATACACGCGGCGCGGCCGGTACCAACTACCTTGGATATTCCGAATTCCTGGAGGAAGTGCGCGGCAAGCGCATCAAGTCCGCGACCATCGCCGAAGGCCAGGGCGGCACCGAAATTTCCGCCGTCACCACCGACGACCGCCGGATCCGCACCACCGCCACCTACCTGGACCGCGGCCTGGTCGGCGACCTGATTGCCAACGACGTCAAGTTCGATGTCAAACCCCGTGAAGAAGGTTCGCTCCTGATGACCCTGCTGGTCAGCTGGGGCCCCATGCTGCTGCTGATCGGCGTCTGGATCTACTTCATGCGGCAGATGCAGGGTGGCGGCAAGGGCGGGGCGTTCAGCTTCGGCAAGTCCAAGGCGCGCCTGCTCGACGAATCCACCAACCCTGTCACCTTTGCCGACGTCGCCGGTTGCGACGAGGCCAAGGAAGAGGTCAAGGAAGTGGTCGATTTCCTGCGCGACCCGCAAAAATTCCAGAAGCTGGGCGGACGCATTCCGCGCGGCCTGTTGCTGGTCGGCCCTCCGGGCACCGGCAAGACCCTGCTGGCCAAGAGTATTGCCGGTGAAGCCAAGGTGCCGTTTTTCTCGATCTCCGGCTCCGACTTCGTCGAGATGTTTGTCGGCGTGGGCGCATCCCGTGTGCGTGACATGTTCGACAACGCCAAGAAAAACGCACCCTGCATCATCTTTATTGACGAGATCGACGCGGTCGGCCGCCAGCGTGGCGCGGGCCTGGGCGGCGGCAACGACGAGCGCGAGCAGACCCTGAACCAGATGCTGGTCGAGATGGACGGTTTTGAGACCAATGTCGGCGTGATCGTGGTGGCTGCCACCAACCGCCCCGACATCCTGGACGCCGCCTTGCTGCGCCCCGGCCGTTTCGACCGCCAGGTGTATGTCACGCTGCCCGACATCCGCGGCCGCGAGCAGATCCTCAATGTGCACATGCGCAAGGTCCCGCTCGGCCAGGACGTCAGCCCCGGCGTGATTGCCCGCGGCACACCCGGCATGTCCGGTGCCGACCTGGCCAATCTGTGCAACGAAGCCGCCCTGATGGCCGCGCGCCGCAGTGCCCGCACCGTGGAGATGCAGGACTTCGAAAAAGCCAAGGACAAGATCCTGATGGGCCCCGAGCGCAAGAGCATGGTCATGCCCGAGGAAGAGCGCCGCAACACGGCCTACCACGAGTCCGGCCACGCGCTGCTCGGCAAGATGCTGCCCAAGTGCGACCCGGTGCACAAGGTCACCATCATTCCGCGCGGCCGCGCACTCGGCGTGACCATGAGCCTGCCGGCGCAGGACCGCTACAGCTACGACCGCGAGTACATGCTGAGCCAGATCAGCATGCTGTTCGGCGGACGCATTGCCGAAGAAGTCTTCATGAACCAGATGACCACCGGCGCCAGCAACGACTTCGAGCGTGCCACCGCCCTGGCCCGCGACATGGTCACGCGTTACGGCATGACCGAGGCCCTGGGCCCCATGGTGTATGCCGAAAACGAAGGCGAAGTGTTCCTGGGCCGTTCGGTCACCAAGACCAACAACATGAGCGAGTCCACGCTGCAGAAAGTCGATGCCGAGGTTCGCCGCATCATCGACCAGCAGTACACCGTGGCGCGCACCCTGATTGAAGACAACCAGGAAAAGATCCATGCCATGGCCAAGGCGCTGCTCGAGTGGGAAACCATAGACGGTGACCAGCTTGACGACATCATTGCCGGCAAGGAGCCGCGTCCGCCCAAGGACTGGACGCCGCGCAATCCGTCGGTCGGCGGTGGCGGCACCAGCGGCGGCACCCCGGCGGTGACCACGGATCCGGCGCCCAACGTCGCCTGATCCAGCACCAACTGCGCAGAGCCGGGGCATGCCCCGGCTTTTCCTTTTCAGGAGCCACTCGTGATCTGGCAAACCTCCCGCTTCAGCGTCGACCTGGCCCGACCCAGGGTCATGGGCATCGTCAACGTCACCCCCGATTCGTTTTCGGACGGCGGAAAGTTTTTTTCCTCCGATGGCCGCACGGCCTTTGAGCATTGTGAGCAATTGCTGCGTGACGGCGCCGACATGCTGGACATCGGCGGCGAATCGAGCCGGCCCGGCGCGCCGCCGGTGCCGCTGGCCGAGGAACTGGCGCGTGTGCTGCCGGTGGTGCGCCATGCTGTCACGCTGGGTGTGCCGGTCTCGGTGGACAGTTACAAACCCGAAGTCATGGCCGCCGTGCTGGACCTGGGCGCCGACATCATCAACGACATCTGGGCCTTGCGCCAGCCCGAAGCGGCTGCCGTCGTGGCGGCGCATCCTTCCTGCGGTGTCTGCCTGATGCACATGCACCGCGAACCGCAAACCATGCAGGCTGCGCCCATGGAGGGCGACGTGGTGCCGCAGGTGTTGTCTTTTCTGGAGTCTGCCGCCGGGGAGTTGCGGGCGCTCGGTGTCGATGCCCGCCGCATCGTGCTCGACCCCGGCATCGGTTTCGGCAAAACCGTGGCGCAGAACTTTTCACTGCTGGCGCGCCAGCGCGAATTGCTGGCCGCCGGTTATCCCTTGCTGGCCGGCTGGTCGCGCAAGTCCTCGCTGGCCGCGGTCACCGGCAACTCGCTGGCCAGCGTGGCCCAGCTCGACATTGCCGATCGCATGGTGCCCAGCGTCACGGCTGCCGTGCTGGCGGTGGACCGCGGCGCACGCATCGTGCGTGTGCATGATGTGAGGGAGACCGTGCAAGCCCTGAAGGTCTGGATGGCAGCCACGGCGTCCTAGCCTACAGGGGGGCAGGGTTGGTGCACCGTAGAATTTCTGCTGGCACAAGAAATCGAATTCAGAACAATCAGGGAATCTGCGATGACAAGAAAATACTTCGGCACCGACGGCATTCGCGGCACGGTGGGGCAGGCGCCGATCACGCCCGACTTCGTGCTTCGCTTGGCCCACGCGGTGGGCCGGGTGCTCAAACGCACCGAAGCGCGGCCCACGGTGCTGATCGGCAAGGACACGCGCATTTCGGGCTACATGCTCGAAAGTGCGCTGGAGTCTGGCTTCAATTCGGCCGGGGTTGACGTGGTCCTGCTGGGGCCCTTGCCGACACCGGGTGTGGCCTACCTCACGCGCACCCAGCGCGCCAGCCTGGGCGTGGTGATCAGCGCCAGCCACAACGCGTTTCCCGACAACGGCATCAAGTTCTTCAGCGCCCAGGGTGCCAAGCTCGACGATGCCTGGGAACTGGCGGTCGAAGCGGCGCTCGAGGAAGCGCCGGTGTGGGCCGACTCGCCCAACCTCGGCAAGACGCGCCGCCTCGACGACGCGGCCGGCCGCTACATCGAATTCTGCAAGAGCACCTTTGCCCATGACCTGACGCTCAAGGGCATGAAAATCGTGGTCGATGCCGCCAACGGCGCGGCTTACCACATCGCGCCCGAGGTGTTTCATGAACTCGGCGCCGAGGTGACCTGCATCGGCTGCTCGCCCGACGGCATCAACATCAACGACGGGGTGGGCGCCACCCATCCCGAAGCGCTGATCAAGGCGGTCAAGGCCTATGGCGCGCACTACGGCGTGGCGCTGGACGGCGACGCCGACCGGCTGCAGCTGGTGGATGCCGAAGGACGGCTGTTCAACGGTGACGAGGTGCTCTACCTGATGGTGGCCGAGCGTCTGGAACGCGGTGAACCGGTGCCCGGCGCGGTCGGCACCCTGATGACCAACATGGCGGTGGAGGTGGCGCTGCAGGCGCGCGGCGTCGAGTTTGTGCGCGCCAGGGTCGGCGACCGCTATGTGCTCGAGGAGCTCGAAAAACATGGCTGGCTGCTGGGCGGCGAAGGATCGGGCCACTTGCTGGCGCTCGACAAACACAGCACCGGCGACGGGCTGATCAGCGCGCTGCAGGTGCTGCAGGCCTGCGTGCGCAGCGGCAAGACGCTGGCGCAGCTGCTGGCCGACGTCACGCTGTTCCCGCAAACCCTGCTCAATGTTCGCCTGCAGCCCGGCCAGGACTGGGCCGGCAGCAAGCTGCTGGCCTCGGAAACCGAGGCGGTGAAGGCCGAACTCGGCAACAACGGCCGCGTGCTGATACGCGCCAGCGGTACCGAGCCGCTGGTCCGGGTGATGGTGGAAGCCCGGGATGCGGGGCAGGCGCTGGCCTGCGCTGAGAGGCTTGTGGCGGTGATCAAGGCCGCCTGAAAATTCTGCTGGCTTGTCATCCCGGTCTTGATCCGGGCTATATCTCGCTACTTCGTTTCTAGCATCTCGCGTTTGTGGAGTGTGGGCGGTTGCACCTGATGGTTGCCCCCCAAGGTGCACTACGCTGCGTATCGGGTTTGCTTTGGACAGCAGGTCTGACTCCCCACTCCCACCCCTAGCCCCTCCCTCGCCCCGCTGGGCGATGGAGGGGGACCTCATTTGGCCGCGTGCGCTGCGCTCGCGTGCAAACATGACCGTTCGTTGGGAGTCCCGTCCTTGAAGCGCTGCGCGCTTCAAGGACTCCGGATTTCTGTCCCCACATTTGTTTTCCTTCCCTCCACCCGTCGGGCTGGGCCGAGGAGCGCAGCCGAAAACGGATCAGGACGGGCGATTGTTTGAGCGAAGCGAGTTCGAGCCCGGCCCCGTTTTCGGCGAGCACCGCAGGTTGCCCGCAGCGAAGCGGAGGGACCCAGACCATCGGGTCGCCTTTTCTTTGCTTGGCGGATTCAAACCCCAAGTGCAACAGTCGGAATTAGGCCAGCCTCTGCCATGGCCTTGTTGTTGAAGAAGACCTCGGCGGGGCTTTTCCAGCCCAGGGTCTTGCGTGGCCGGATGTTGAGCTCCCACGCCATGAGGTCAAGCTCGCGCTGGGAGTACACGCTCAGGTCCGTACCTTTGGGCAGATACTGGCGTAGCAGGCCATTGGTATTCTCATTGATGCCGCGCTGCCAGGGGCTACGGGGATCGCAGAAGTAAATCTTCAATCCCGTGTCTTCGGCCAGCTGTTTGTGCAGCGCCATCTCCTTGCCCTGGTCATAGGTCAGTGTTTGCCGGATTTCGGGTGGCAGCGGGGCAAACGCCTGCCTGAACCCTTCGAGCACGTCGATGGCCTTGCTGCCGTCGAGCTTGACCAGCATGGCAAACAGGGTGTGGCGGCACACCAGGGTGCCGACGGCCGAGGCATTGCCCTTGCCCTTGATCAGGTCCCCCTCCCAGTGGCCAGGCACCAACCTGTCGTTGGCTTCAGGGGGGCGCACATGAATACTCACAATGTCCTGCAACGAGCCGCGCCGGCCTTCACCCGGACTCGGCTCTGGCCTTGGCGGCCTGCGTGCAGCGCGCCCCTGGCGCAACAGCGTGGTCAGCTCCCGGCGCAAGTCGCCCTTGGGCATGGCGTAGATCGCGGTGTAGATGGTTTCGTGTGAAGCTTGCAATTGGGTCTGCCCGGGATGACGTTCCCGGAGTTTGGCAGCAATCTGCTCAGGCGAAAGCTTGAGCGCCAGGAGCGCCTTGACCTCGGCCCACAAGGGGCCTTGGCGGTCAAGCTTGCGGGTCGGCCAAGCGGCACGCCGAACGCGCCGGGCGCGCTTGCCGGCACGCTGCGCATCGTAGCCGCCAGCGATGCGCGGGCGCCCCATGACGCACTGATCGGCATCACTTTGCCAGCCATTGCGATGCAGTTCCCTGCAGATCGTGCTCGGCGACCGATCCAGCGCCCTTGCAATCTCCCGGATGCTGCAGTCCCGGTGCTTCATGCCCATCACCACTCCCCGCTCTTCGGCGCTCAAATGTCGATATGTTCTCGTCATGCAACTCCTCTGTGGATTTGGAAGTGTTGCACTTGGTCCTTGAATCCGCCGTGACTTTCTTTTGGCGAGACAAAAGAAAGTGAGTTGCCGCCGGGCAACCCCCGGCCAGCAGGTGCAGACATACAGCCAACGGCACGAGCTTGCCAACATGGATCCCGGATCAAAGTCCGGGATGACGTGTGGGAGGCGGCGGGCTTAGACCGCCGCCCAA